>Ga0209700_106723_pt1 | contig 17342 bp, 5 predicted proteins | sample SiratroredBW_FD_187528 | JGI IMG/M metagenome (GOLD analysis project Ga0209700, IMG submission 187528) | Root nodule microbial communities of legume samples collected from California, USA - Siratro red BW (SPAdes) (version 2) | ecosystem: Host-associated > Plants > Roots > Nodule | place: USA...
AAGTAAAAAGTAAAAAGTAAAAAGCATTACTTTGCCATGAAGTGTGGTTTAAGTAAAGTCTAATACGAAAAGAAAATGTAATAGCAGTAAAGGTTTTGTTAAAAAAGAAAGATTCTCTTTCTTTAATAAAGGTTTATCATAAAAAGATGTTGAATATTTCGTATTTCTAGAGCAGGAAAGTTATTTCTTTAAATATTTTAGCAGTGAAAAATATTTAATCAGTTCAAACAAAATTAATGAGTTAAAAAAATTATTATTATCTTACAAATTTTGTATATAATGTGTGACATCAGCATGAGCTCGGTGTGTTTTGTCTGCCCACAAAGAAGCACCGACAGCGTCGCATAACCTCGATGGTTAAGAATGGAAAAATGTGAAATTCTTTTGTTATTTTACACTTTCACGGGTCACAACAATTTACATCTTAAAATGTTCATTTGGAATTTTTTTTTAGCAGTGGAAAGTTTGGTTCAATAAAATGGGGTTTTTCTTACTTATATATTTTAAATTAATTTTATCTAATATGAATTTTTTAATATATTTTTCTCTGTATGAAATTTCCAACCATTGAAATAATATAATTAGAGTAAGTAAAACTTCAAACTTAAAAAAAATAAAATTCACATGTAATAATTCACTCTACCAATATTATCTTAATCAATTTAAGATAAAAAAATTCAAATACTGCCAAATTTTGCATGCAAACAAATGATATGTATTTCTTTGTTCTTTTTCTCTTAATTGCCCACAGATTTGCGTGGGACCAAACGCGTTCATGTTCCCACTTTCCAAAGCCTTCTTATTCTTAATATTATTCTAATTTTTGTATTTATATTTTAGTATTAATATAAGGTAAAATCAATTTATTAGTGTATATATTAGGAAAAGAATGAAGCTTAGTTATTTTAGTGTCTTACCACACTCATCATCATTATCTCTTAAGATTTTTCTATACTTCCAGCTCACCACAAATTGTCTTCCTTCGTGTCACGAGAAACACAACTTTCTTACGTAGTTTAATAATTCAGTTCACTTGTTTCTGTATAATATAATTCCGTTAATTGCTCTCCACACAAATTATTAATGTTTTTCCTTTTCAGCACAATCCAAGACAAATTTATGTGTTTAATACAAGTAGGAAGGCGAAGTATTTTTCCTTTAGTTAACTAATAATTAATGGTTGTTTTTTAATCATATTAGAATATGTGGCTTTATAATTTTTTATAAATTTAAGTATTTTTAATTCATTTTTTATTACAAAATTATTTTAATAAATACGTAAAATAATTTTTTTTTCATTTAGGTAGTATATTATTATTATTATTATTATTATTATTTTAATGAGATGAGGGAATTGTTATTCTCATCTTCGTATCTTCAATGCGTCCATAAACTTTATTTTTTCATATTTAATCTTCTAGAGGGAATTCACTAGAAAATTATCAGAAATTTAAAACGAACGATAAAATCCTTAGATAAAAGTAAAAGTAGTTTGAATAATTAATAGAGTAGTTTTTTTAATGAAAACTTAATTAAAATTCTCAAATTTATTTATAAAATTTAATTAATCCTTTATAATGTAATATGTGAATCCGTGACTTAGTCTGGAAGAGTCGGTGCAGCTGTACGCTATTCAATAATAATAAAAAAAACGCTGAATGAAATAAAATAGAAACAAATAGCATTATTTATTATTTAGAAAATGTTATGTTAGGGTGAAAAAAAAATACTCTGTGGTATTTAAATTCGAAATAGAGAGACGAGACCAGATAAAAAATATCTATATCTTTATGTTTTATAGTTTAAATTTTAATACGGTTTTAATATAAAGAGTTTTCTATTATAAGTCATCTGTCAATTCAAATATGTTTTTTGAAAGTAATTACTAACAAAACGATAGTTTTAATTGTATAACAAACTATGATTTGATAACATATTATAAAAATATTTAAGATGAGGTGAGTTGAACATCAATATGTTACGGAGTGTGAGAGGACTTATTATTTTTAAAAGTCAATATTACTTTTAATTTATTAAATGAATAGTTAAATAAATCTTCATTATAGTTTTAGTAAACATATTTATTAATAGAAAGGAGTAAATGAATAATTATATAAGTTTATCAATTTAGTATATTAAGACAGGTTTAAATTTTTTAAATTTATTTCATGAAATAATTATCTTAAGCAATAATAAAAGTAATATAATATTTAACATATATTTTATACATGTATTGATTTATAAAGATTGAATTTTATTTAAATATAATACATATCTTAATTAATTAATTATAAGTTAAACTAACTGTTAAATACAATATGCAGTCAAGAAACATATAAATTAGAATATTTTTTACTTTTTAAAATTAAATATTATGTTTAAATTTAAAATATTATATTCGATAACTTTAATATATTATGTGACTTTCCCTATAAAATCAAATATTATATTTATTAAATATAATATGTAGAAAAATCATTAAAGATAAAAGTTTAAAGATAAATTGTTATATTTTTATATAAGATGCGTTATATTTTAAACTTTTATTTCAAAATATATCTATCAAAACTTATTATTTTAAACATTAAAAGTAGTAATACTTTAATATATTGAAACATACAACGCATTTAATAAGTAGTATATTGTGGTCAACAAATATCACATATAAAATATGCAGTAAAACGGACTCTCCAATAATATTAAATGTATGTAGTTAATTTATTAATATAATAGTTTAAAATGTATAATATTAAACGTATACTATTAGTTAATTAGAAACTCAATTGGTTTATGATTAATTATCACATAACAAATTGTAATGTTTAATTATATAATAATCTATGATTTGACAGTACAGTACAAAAAACATTTATATTATCCGAATATTGTAGTTAAATTCCTATTTATTTTAAATTTGAATTTATTATTTTATTATTATTTCAGACAGAGTTTTATTTATATTAATTATTATTAGGAATTATGGGTGAAAATCCTATTAGGTTAAATTGGTTAGTGCGAAAGTAGAAGAAGCTCAAAAAACTGAAAACTGATACTGAAAAAGGAAAAATAAACTGACCCCGCGAAAAAGGAGCACGTAAGATCCTCATCAACTACGCAGAATAATCACAAAACGACACCTTCCATTCACGTTCCACTTATTGCGTTACTTTTCATCTCCACTGTTCTTTAATGCTGAATGTGAACCTCTGTGAGTGAGTGAGTGAATTGTAGCACAAAACCTTTCTCTTTCTTCTTCTTTGTTCTGTCTTCTGCTACCACTCTATCTATGCATCAAGCTCCTCCAACACTGTAACTAAAACTCTTCCCTATAACTGCTCAAACTATCTTATTCTCATTCTGCACTGTTTCCACATTCAGTGATAAAAGCCTTATTCCATTTTCACATTTATCTCACCATTCACTTATTCCACATTCAGTGTTGGGAAAGCTTTTTGTTTTAACGACCCATTTGGCAAAAGGCCCCATCTTTGAGGGAAATAATGGGAGGGGGCAAATCCAGATCTTCCATTCTAGTGCTCTCTTTCTTTGTGTTCCTCTGTGTTTTTGCAAGGGCGCAGCAACAGCAACCTATAAAAAACGTTGTTGTTTTGGTTATGGAGAACCGTTCCTTTGACCACATGCTGGGGTGGATGAAGGAGAGAATCAACGCGTTAATCAATGGGGTAACAGGAGATGAATGCAACCCTGTTTCTACTAAAGGGTCGAAGCAAGATTCAATTTGCTTCACTGATGATGCGGAGTTCGTGGATCCGGATCCGGGGCATTCATTTGAAGATGTGTTGCAGCAGGTGTTCGGTTCTGGTTCAATCCCTTCCATGAATGGGTTTGTGGAACAAGCATTGTCCATGTCTCCGAACCTCTCTGAGACTGTGATGAAAGGGTTTAAGCCCGAGGCTGTGCCGGTTTATGCTGCTTTGGTTCAGGAATTTGCGGTTTTTGATAGGTGGTTTTCTTCAATTCCTGGTCCAACACAACCCAATAGGCTTTTTGTGTACTCAGCAACCTCTCATGGTTCCACAAGCCATGTCAAGAGGCAGTTAGCCAAAGGGTACCCTCAAAAAACCATCTTTGACTCTATGCATGAGAATGGCCTAGACTTTGGGATTTACTTTCAGAACATACCCACAACTTTGTTCTATAGGAATCTAAGGAAATTGAAGTACGTGTTCAAGTTCCATCAGTATGATTTGAAGTTCAAGAGAGATGCCAGAAATGGGAAGCTTCCACCCTTGAGTGTGATTGAGCCTCGGTATTTTGACTTGAAGGGCTTGCCGGCGAATGATGACCACCCATCTCACGATGTTGCACATGGCCAAATGCTGGTTAAGGAGGTTTACGAGGCTCTAAGAGCCAGCCCTCAGTGGAATGAAACACTTTTCATCATTACATATGATGAACATGGTGGATTTTTTGATCATGTGAAGACCCCTTTTGTCAACATTCCTAATCCAGATGGGAACACCGGACCTGCTCCCTATTTCTTCAAGTTTGATAGGTTGGGGGTTCGGGTGCCTACTATTATGATCTCTCCTTGGATCAAGAAAGGAACTGGTAATCTCAAAATCCGATTTAACTATCCTTTTTTAGCTTCTACTCTTTTGTCAAAGCAATTTACTCATATTTTTTTTATGATAGAGATGTCAGACAATTATCTCCAACACTTCTTTTATAATGGGGAGTATGGCATGTTTTTATTCCATTGGATGCCACATTAACTTTTCTGGGACCATTGTCCTTTCTGATTATCGGTATTCCGGTGCTGTTACTTTGAGTTCGATGTAGTTGGCTGATTTTTCTCTTCTTGAGGCTACAGGAACATGTTTGTCCTTTTCCTTGTGTTTTGAGAGATTAAGGACTAAGGATTGTTGTTTTCTAGTCAAATTTAGTATACAAACCACATACGGTTCTGAATACTTTGTTTACCAAATCTTCTTGGTTGCATTTGTTAGATTCTAAAGCTTCAACTTGCTTTCGATTTAGTTTGACATGCCAACTAATTTTAATTTACTACTTGGTCCATTTTCCCAGTGATTAGTGGTGCCAAAGGACCTGCTGAAAACTCAGAATTTGAGCACTCTTCTATTCCTGCAACCCTAAAGAAGATCTTCAACCTTTCCTCCAACTTTTTGACTCACAGAGATGCTTGGGCTGGGACATTCGAGCATGTTGTTGGAGACTTAAGTTCACCCAGAACGGATTGCCCAGGTATCCAATCTACCCTTTTTATGTTAATCAATTGAATTTCTCAATAATACATTCCAATATGGATTACAAAGTTATAGACTTGAACATAGATAGCCAAAAATTGAAGTCTTCAACTCTTTGAACAAGATTTTTATACTATCATTCAATCATAAATTGTCATGTATGATCAGTTTATTAGCTTTAGTAGAAGCTACGTTAGAAGTTTATACTTATCATGATTTCTGATTGGTTTACAGTTTAAATTTTTTTACAGTGGAACTGCATAGAAATTAAACTAAAACCTTATATGATGTAGAACAAAGTGCTAAGACAAGGTAATGTATGCATTTCAGTGACTTTGCCGGACGTGACCCCTCTAAGGAGCAGTGAAGCAAAAGAAGATGCAGGCCTGTCTGAATTTCAGAGTGAGGTAGTTCAATTGGCAGCTGTTCTTAATGGGGACCATTTCTTGAGCAGTTTCCCTGATGAAATGAGCAAGAAGATGAGTGTGAAGGAAGCTCACGAGTATGTTCGGGGAGCTGTCTCAAGGTTCATAAGAGCCAGCAAAGAGGCTATCAAGTTAGGGGCTGATGAATCTGCTATTGTGGATATGAGATCCTCTCTCACTACTAGATCTTCAGTTCATAATTAAGACAAAGCAAAAGGAAAAAACAACAAAGAGAAAACAAAGTTGTGTGGCCATCTCTCTATCTAATTATGATAGTTTTAGGTCATCTGATAATTCCTGTGCTAGATTTTGCTGTTGTGAAAGTGGAATGCTAAAGAAGAGTGAAGGGAGTTTGCTAGATTGCTATGAGTATTATTAGTTGGCTGTGAAAGGACTGGAAGTCTCTGAAGGTGACAAAGTCTCTGGCTGATAGAATTCAAGGAAATTTAAAAAAATAAAAATCAAGAAAATGATGGCTTGGCAAGTGAGTAATTTCGAAATGGAAAACTCCAATGCTGTTGTAAAAAGAACAAACTCATAATATAAATGAAGCTCCATAATTTTTTTTTAGATTTTCCTGTATCATGTGAATTTTTTGAACAGCGATTCTGGAAGGATAGACAAACAAAAAGCACTGCCTCTTTGACCAACTAAGAGATTTAGTTTCAATTTGATGTCAGAGATGCCAACCAGTGAAGTTAAATTTTGATTATTTATTGGATATGGCGTATTTTAGTCGCATGAGCCATGAAACGAATCCAATAAAAACTAAAGGGCTAAATTTAAAAATCATTCGCCTGCATACCATACCAAAAAGGAATGAAATACAAAACAGGAAGGTTCTAAGGTATTTGTCAACATGTCATTTCAGTTGCAAAGTAGATTTATACTTATTCAGCATTTTTCTAAAACCTATTCGGCATGAGTTACACAATCATAAATAAATATAACGGTTTTTTGGCGCTTGTGCTGTTTTTCCAGGGAGTGAAAACAAGGATTGGAAAATCAAATCCGACAAGGAAAAGGGATTATGATCCTTCTGCATTACACCACTTAAGCGAATATCTCAACTATAGTCAATATGCAAGTGGCTAAGATATACTAATAATGTCGTTTGATATTATTCGAATACATAACAGTTTGTGTTTACCAACCATCACTACCCCTCTTACAGTGGAAATGCTGTACATGGTAAGAACAGAGTATTTACTGTATACTTAATCCACCAGGGGGATTAGTCTGCTTAAAATGTGAAAGGTGGAACATATTCTGGATGAAGAATTTCGGCAATATGCAGAATTCCAAGAAAAAATCACACCAGATCATGCTGCCCTACAGGAGATATATAGTGAGATTTACGATACCATAAGATCCTAATTCTTCAATAGAGTTTATTAATATATATTTCTCCTATAAAGCAGAATTCAAAAGAGTCAGTGAGATCGTGACACTTGATTATATCTATAATTTTTTCATTCTTCCCGTAAAAAGTTGTAAGCAACATATATCTTTTGCTGTTAGTCGGTTCTGGACAACTGGACTCTCTCATTTTTAAAATGATATTATTTCCCCTTTCAATTGTCAGACAAACTTTTAGAAATATCTTCAACAAAGATACCGATTAATTTCCTTGACATTCAATCATTAACTCCTAAACTAAGTGGAAGATACTCATCACATAAAACGACCCCCCCTTGTTTTTGGATGCACGATTGAAAAGCTGAACGTGCATCAGCACCACTATCTATTTGTATATAATACTACTGCAGACCAACATAATACTTAGTTGCTTTTTCGTTAAAAGTACACGAGGACCTAGATGTAAGTTGTAAAACCAAACATGCGCCAAGAACCACCACCACCTTGCCATTCCATTCCTAAATGCTCAACCAAATAAATAGATCTGAAACATAAAATGCAGTGCATTCACCTAAGTAACAAGCTATAAAATGAAAAAAATGGTGATACAATCAAGTTTAATCTCAAAATACAGGAACCCTTCTCTACGGTTCAAAAGAAAGCAGTTAGTTACATTTTCTTTTGTTAAAGATTAGGAGGTTGCTATTTTATAAAATTTATGAGGAAAAAATCTACAAGCCCATTGGACAACCATTTTCAGACAAGCTATCATCATTACGGCTTTCTGAAAGATCAACTGATACATCTTCATATGGAAAATATCAAGCCTTGTTGTCATTTACTGTACTCTGAATCAGGTTTCCATTTTCCGCGACCACTCTACAAATTTAAGTATTCGTCCCAAACTTCAGGTTGAAAAAGGACTTTGCCATGTTGATATATCAGTGATAAGATCACGCAGTTGATCTATGAGTGTCTTCAGGAGCAAGTTCTTGTTGGCAAGCTCCTACATGTATGGCAGAAGTTTAATGTTTACCACTGATGTAATTAAAACAGAAAAAAGACAGTCTATCAACCACTTCAGCTAATACCAAGGGGTCATAAATTGTTTCAGAAATAGGCTAAAAATATATAAAACCCATAATAAGGAAGACATTAGATTCCGTTATATCTTAAGAGAACATGACGGAAAAGTAAATGCTTCTTTGCAACGAACTAAAATCTGCCCCTAAAACGAGAATTTCAAAGCTCAGCCGTTGTAAAGAACAGCGATAAAGAAAAGAGACAGAGATTATTCATTAAAAACCTAGTTCAAACCTACCCTTCTTAGAGATGAGGCTCGCTCCTGCAACTTAACAATCTCAGCGTCATCTGCAGTGCTAGCAGCTGAACCGGTATCAAATGCTTTTGACTGTAATACTAACCACGTTAGTTGAACCAGAAAATAAAAGCTTCACTTGACATAGTTTAGTTGTAAAGCTCACAAAAAATATTACGAACATATACCTAATCAAACAAGTGATATACGAATGAAAACAAAACGTTGTCTACCAATATCCTTTAAGTGTCAAGTTACACTGTGCGTTCTATATCTACATTAGGGAGAGTTTGTCTACCAATATACTTTATGAATAATTTTCTTTTACTCCAATCATCAATAACTTCAAATTCCAGTTTATGGTACCACAATATAGCAGAATTATGTTTAGCAAATTATGAACTTATGCAAAGTGGTATGTACCAGTCAGTTTAATATCCCTTTAAAACTAATATTTTAAAGATTAGTTTGTCATTGATTTTTTTATAGTCATATAAAGCTTATCCGTGTTTTTTTTTATAACCCTACTTTTTAAAAAGGACATCAAATGAACCTTAGAATAGAGAATTTGTATCATCTTTTTACCTTCTCTGAAAAATGTCCAAGGAATTAAGATTGAATTCACAATCCATTAGCTAAAAACCTGGTTTAGCAAAATAATAACTAGTTATTGCAGAGGATGGCTCTGCAGAACTAAAGAGGAAACCACGAAAGGGAAAAAAGGGGAGGTGGCACTGTAGTGGGACAACGATGGCACTGCAGTGGAATGCTGACAGTGGAACACGTCCCAAGCTGCAGAACACATCGCAGGCAGCAACAGAATAAGCCACAGGTAGTGGCAGCAGAAGTGTCACCGGTGGCTGAGCGCAACAGCTATAGTTGCTGAAACAGAACAACTCTACAGTTTAGGTTGTGACAGGTAGGTATCTAGCTTAGGTATTTTTAATTGTGGATTGGGTTTGGACTAGATTGTATGACCCAACCCCTTTTTCAAAATATAAAATCTAAGAAACCTGGGGTCAGTGCAGCCTGATCTGAGGGCTGGCAGCAATTTCCACCATGGCTGTTCGACAAGGACATTGCACAACGTCCAAAGTGGCCACAAGCCATAGTGGAAAACCCAATTCGCCACTGCCACGCAGTGTTGGCCAGAAAAAATCTGTCACAGCTTTGTGCCATGGTCTTTTTTATAACACTGAGCACCATGAGTTAAACTTGTATGGGTCAACACTCAGCAACTGGATTCCCTAAACTTACAAACTGTGACATAAATCTACTTTAGTGCACATAAATCTACTTTCGTTCCTAAGACTTTGCCACTAAATATTTAAGGACAACTCATGTTTAGGATTATATTTCTGAACTCTGAAACTAAGGCCTTTCAGATTTCTGACTCTGTAACTGAACACCACATCTCAGTTTAAACCTCCGGGGCCATCACGATGTGGCACCAATGAATCTTGGAATTACCAAGGGATGGCACTAATCTTAAGGTGGAAGATCTTAGTTTTTATAATGTATTCAATGAATATTCACGTGAACAATTGACAGCCACAATACATCCTAAATATCAAGAGTAGGGTTCTCAATAGTGCATCATAGTGACACAACAATGCTGTTGTAACACAGCGCAACCAGGGGCCGCACATTGCTCACATCACTGACCACTTTCCAGCAGCTTTTGTGGGAGAAATAGCATGGATTGCAGCAGGATACCACTGCAATGCTGTGACTTCAAAATCCTTCTTACTTAGTTGTTAGGCTTGTTTCTTGGAAGGCAAGGGGTATGTCAAGGATTTTTGGGGAAAACACAACAAAAAGGGGTGAGACCTGCATTCATCTACATCTATTCTCTCTCCAGCGACAAGACCTACAGTCTCCCTGTCTCTGGATATGACGAGACACAGTCCCTCTGTTTCTGACTAGACTCGTTCCCTGTGTCATTCGTTGATATTTACTTGTCTGTTTTGTTTAAAACACATATGGCTTTTATTAGTGGTTACAATGACTTTAGCTCATGTATTTTCTTGTATGGCGACTTTTTATTGATAATTATGAATCACGATTATTTAACAACCTTCTATCATTGAGAATTTAGACCTATATAATAAACTGTATAAAAAAATTCAGAATAGTGGTCATCCCACAATAGCATTTTGTGATCGACTGCTAATCCAGGAAGTAAAAAAATTTGATCTCATAACTACTAATAAGTGAAGTATGTGAGTTAAGGGCAACCTTAAAGACGTCTCCATTTCTAGAACTAGATTTTTGAAATCTTTTCAGATCTCAATACAGGGAGCGTTGAACTACTCCCATTTCCAATCCAATCCAACTCAACGTATTATCCTTTTACATTAACAATTTAATGTAAAAGGATTAGTACGTTCCCATCCTCTCACAGCTCTATAAAGTCTATTGCATTCAGTTTTGGCACATAATAACAGTTCACAAAATCCACGAATCAAGAGAATTCATTGTCAAAATGCATTTCACAACAAAGCAAACACGTAATGGAGATTCAAGATAAAGTGAACGAGCGAAATCAGGTACCTTCTGGGAGTTAGGAATGGCAGTGAGAATGGTCCGGAGCGCGGCGACGGCGTTCTTGTAGCGCAAGCGGGCCTCTTCGAGGACGCCTCCGGCACCGGCAGAGGCTGTGGCGCTGTCGGAGTGGAGATTGGAGTTGTCGGAAGTGGAGTCAGCGGTGGCGGAGGGGCCGTTGGGGGAGGCAGAAGTGGCGGAGGGAGAGGTGGACCAGAGAACAGGGTTGCAGAGCTCGTCGTTCATGGAAGAGAGGATCTGGAAAGCGAACTCTATGGTTTCTTCGAGGTACTTCTGCCCTTCCATCGCTAACTCTTGCGTCGTTTTCGACCTCGACATCATGCCGTTCACCGATTGTTCTTCCATTCTTACACTCATTCAGCGCCAAAACCACCAGATTTAGAATTCCTAAAACCCTAACCTTTTATAGATTCAGAAAATACAAACAGTGCCCAGAAAGATTAACTAAATCAAAAGAGTTTTGAATAAAAATTATAATTTTTAGATTTGTTAATAAATGCAGATTTTTTAAATTGTATTACAATAAATACAGAAAATAAACTAATTAATAAATTAAATTAGTAATTTAGGAGACCGAGAAGCTGATCTACAATACTACTACGTCAAATTTTATCTCTACCTCGTTTCTGCAAACACATCACAATTACATCAGGATATTGAGGACCTTTTATATGTTTTTGTGAAATCTTCTATATTTGTATGCATATAAAATTGATATTCACATGTGAAAAAAAACAAAATTTGAGAAAGAATAGTGTATTAGAGAAGCTAAAAAAATAATATAATAAATTTAAAAAGTAATGAATATGTAGCTTTAAAAAACATTTTATAATTACATATATTATTATATTAAGTTGTTGTTTATAAAAATTAGAGGACATTACTATTACTTTATTTTTAGCCCATTTGATATAATTATAAAATAAATAAACATAAAAAATATCTTAAAAATAACCTTAAGGGGTGGTATATAAATAACAAAAATTAGAACAACACTTATCATTTGGCAAATAAGTGAATAGTAATAATGTTCCTAGGAAGGCCCAGAGAAAAAAAGTTACACTCTTTCCGAAACTACCCTTTTGAGGTTGAAGAAGCACTCAGCAAAAGGATCAAGTTTCAAAGGCTGGAACAAATTTTGGTGAATTGTTTGGGAAGTAAAAGCAGAAAGAGAGTGATGGAGCAAAAGGGTCTCCATAAATGATGAGTCTGATGAGTCTTCTACCTTCTCTTGCTTTTTCTTACACAAAAACACTTCCTAAACTGAAAACTCAAACTCAAATTGGAGATAGGGTCCTACCTAATCTCCTCTCTTTGGCCCTTGCAGCAACCTTAGCCTCTCCTTTTCCTTCTCATGCAATCCCATCCCTCACTTCTCAATCCCCTCCAAGCTCCCTCACCACTCCTTTCTCTCAATCCAAGAGCTTGGAGCTTGGACTAGAAAATGGGTATGTAAATATTCTTCATGCCTTGCCCCTTTTGGAGCATTTAGTGACTTTGTAATATATATCATACATTGCATATATATTGTTTTTTTCTTATGGCAATGGATTTCTTGTTTATTATCACCAACATTCTCTTCTTGCAGAAAGATCAGACCTTGTCCATCAATCAATCCAGGTTGTATATCAACAAATCCCAAGTCATCATCTTTTTCGTTTCCTTGGCTGATTCCTGCAAATTCATTGGATGATGCTATTCAGGTTTCTAGAGCATTCCTCAGAAGTGTCCTATAATTCCATGATCTTTATTTTGACTAACTTTTCTTGCTATGGTTGTTTGGAGGTGATTTAGGCATATAGTCACTCCTTAGGTACATTTCCTTTTTGTCTAACTTATTGTTGTTGTTATTGTTCATTAATTTCTCAGAAACTTCGTGAAGCAATCCTAAAGACCCAGAAAAATGTGAAGTTCCAGCCCGTGGAAGATACCCCCTATGGTAATACAAACTCAATTCATCCTCTTTTGTTCAGTTTTAGATTAATGTATCAGACTGTGTAATTGGAATTAGGAGGATTTGATCTTAGGTTAGTTTGATATGATTTTAAGTAATAGATTTTCAAACAATTGATGTAATATCCAATACAATAAGTTTAATTGATTATCTTAAGTATTAATAGATTATTTTGTTTAAACCTGTTTATGAAAATACAACTAGAATAATATAATCCTTTATACTTTCACTAAGTTGATTATTTGTGTAAGCAAACATAAATATATATAAAAATATATATAATCAATTAATTATTAGCATAAGTCAGAATTAACACATTTTGATCTAACAAAAAATATAACGGATTATCCTAAATATTAATCCATTAATAAAAGGGTAATGATTTTAGAAAATATGAACAAATTAACACCTAGTTGATCATATCAAGTGTTGGATGAGATTATTAGAAAATCACACATCTTGCATTGGAAGCGACAAGTTATAACTTCACTTTACTAAAATTTATATGCAGGTCAATATCTAGAAGCTGAAGTTGATGGAGGATTTGGCAGAGATGTTCTTGAGTTTCTGGTGAAAGGTGATGTGGTTGCTTACAGATGTGTGGCAATGAAAGTAACTTATGTGTACCCATTCACTACTGCATTAGGAGATTCAAAGGGTCAAGAAGCAAGACTGAAACAAATCAATGACCAGTTGGGATGGTATGCTCCAAGTTTTGATTCCATGGAATAGTTTTGTTTCATGTTTTGTTTGCTTTAGTTCTTTGATTAGTGTCAAGAAGAGTGCCTTCATTGTTATGTTTTTCTTTATTATGTGTCTTCATTGTTATGTTTAAGTTTCAAGGACTCACCATGGTAGAATTTTATTTTTATCAATAATTCTATCTATTATTTTCTACAATCGTTCTTATTAGATTTTGCTGCATTTAACCTAGCCTAATTGTTTGGTAATTACCTTAGAGCAGCAGGGAAATATACTACACTTATGAAATCACGAAATTTACTTAAAGTATGTTTAGATGGAGAATTTTAAGAGAGTAATTATGTTTTGTAAACAATTTGAAATGCATTGTAACAAAATAACATAACCTTGTATTTGGATAGGACATTTTAAAACGACAATAATTTCTTTTAGAGAATTTGAAATATTTTATGATAAAATATGTTGATTGGATAAGGAATTTTAATTTTAGATTTCAGTAGAGTGATTGAATTATTTAAAATAAATAAAAAAAATCAAAGTTTATCTAAAATGTAAGAATTTCTCAAATTCATCTTTTAGTTTGGGTAAACCTTTTTTGGGTAGATTCAGTTTGGACTCTTTTTTCATGCAAATTCAAGCATTTCTTGGGAGTATCTCCAAACTCATCAATTTATTCGTTATCTCCAAACTTATTAATTTAGACCAAAATATTCTTAAAATAGTATTGTGAAGACCAAAATATCCTTTTACTCTAAAACCCTCGTACTTCTCCACGAACCTCTCTTCATTTTACTTCTATGGCGCCACCTCCAAGCACAGCCACCATTCCGTCGTGCGTTTTCTTGGCCATTTTTATTCCATCAACCTTCAATAGCAACGCATTTGAGGATTATTTGAAATATGTATGATGTATTTTTGGATTTGTAGAGTATTTGGAGGGATTTGGTGCAATTTGCGATTTGGGGGTGGGTTGCATCTCATACGAAATGAGTTGCGAAATGCTCTGTTCCGCAATGCCTATCGCTACAGAGCACCACCAATCAGCCACTACACCCTACCGTCACCTTCATGCTTCCAATTTCTGCACAACTATATCCAACCACCTCCATGTTTACTGTTGTATTCCTTCTAAAACCTCAAGAGTAAATCCGTCATTTCATAAAGGGTAAGTTTGGAATATTTTAAAATTTTGGGGGTGCCTCAAGAAGGCTTGGAGGTGCAGGAAGAAGCAGTCTTCAGTTTGATCTGGGTTTGAGTAAACTCAACTCGACCTGATGTGAGAATAACCAAACTTAGTTTGATATAGCTGCGACCTGATTTCTTTACCTAACATGGGCCAAATACGACTTGGTCAAACCTAACCTGATTTGTCTCGGTCCCACGACAAGTTCTTCCTACACCTCTATGATGTCACCCTGCACCTCCATGCCACATTGAAAATTTCTGAATTACCCTTAATATATAATAACATAATCCAATTTTATCCTTCCTTCCATTTACTTTTGAAATGTATACCGGATTTAACACCTCATTCGGTATACATTTTTCTCCTCACTCTTGTAAGTGACCACAATCATGGACTTGTCGCCTGGGCCTGCCCACCACTTCACCTCAAACAACCACAACTTCATGTTGTAGGTGACCACGATCAAGGTGATTTTGTAATGATGTCAATCCAAATATATCAGCAGAGGTTTCACCTCTGCTACATCTGTCATCCCGTAACACATTGTCATTGCGAAAACTACTAATGGCAAAGCCACACACATAATTCTCTTCATTTTGGGTGGCTGCCACGTCCAATTTTGAAATCTAATATCCAAGCATTACAACATTGTGTGGCGAAGAGTGAGGCATAGAGTTGTTCACATGCACCAAGGCATTTTCAACATCTCTCGTCCTAACTCAACTTGACTTGGACTTAAACCAACTCGGCTTGATTGAGCCTAGGGCGATTCAACTCAATTGAGCCTAACAAACTAGGCTCGACCTAGGCCAAGGCCGACTCCATTCAACCTTAGTTCGAGCCGACTCAGCTCAAACTGGGTTGAACAGACTCAACTCGACCTCGCTTGACCTAGTTTTATTAGGCTAGGCCCTACCTGGTCTCAATCAAACTAGGACCGACCTGATCCTAGCCCAACTTAGCAGAATGTGGGTTGGTCCTAACTTGGATGAATATGGACTTGGCTCGACTCGACTGAATGTTGGTTTGTCCTGACTCAGCTCAACCTCAACCCATACTAACTTGGTTGGACCTAGGCTCGGGCCGAATCTACTCGATGGCCCAGTTCAATTTAACTCGATTTGGGCTCAAGCCAACTCGGCTCAAACTTGGCCTGGGCTTACTCAACTCAACCTTGGCCTAGGCTTACTCAAGTCAACTTAAGCCTAGATCGACTCAACCCAATCTAGACTTGGATCAACTTAGTTTGACTTTGACTCAAATTGACTTGGTTCGACCTTACATGAGCCCAACCTAGTACTATCTTACTTGGATATGACGCGATCTAACATTTCATTACTTGAAAATAATGTCATTTAACATAAATTGAAAAAATATTTTGTAAATATAAAATGAAAGAAAGCTGGAAGAACTTTGAGCCAAAAATAACATCAATATAGATCTATTAACTTATCAATATTGATATTTTTAAAATTTTAATAATTACTTGATATTTAATTAAATTTTTGAAATTGGGGTAATTGAAATACTTTATTTAAATAAGAAAATTAATTCACTAAATTTAAATTGCCTTATCCAAATAAAATATTTAAAAAAATAATTTGAAATGAAACAATTCAAATTCAATATATTTTAATATCTTAAAATTTATGAAATACCAGATCCAAGTACAAGGTAAAAGAGATTGAAATTCTAAAATTTTGTTAGAATAGTTAGTTTGCTTAAATTAAAGAGTTTCAAATCCCATCTAAAAAATAAGAATTTAAAGTTTTCATGTCCTGAAATTCATGTTCTTTGTTCTTTATAATTTTTTCTTTAACTTGATTTTGATTGGGAGGTCATCCACTTGAATAAGATCCAGACATAGTTGGGATTATTATTTTTCACTTAATGTCAATTATGTTTTTTTTTTTACTTATGTTAATAGAAATTAGTTTGTAATTTAATAAATGTAACACCCAAAAAATAACATACATAAAACTAAACATTCTACTAATCATCATTAAAATTCATCAACATACAATAATCCTTTAAACTAAAGTATTTAAAAATTCTACCTTCAGAATTATACTAAAACATAATTACAAATTATCTCCAAATTATTTTTCAAATTTAACTTATGCCCAAAAGCACCAGTCATTCCAAATGATCCTCCACAGATCCATCTGCAACACCATCTGCTCCCGTGCCAAAAACACGATCATTGCAAACAGATATCAACACACAAGTACAACAAAACAAAAGGTAAGCTAACCAAAATTTTAATAATACTTGAGTATTTCAATTCAAACAAAAATATTAACACCACTCAAGTCTTTCATTCAGTTACATGCACCATCACAATATAAGACACTGACACACTATAAACTTGACTCTACTTCCGGAAGACTCGTGCATTTAATAGACCTCGAGATATGCACCTGTCATACCCTGTGAACCCACCAGCCTCCACACAAATGAATCATCAATCATGTATGATAGGGTTAGTCCCCCTGAGACTTTCCTGACCAGCTATATTTCAAGCTGCAGTCACCCAGTTCAGACCTCCTTCGACTCTCACCACCTAGTAATAATCGTCTATTTGATTCATACTACTAGTAGAGTC
>Ga0209700_106725_pt1 | contig 17339 bp, 12 predicted proteins | sample SiratroredBW_FD_187528 | JGI IMG/M metagenome (GOLD analysis project Ga0209700, IMG submission 187528) | Root nodule microbial communities of legume samples collected from California, USA - Siratro red BW (SPAdes) (version 2) | ecosystem: Host-associated > Plants > Roots > Nodule | place: USA...
ATCTTATTTAGTTTTTTTTTTTTTTACTTTTGTTTTAGGATCGTGTCATTTAAAATTGACATTGTTATTATGGACGTCGTTGTTATTGTAATATTCCATAAAATTTATTATCCAGAGCCAAATTTAAATATTAAAACATTATAAAGATAATTTAGTAAAGTGATTCAAAATATAATTTTTTCATATGAATTAAAAGTTTACATAACTTTAAAATATAAATAAATAAATATCAAATAACTATTCTAATATAATTTCACATAATAATTTGAGATATATCATCTTTTGTAACGTCACCTATTCCTACGTAATACAAGATATCACATATAAGAAAAAAAAAAAATACAAACAATCATAAGAAAGATAACCTTACTATTCAAAACATACTTAAAATAAATATTATAATATTTATAATTACAAATTAAAGTCTCATTTCAACCTTTTATCAATATTAATTTTATTTTTAAAAAACTCATATATTAAATTAGATTCAGAAGTTAACATGTAAAAAAAATAAAAAAAATTCAGTAGATGACTTGGAACCGCACCATTCCTATCAACATTATAGTTACTTTTTGTATTAGTGAGACATGTAGACAATCCTCCATTTTCTTGACACTACAACTATGTTGTAATTTCTTCTAGCAATGTTTTGTTTGTCATTAAATTTATTGGTTTGGATTATATTGCTTTTCTTCTTCACATTATAATGCATAGCAATCTTCTTATTATATTGTTTTACTTTGGTATTCTGAATTGTGTAGGACTAGGATGATTGTATTCATTTAAAATTTTATTAATATGTTATTGTATTCATTTATTTTCTGATGTATTATTTTTTCAACACTAATATTGACAATAATCCATCAAATAAATATAATTCAAAGTTAAATAAATTTGTCAATTTACTCATGTGATATTATCTCAAGCCAAAAATACACACGTACTCTCTCCAAATCCAACTTTTCCAACATATTAATTAAAAACAAATAAAACTTTCAATAATCTTTAAAGCTATACAAACTCTTACTCACCTTTGATTTCCAATGTTCTTGCATCATACATCAATAGTCTTACTAGTATTACTACAAGAAAAATTCAATTTACCCATAGATTATTACTCATGAATTTGTATCCATAGGTAAATTCAACATTACTTCTGGATTATTACCTACGGATCTGTATAGGAGGAGGAGGAAGAGGAGGAGGCTAGCTAATCGCACCAGTATAGAATCTCCAGATGCTCTCAAACACTGTTTTATCAGTGGATTACGTACTGATATCAAGCGGGAGGTGAGTCTAGCAAGATTATATGAAGATAGTTTTCTCCTACATTCAAATCGTCAAATGACCCAAACAAGATTATATGAAGGGTATTGATGGTATGACAACAATATAATTGAAAGATAAGATACAAGGACATGAAGTCCAAGTTTTGATTGATGGCAATAGCCCAGACAGTTTTATTTAGTCAAGGGTAGCCAAATTTCTTAATCTCCCTATTTAACCAACACCTGGATTTAGGGTGATGGTAGGCAATTTTGAGATAATGGAAGCTGAAGGTTGTATCCCTACCTTAGAGGTGAATATGCAGGGTCATACTATGGTGATACCACAAGTTTATGTACTTCATTGTGTTGGAGGGGAATTGGTGATTGGCATAACTTGGTTAAAGAAGCTTAAGGCTCATATAGTAGACTACCATTCATTCGATTGTGGCATAAAGCTAACTTTGTAACCATTTATGGGGATGAATTTAAAGTCCCGAAAGAAGCATAGTTCCGTCACATAAAAAAGGATGATACATACGGATTCACTAGCTGGAGCTTTCACAATTCAGAAGAAGAATCAAACCTACCTCTGTGCATTAACCAGTTTTCGTATTCCCAAAAAATGGAACCTGAATTAGCGATTTTGCTCCACACATATGCTACAATTTTTGAAGTTCCCTCATGATTGCTACCAAAGAGAATCCATGACCCTTGCATTCCCTTAGTGGTAGGCGCACAACCAGTTAAAGCCGACCTTATCGTTATCCTCATTCTCGAAAAGAATACTAGAAGTCATGATGCAGCAAATTCTTAAAGAAGGAATTATACAACCAAGTAAAAGCCCTTTTTCATCTCCAATATTACTAGTAAAAAATAAAGATGGTAGTTGGAGATTTTATACTTATTATAGAGAATTGAACAAGATCACAATAAAAGACAATTTTCATATCCCTATAGTTGATGAGTTACTTGATGAATTATTTGGTGCCATAATTTTTCTATGCCCTAAAGTGTTCCCACCTCTTGCTAAAAGGCCTTCTACGGGTACACCTTCTTGGGCTTCCAATTTTTGCAATTGGGCCTTCAATTTCTGCAACATTAGACTCATATCTTTTTGTTATAACCAACTTTTCACTCTCATTATTTCCAATTTCATCCTCCACCTGTATTGTCCCAATTACATCCCCACCCTTGCTCATGACATTATCCACCTCATCGAGGGATACCACCAAACTTTAGTTAAGCCTAAAGATCGAGAGAAAACAACTTTTAGAACCCATCAAGGGAAAATGGTTGGTTATGCCCTTTGGGTTAACAAATGCCCCTGCCACATTTCAAGGATTGATGAGTGATGTTTTTATACCCTACTTAAGAAAATTTGTATTAGTCTTCTTTGATGATATTCTGGTATATAGCCCTTCTTGGAAGGCTCATATGGATCATTTAGAAACTGTGCTACAAGTGCTGCAAAGGAGAATCTCTATGCCAAATACTCAAAATGTTAGTTTGGTATTCATGAGATTGATTATTTAGGACATATAATTTTAGCTGATGGAGTTCACATGGAAAAAGAAAAACTCAGAGTAGTGATTGAGTGACAATCACTTAAGAATCTGAAACAATTGTAGGGATTCTTGGGCCTTATTGGTTATTATCGGAGGTTTATAAAAGGATATGCATCTATTGCAGCATCTTTAACTGAATTACTTAAAAATGATGCTTTCTTGTAGGATGAGACAACAGAGAAAGCCTTCCAAAAGTAGAAGAGAGCTATAATTGAGGAACCAATTTTGGCTTTGCCAAACTTTGAACTACCTTTTGAGATTGAGACTTATGCTTCTAGCATTGGGGTAGGTGCAGTTTTGAGTTAAGGAAAACACCTCATTGCTTATTTTTCTAAGAAAATGTCTCCCATGAGGCAATGTCAATCTACATACACAAGGAAATTATATGCCATAACAGAAGCATTTACAAAATTTTCGCATTATCTATTAGGCAAGAGATTTATAATAAGAATAGACCAACAAAGTTTGAAAGCATTACTGGAAAAGAGCTTAACCAACCCACAACAAAAAAAATGACTGCATAAATTTTTGGGATTTGACTTCGAAATCCAATACAAACCAGGGGTATAGAATGTTGTTGTTGTTGATGCTTTATCAAGGTGTTTTTATGGATCCTGGTCAAGTCTTACCTTGGATTAGCTTCAACTACCGAAATAAGACATAACTAAGGATGACATCTTGCACCAAACTTTTCTGAAATGTATGAACAAGGAGCAGGATGATGCCAACTATACATGTAACAATGGGATTCTGTTATGGAAAAAAAGAGTCGTAGTTCGTCCCCAAAGCTCATTGATTCCTTTAATTTGAAAGAATACCACGACAGCTTGGTAGGAGGTCATTCAGGCATTGCAAAAATAGTAGAAAGAATTTGTTTTACATTCTATTGGCCAAACATGCAGAAACAAATTAAGGAGTATGTATCAAATTATAGCATATGTCAACAAGCCAAGGTTGAAACACGACTCCCTACAGGGTTGTTATAGTCACTCCATGTACCTTCTCAAATATGGGAAGAAATTTACATGGACTTCATTACTTCTTTGCCACCATCACACAGGTTATCGGTAATTATGGTGTTGATTGATAGACTATCAAAGTTTGCCCATTTTATTCTCTAAAAGCATGATTTTAACAGCAAACAAGTTATTGACAATTTTGTCTCACATGTGCTTAAATTACATGGGTTTCCCAAATGAATTATCTATGATAGGGACAAAATATTTATCAGCAAATTTTGGCAACAACTTTTCAAGTCACAAGGGACCACTCTAACTATGAGCTCAAGCTACCACCCCCAAACAGATGGCTAAAGTGGAGTTCTTAATAAAACACTTGAGATGTACCTAAGATGCTATTGCTTTGACAATCCCAAAATTTGAGTCTCAATGCTTCTATGGGCTCAATACTGGTATAATACAACCTTCCATACTAGCATCATGATGTTCCCATATAAGACACTTTATGGCAGGGATCCACTAGAATTGGTGAAGTACAAATTTGTCTCCCAGGATGAACAAAATTTGCAGCAAGTGTTCATAGGACGGGATCAACTACTAGAGTAACTCAAGGTCAATATGAATAGAGCTCATCAGTATATGAAGTTATTTGTTGATAAGCATAGAAGAGCAACTGAGTTAGAGGAAGGAGAATTAGTTTTGGTCAAACTACAACCCTATAGACACCATTTTGTGGGATTGAGCAAGAATCATAAACTTGGGATGCGATATTTTGGCCCTTTTTCAATTATAAAAAAGTTAAAAGCCCCGTGGCTTATAAATTACAGTTATCAGAAGAAGCTAAGATACATAATGTGTTTCACATTTTCATGTTAAAGAAATTCAAGGAAGACCAATCACAACAATATCTTCCCATGCCTTTAAGGACTACAGAATTTGGTCCACTGGTGAACCCGACAAAAATAGTGGCAAACAGAACTATCTTACAAGGGAGCTAAGAACGACATCAAATCCAAGTGTAGTGGGGTGAAGGGCAAAATGCTCCAACTACTTGGGAATCAGCAGAGGAGTTTGATGCGGCATATGAGAATTACAACCTTGGAGACAAGGTTGAAGTTGATGGGGTGGATAATGTCATGAGTAAGGGTGAGGAAGTAATTGGGACAACACACATGAAGGATGAAATTAGAAATAATGAGAGTGAAAAGTTGGTTATAATAGAAGGACAAGTGTCTAATGTTGCACAAATTGAAGACTGTAGCAAGCCTTTTAGCAAGAGGTGGGAGCACTTTAGAGCATAGAAAAATTGTGGTATTGTTCACCTTCCTCTTGAAATTGCTTCCTTCCTTCATCCCTTTCTTTTGCTGATTTTTCTTTTCCCAAATCTATAGGTTGTTACCTATTATAGAACCACAACACCATCGTCGTCACAACTTATATGTCATTTTCTTTTCTTTACATGAGACAAACTATATTCTACTATTACTATTTAATGTTCCGTTTTATCTAAATAATACACGTTTACGTCTAAGTATTGTTATATCGTTACATAAACATATTTGAAAAAAAAAAAAGTGTGGAAGAATGTTAGTCTGTGTAAGTTGTTATTCTTCTATCCTGAAACTATTTAGAATATTTCACCATAAAGAGACCAAAAGCAGACACAAAGGCAAAGACTTTTGAATGTGAACATTTTGTGTGGGCGTAGAATTTAAACAAGTCTTCACAGTTCTTTTTAGGTCCTTCTACCTAATTTTTTGCACCCAAAATTACGTTGGAAAGAAGATACAAAGTATGTTACTGGTTTTGACATGTGAATTTGATCTTATAAATTTAGTATAGAAAATTTAAATTGTTAGATAGATAGCGTAAATATAAAATCTCCCCTAATATAAGAATTTTGGAAAATTGGACAGTTAGAAAAGAGTAAAATTTAATGAAAGTAGAGAAAAAAAAAAAGGCAGAGTATAAATATTAGGAAGAAGTTTTATATGCATAACCACGAAATACTTGTTTCTAATAAAATGAATTTCTCTATTTTAATGGTTGTTTTTTTTATGTTTGTTGGATTTTCCGTAGTGTGTAGAGAAACAATGTGCATTAGAAGTGAGAGATAGCCATTATTGAAGTTGAAGCTTCATTCCAAAGATCTCGGAAAACTCATAACACTATTTACTATTTGATGAGTTTCTTAATAACTTTTCGGAAAAAAAGAAATAACTGTGTTACTGAAAAGCACTGTAATCATGTTGAATGCAAACAAAAATCATATTTTAACATTACTAAATATTTATTACACTCATTTAACATTATTTTATTTAATAAAATATTATATAAATAATAAAATAATAATATATAAAATGTGAAATGAATTTATAAAATGAGCAGTGGTGCTAATATCACCACTCAACGCAAACCCCGTCATATCAGAACTCTATTTCTTATAATCCAGTACAAACTAATTCAAAAATTCTCTCCATAAATTTATCTATAATTAATTTTTCAACAAATTTTATTTTCATATAAAATTCATTAATAAATACGACAAATTTTAAATATTTTTGATAAATTTGTCTTGTAAATAATTTTACGTGAAATAATAATTATTAGATGAGAAAATTTATTATAAAATCAAATTTTAGTCTTCCTTTTACCAGAAAAATCTTGATTCGTCTATACTTACACACACACACATATATATATATATATATATAAGTGTTTTAAAGTATTAATTATCTAAATTAAAATATATTAATTAAAATAATAATTTTAGTTTAAAAATACATATTTATCTTTTCCTCAAAAAATTTAATTGACATTCACAGTTATAAAATTTCATTTGAGTCATCTCAATTATCACACTCATATGTTTATTATTTATTATTATAATCTTTATCATGATAATAAATTTTTATTATAATCAAAGGTTTTATCAAAATAATTATTATATTAAATAACTTAAATATAAAAAATATTTATTAGAAAAGTAGGATTGAGTAATCGAGGGTGCAGGTACATTTGTTATAGGAAGGGATAATACATTTAGCCAGAAATTAACTTTTTTTTTATGAAGAGAATTTTAAAAATGGATTTCAATATTAATTTTTAAAATTATTTCTAATAGAGGAAATAAAGTAAAAAAATAAAAATTATTGAAGGAGTTAGTTGATTGTACCAGAAATTAACTTCTTTTTTTTTATGAAGAGAATTTTAAAAATGGATTTCAATATTAATTTTTAAAATTATTTCTAATAGAGGAAATAAAGTAAAAAAATAAAAATTATTGAAGGAGTTAGTTGATTGTAAGAAAACTGGTTAAATAAAATTTAACTATTTGTTTAAATATATTATCCTTATTTATTTGTTTTCTTACATTTAATTATTTCATACAATGGATTACATTAGGAATATCAATAACTCATCTTGAAATAGTTTCATTTTCATTATTTTTGTGTAATGTAATTCTCTAACCCATATAATGGGTAGAACTTTGAAGATCAATTATTTAAAGTCTTTTGGTTTAATTTTTTTTTCCATTCACCTAATTTTCTAACCCATAAAACGAGCTTGGATAGAAAGTTAAGCACTATAAAGTCTTTGGACTTAACTCATTTTTCTAACCCGTAAAATGGATTAGAAAAAGTTGTTCGTAGTTTAATTTTGTTATTTATTTTCATAAACTACTTTAACTTATATTTATCAAACACTAATAATTTAATCCAGCCATCATCTTGACTAATTGATATTAACTTTTGTGTAAAAAATTGTAAATTATAACTTCACACTCAATTAAAAATAAATAATGAAGGAATTTATCTCACTTAATTGAAACAAATATTTGAAAACAAGAAGTGTGGAAGAAGAATGTTGATCTCTGTGTGTTGTTATGGTTGTGTGCTGTAACTAAAATCACGTTGCTCCTGGTGAATTAAGATAAAAATGATACTGATTTTGAAGTGTGAATTTGATTTTATAAATTTAGTATAGAAAATAAAAAATGTTAGAAAATAAAAAGGCAGTGCACCACTGTATATAGGCTATTTGGTATGCATAACCCATAACCACTTCTTTCTAAGAAAAAAAAAATACTTGTTTATTAATGAGAGCTTGTGTGAAAATGAATTCTTTCATTTTGATTATTGTGTTTCTTCAGCTTTGTTGGGTTTCTCTTAGTGTTTGCAGCGAGACAGTGTGCATTGGAAGTGAGAGAGACATTGTTGAAGTTTAAGCATTATCTCAAAGATCCTTCAAACAAGCTTTCTTCTTGGAATGCTACTATCAATTCGAACTGTTGTCACTGGCTTGGAGTTGTGTGTAACAATATCACATCCCACGTTACAGAGCTTCACCTCTACACTCCACTTCCCACTTTTGATGAAGAGATTTACGTTTACGATGCAACATACGATTAGTATATTGGAAGGACATTGAGTGGAGAGATAAATCCTTGTTTGGTTGATTTGAAGCATTTGAAGGACTTGGATTTCAGTGGCAATCGTTTGAACAGTATTCCAATTCCTTCTTTCATTGCTACAATGACTTCCTTAATACACTTCAACCTTTCTCATGCTGGATTCAAGAGCAACATTCCTCCTCATTTTGGAAATCTCTCCAATTTGCTCTATCTTGACCTAAGTAGCAATCCATTACTTGGAAGAGGTATGACAATTCCTTCTTTTATTTGGAGAATGAGCAATTTAATTCACTTGGACGTCTCTTATTCTGGATTCATGGGCATTGTTCCTCTTCAGATTGGAAATATTTCCAATTTGGCCTATCTAGGCCTAGGCAATGTTGCCAACGGAACTATTCCCTTTCAAATTGGGAATCTCTCCAATTTGCTTCATCTTGACCTTGGAAATGATTATGCGTTTCTTGAAAATATTGATTGGCTATCAAGTCTTTCAAGGCTTGAATACTTTGGTTTAGGAGGTGCAAACCTATCCCAATCCTTTCACTGCTTCACACTCTCCAAGCTCTTCCTTCTTTGATGCACCTACAATTGTCTGGATGTATCCTCCTTCACTATAATCAACTATCCTTTCTTAACTTCTCCTCTCTCCTCACTCTTGATCTTTCCTATATTTATTACCTTCTCCAATTTCTTTTCTTCCAAACTGGGTGTTCGGACTAAAGAAACTTGTCTCTCTTTTTTTATATTTTAACTTCTTTAAAGGCCCAATTCCTGATGGTCTTCAAAATCTCACACTTTTAGAAAATTTGGACTTTTCTAGAAATTCATTCTCATCTATACCTGATTGGTTTTATGGTAATTTTCGTCATCTCATGTTCTTGAACCTAGGGAGCAATAAGTTGCATGGTACTATTTCTGATGCCTTAGGAAATTTAACTTCTCTGATTGGACTTGATTTGTCAGTCAATCAACTTGAACGTCCAATTCCAACTTCTTTAGGTAACCTATGCAACTTAAGGGAGATGGATTTCTCATATCTCAAACTCAACTAACATGTTAACGAAATTTTAGATATTCTTGCTCCCTGTATTTCCCATGGACTCAGAAAAATTCTAGTTAAGTTCTCTTCTTTCAGGTAATCTGACAGATCAATTTGGGCTTTATAAAAATATTGTCAAACTATATCTTGATGATAACAGAATTGGTGGTGAACTTCCAAAATCATTTGGAAAACTTTCGTCATTGAAATTTCTCAATCTATTAAAAAATCAATTCAATGGAAATCCATTTGAAAGTCTTAGATCACTTTCTAAATTGTCTTATCTCGACATTGGTAATAATCATTTTCAAGGAATTGTCATGGAAGATCATCTTGCAAATCTTACCAACTTGATTCATTTTCTTGCATCTGGAAACAATTTGACTTTAAAAGTATATCCTGGTTGGTATCCTACTTTTCAACTTATCCGTTTGGGTATGAGCTCTTGGCAGTTAGGTCCCAACTTTCCATCATGGATTCAGTCACAAAACAAGCTTCATTATTTAGCAATGTCTAACATAGGGATTTTAGATTCTATTCCCACTTGGTTTTGGGCAACATTATCTCTAAGTTTTTTTTCTAAACCTCTCTTATAATCATATCCATGGTGAGCTTGGGACTACGTTAACAAATCCAAAGTTTATCACTGTTGTTGATCTAAGTGCAAATAACTTAAGTGGAAAATTGCCCTTTCTTTCAAATGGTATGGTTTCATTGTATCTTTCCAGCAATTCATTCTCCAATTCCATAGATGATTTTTCATGCAAAAGTCATGACAAGCCAATGCAATTACAAGTTCTCGATCTTGCCTCAAATAATTTGTTAGGAGAAACACCCGATTGTTGGAACATTTGGCCATATCTAGTGGATTTAAGTTTACAAAGCAACAATTTTGTTGGAAACTTACCCCCATCTATGGGTTCCTTGGTAGTGCTAGATTCTTTAAGCATTCGTAACAACTCACTGTCGGGAACATTTCCTACCTTTTTAAAGAAGACCAAAGCATTGATTTTGTTAGATCTTGGGGAGAATAAATTCTCAGGAACAATTCCAGCTTGGGTTGGAGAACATCTTGTAGATATGCACGTTCTTATCCTTCGATCAAATAGATTTTTGGGTCATATTCCTAATAAAATATGTGATATGAGTTATCTTCACCTTTTAGACCTTGCAAAAAATAAGTTGACTGGAAAGATACCTACTTGTTTTAGTAGTTTGAAGGCCATGACACAAATGAATAAAAGTACAATTCCTTTCATATATTTTTATGCTACAAGATATGCTTCTGAAAATGAATATGACTCTTCATATAATTCAGTCAGTGTGCTTCTATGGCTAAAAGAAAGAAGAGACGAGTATAGAAACATTCTTGGATTTGTAACTAATATTGATTTGTCAAATAACAAATTAGTTGGAGAAATACCAAAAAAAATCACAGATTTAGATGGATTGACATTTTTGAACTTGTCCCACAACCATCTAGTTGGTCATATTCCACAAAGCATTGGTAATATGGGATCATTATTGTCCATTGATTTTTCAAGGAATCAAATTTTTGGTGAAATCCCTGCAACCATTTCAAATTTGAGTTTTCTAAGTATGTTAGACTTGTCTTATAATCATTTGGAGGGAAAAATTCCATCAGGAACTCAGTTGCAAACCTTCAATGTCACCAATTTTATTGGCAACAATCTTTGCGGGCCACCACTACCCATCAATTACAACCCCAATGAGAAAATTGATAATTTTGATCACAATGGCAGAGGGAGTGATAGACATGAGGTGAACTGATTTTTTGTCAGTATGACAATTGGATTTATCATGGGATTTTGGATAGTAATTGGTCCTTTGTTCATCAGTAGATCATGGCGTTGTACGTATTTTCGTTACCTTAATCATGCATGGGACAAACTTCAATCTATCTTCTGATGCAATATCACTGTCTGTTTAATGCTTTTGAAAAATAAAATTGTCATGAGACATGGAACTCAATTTGATTTACAATGTATGTTGCTGGGTTGATTTTATGTTTAGGTCATTTATGTCTTTGTTTGGGTTGTTTAAGATTGTTATTTTATCTTATTTAATACTAGTTGAAAGAGTACGTATTTTCTATGAGGACATTGTTATTGTCTTTTCCATGTTAAATTTATAATATTTAAACACTTAATTAAGTTTTAAGTAATTCATAAATTTAAGATTTTTTAATTGATTTTCTTATTACAAAATTTATTCTATTGAGTATTTATTTTTTTTAAATTTTTTGTCTAATGATCACGTCATTTAAAAATGACATTGTTATTATGTACAATTTAAAATTGACATTGTTATTATGTAGATCGTTGTTATTATAATATTCTATAAAATTCATTGTCTAGAGTGAAATAAATCTTAAATATTAAAACATTATACACAAAAGATAATCTAATAGAAAATATAATCTCTTATAGGAATTAAAAACTTACATATCTTTAAAGTGTAAATAAATAAATATCAAATAACTATTCTAATATAACTTAGATTTTATAACTTAGATTTTGTAATTTGAGGTATATCATCTCTTGTAATATTATCTATATATTTCTATGTAATACACGATTATTACATATAAAAAAAAAATCACATAAAATGATAACCTATTACATTACATTTCATAAACATTAACTTTCTAAAAACCTTATACATTAAATTGATTGCTTTGGATTATATTGCTTTCCTTTTTCACATTATAATGCATAACAATCTTCATGATATTATATTGCTTTACTTTTGGTATTCTGATTTGTGTAGGATTGGGGTTGATACAAAAGATGTCTTATCCATGTGTCCATAGGAAGTTTTAAAATCTTATTATATCATATTTATAATTTTATAGGTATTCATTTGTCTTCTGTTGTATTATTTTTTTGGACACTAATATTGACAATAGTCCATCAAATACATATAATCCAAAGTTAAATAAATTTGTCAATATACTCATGTAACATTATCTCAAGCCAAAAACACATACATACTCTCTCCAAATCCAACTTTTCCAACATATTAATCAAAAATAAATAAAACTTTCCATAATCTTTAAAGCTATACAAACTCTTACTCACCTTTGATTTCCAATGTTCTTGCATCATACATGGATAGTCTTACTAGTATCAAAATATAAAATAATTTCATTTGATGTCAGAAATTATCTATTATAAAATAAAATTTCCTGTTTTTATACAGGAAGAACAATCCAATAAAAGAAATTACATTCCTACAAAAATGACTGAATTCATACAACATTAATAAACAGTAAATAAAAAAATATGAAATAAGATTTCAGTTAAAAAAAAGATATAATGATTTTCTTCATAAAATAATATATGATATAGTTGTTTATTTTGCTTATTTAATTTTTTAATTGGATAAGAGGACAAAAATAAAGTGTTTTGAAAAATAAAATATAGTTGGATGGTTAAAGAAAGGAAGATAAATTTTTTAGAGTGATTTGAACTTAGAATTTGGAATCTGAACTCTTGGTTCCTCATTAGTATATACATAAAGGTAGGTCTTCTTTTGATTTTGAAGAGCAACTTTTGGAAGTTTGAGATCACATCCTTTGCATCTTGAAATGTTAAAATAATAAAGAATAAGATGTTTCATGTATCAATACTTATATAAGTATTGTGGATAAAAAAAATAAATATCCTCAAGCCTCACTACGATTCTGTTATATAAGATTGGAGAGTTATAAATCCTACTGACTATTATAAAAAGGTTGATTGTTTTCACTTGTAATAATATTAATATAATTTATTTACTTGTAATTTTTTATTTATTTTATTATTTTTTATTAATGTAAAGTTGCTTCCTTTAAGATTTTGAGACTCAAGTATATGTTATTATCAATATAATATTTCATATGTGGGCTTTTAGTATATATAATATTAAATTAATTGAATTATTAAGTAATTGCACTGTTAGAGTTTGAGATTTAAATTATTTAAACTATGCTTCAACGGTAGGATTTTAATTAATAAATTAGAGTTGATAATTTTCTATTATTGTGATATCACATTATAATGTTTAAAGTGTTATAGAACGCACAAATAATTTTAATAATAATTAGTCATTATAAGAAAAAATTAAATTATTGACAAAATTTTATTAATGGAACTTTGTTTGTTGATAAAATATCATTATTAACGATTTTATCGATGAATATTATCCGTCATTAAATTTATCGACGGATTTACCGATAAATATCATCAGTTACTAAATTTATCAACGGATTTATTCTAAATCCGTCGATAATTATCGACAGACTCAAAAATCTGTCTGTAAATTTATATATAACCAATTAATTGATGAATTTCAAATTTTTTTAATGAATTTGTTTAGTCAATAATTTTTTTTTAATAAATCACTGAATATATAAACTAATTTATTTATGTAAATTTGTCTCGAGCTATTTGAGAGAATTAAATTTTGTTTAATTATAATTGAAAAAGTGCTATATAATGGTATAAGTATACTCACTGGTGTGGAAATTGCATGTTATGCAATTGTAGCCACATGATTGTGGAAGATGCAATTGTATTCTTACCATATTTTTGTATTAAATTATAAAAATGATATTCATAAACATTATAAACATCATGATGTTAAAATAGTGTCTAAATAAATCTGACACATTTAGAAAAAATATATATTCTTTCTAATTTTAGACATAAAAATTTATTGAATTAGATTTTGAGATTAATATAAAATTTTTAGATAAATGTATTATATTTCAAACAAGATAATAATAAACCTAATAAGATTAATATAGTTTAAGATATTGTTCTTATACCCAACAAAGTCATAAAACAAATAAAGAGAATAATATAGATAAAATTGAAAACTTAAGAAAAAGTGATGATTTCTTTGAGTGAAACTTTCGTTTGTTTTTGTTTAAAATTGTGTGTCTAGATATGTGTGACAGTAAATTATTTACATGAATTAAATGTTGAGGAATGAGAATGTTTGGTTTATTTGAAGTTGATTGTGAATTCTTTCGATTTGACTTTGATGTTTGTGTATTGTGATAAGTCTACGCATATATAACTTAAAAATGTAAAATTTCAAACTATTTTTTTTTTTATCATTTGAGAAGTTTAAGAAGTGATTTAGTAGTGTAAAAATTCAACTTATACTTGATCATTTGCAATATCAAATAACTATTAATATTTTACATGTATGTACGTGGTAAGCATTTATATTTCTACTTACTGTGTGTCACTGTTTTTGGGACTGAATGTATTATTTATTTTTCTTGATTAGTTTTGAAAGTAATTTAGTGATATTATTTAATGTTGGTAATTTAAATTGTTTTTAATAATTTTACATCTATATTATGATAAATTCGTAATTCTTAATCTCTAATTATAATTTTTTTTTTTGGAAAGTGGTCTTTAGAATTGGATTTGACTAAAATAATTTTATTATATAAACTTGATAAGAATAAATTTTCATATATTGATTTGTTCTATATTTATTCTTGAATTATGAGAAGAGTCCATAAACCATGACTTTATATCCTAGAGTGATAATAAATTTTAATATTAGATTTGATTCGATTTACACATGATATTAGGACTAAATTTTGATATGTTAATTTAATATTATATTTCAATTTACACCTGATCCATATTTATTCCTTTCATACACTTTTATACAATGGATTACATGAGGAAAATCAATAACTCAATCTTTCAAATAGATTTGTTTTTATCCTTTCTTTGTGTGTAGTGTGCTAATCTTCAAACCCATATAATGGGTAAGACTTTAATGATCAACAACTAAGTCTTTTTATTTTATTTTATTTTCCTACTTTCTTTCATGGATGACCTAATGTTCTAAATAATAAACGGGTAGGTCTAGAGACGGCAACAACATAAAGTCTTCGGAGTAATTTCAATCTTTTTTCTTTATAAGTTATTAATATGCTTAATTTTCTAACTCATAAAATGAATGGAGTTTTTTTATGACAAATTCAAAAAAGATAGGATAGTTAGACATTTGAAAAAACACGTAAACAAAAATCTGATGTTAGAAAAAAAAAAGATTAAACAATTCATAAAACCATTTCTTTAATATAGAATCAATTAAAAATAATTAAATTGATGAAATATGTAAAACTTAATTAAGCCTATATTTATTAAATATTTATAATTTAATTAGTTATATCAACAATGTTTAGATTTAAGTTAGTTTTTTTATTTTTATTTCTAAGTATCTGTAATTTTATATAGTTTTGCACTAGATAAAATTAGGTATAGGATAATGGATTAATTTAAAAAAAAATGAATAACATCGAGAATGATAAAATAAGACTTAAATAAATTATAAATACTATATAAATATGAGTATTTTTAATTGAAATATTCAAAAAAATATTTTAATTGTTTATAGTTTTTTATCTGAGGTTTAATTTCGTCGTAAAAAAATTATATAGTTTTTATTTTTTCACTCGAATTCATTAATTAACTCGTTCTAACAAATTGAAGAAAAATTAAAGAAAAAAAAGTGAGTTGACTAAAGAGTTAAGAATAAAAAGATACAAATAAAAGTCAAGTTATTCTATTGAGAACAAATTGGAAAAGTAAGAATTTTTTGATAAAAAAATAAAAAAAAATTGAATACTCAATAAAAATGAAACTTTTCAATAAAATATTAATTAAAAATATTTAAATTTATAACCTAATTAAAATTTAATTAAATCATAAAATATTTTAACTTCTCTATTAATTTTGTGTTAAAAATTGTAAATTTTAACTTCAAAAGAAAATTGGATAGTGAAGGAATTTATCTCAGTTTATTGAAAAAGTGTGGCAGAAGAATGGTAGTCTAGTGTAAGTTGTTATTCTTCTGTCCTGAAACTATTCTTAGAATATTTCACATAAAGAGACCAAAAGCAGACACAAAGGCAAAGACTTTTGAATGTGAACATTTTGTGTGGTGTAGAATTTAAACAAGTCTTCACACTTCTTTTTAGGCCCCTCTACCTAATTTTTAGCACCCAAAATTACGTTCGAAAGAAGATACAATGTATCTTACTGCTTTTGACATGTGAATTTGATCTTATAAATTTAGTATACAAAATTTAAATTGTTAGATAGATAGCGTAAATATAAAATCTCCCCTCATCTAAGAATTTTGGAAAATTGGAAACTAAAAATAGTTAGAAAAGAGTAAAATTTAATGAAAATAGAGCAAAAAAAGAGGCCCATAAATATTTGATAGAAGTTTTACATGCATAACCAAGAACCACTTCTTTCTAATAAAATGAAGTTTTATATTGGGCACAGTATAAAATTGTTCATAGTTTAATTTTGTTATTTATTTCCATAAACCGCTTTAACTTATATTTTATCAAACACTAATAATTTTATCCAACCATCATCTTGAGTCATTGACGAAGAGGACGAAACGTGTCAAACATCTTGAGTAATTGATATTAATATTTGTGTAAAAAATTGTAAATTTCGACTTCACACTCAATTAAAAGTAGATAATCACGGATTTATCTTAGTTGATTGAAACATATTTGAAAAAAAAAAAAAGTGTGGAAGAAGAATGCTAATCTCTGTGTGTTGTTATGGTTTAAGGTGAACACTTTGTCTGGACGTAGAATATAAATAAGTCTTTCATACTACTTTTTTTTCCTCTCTAATTAGTTTATAGCACCTAAAATCAAGATCATAAAATACATACTGATTTTATAAATTAAGTCTAGCAAGAAAAGAGGCGCCGCATTATAAATATTAGAAACAATTTTGTATGCATAACTCATAACCACTTCTTTCTAAGAAGAAAAACACTTGTTTATCATTGAGAGTTTGTCTAATGAGGAATTCATCCATTTTTATTATTGTGTTTGTTCATGTTTGTTGTGTTTCTCTTAGTTTGTGTGGGGAGACTGTGTGCATTGGAAGTGAGAGAGATACACTATTGAAGTTGAAGCATCATCTCAAAGATCCATCAAATAGGCTTTCTTCTTGGGATGCTACTATCAATTCCAATTGTTGTCATTGGGTTGGAGTTGTGTGCAACAACATCACATCCCACATTACA
>Ga0209700_106728_pt1 | contig 17335 bp, 4 predicted proteins | sample SiratroredBW_FD_187528 | JGI IMG/M metagenome (GOLD analysis project Ga0209700, IMG submission 187528) | Root nodule microbial communities of legume samples collected from California, USA - Siratro red BW (SPAdes) (version 2) | ecosystem: Host-associated > Plants > Roots > Nodule | place: USA...
TGTTAAAATAAATAAAGAATATATATATATATATATATATATATATATATATATATATATATATATAAATGAAGAATCAAAAACTAAGATTGAAAGAAAAAAAATATGAGACAAATTTTAATATTAAAAATAAAACAAAATATTTTTATGATAAAAAATTTGAAATATATTTAAGTTATATATAAGTTCTAAAATATCAAGTAAAAAGATCTTTATAAAAATTGACCAAATTTGTTTCAACTTCCAAAAAATCATAAAAAATATTATATAACTCTAACCTCAACAAACCATGAGTGTATTTTTAAGCGCTAAAAAGATAAAATTTGATGTAATTAAAATCAGTAAAAAATAATATCAATAGGAAGAAATTATAATCAAAATAATGAGCAAAAATCATATAAACTAAACATATACTCAAATTATTACTACTAAGAGAAAATAAATTAAAAACTGAAAATAAATAATAAATTATATGGATAGTGGTCTCGGATTACAATAAGTCTATTATAAATACATGTATATAATATGTGTCATCGTGAAAAACCTATAGTTTGTATATTGTATACCTTTTATCTCCTTTGCACTAAAATAATAGGTAAAATTTAAAGATTAAGTAAATAATAAATTTTAAAATTGATACCAGAAAAAAAATAAATTGTAGCTAGTTTATTAGTTGCTTTCTTTTGTAGAAACATTCTTACCAAGAAGTACATTAATTATACAAATAAAATTAAATTAATATAAAAATTATAATATTATTTGTATAAGAGATTATAATATTAATTAATCGAGAACAAATTGATATAAGAAATTATAACATTATTTTCTATCCAATCATTTAAAATTATTTATTTGTGAGTTTTTCATATTGTTTAACATTTTTATTTTTAATAAATTGAGATTTATAACTTATGCTTGCTAACAATTTTATCTTTTAACGTGGAGAATATCTTCTAGCGAATGAAATAGGGGAGTCTATTTGCAGGCCGTATTTATACCATATAAAGCAAATAACATAAAAGGGAAAAATTTTATATGGTGAAATATCTAAGTGGGTAGCGCATAATCTCAAATTTTAACACTTTTAGTTGAAGACAATAAAGATAATTTAATATCCAATAATTGCTCACATTAAAAAATAATAAGGAATCTAATGTGATAAACAAACCAATAATATGAATAACATGACCCAGTCAAATAATTTGGCAAATGCAATGTGATCTAGACTTCACGGTTCCTCTATTTCAAAAATCATTAGGTGATTTGGGATTATCATAACACTTAATTAATTATAATTAAAAGGAATCATAATTATCTCAAACCATCAAATAACAGTTTTTCGTAGCCATTTGCATCCATTAAGAACCAACCCATCAACGTTGGCCTTACACTGTTTGGGATTCCATAAAAGATAATATTTTTCTCCTTCATCCCTATCTTGTCCCAATTATTTTCATTAGTTAGCTTCAATAGGAATGAGATAAAGTTTACGAATAAAATTATTTTTTTATATAACTTTTCACAGTTTTTATTTAGTTTGTTCGCATCGCGCTATTTTATTTTTTATTTTTTTTCTGGAATTTATTATAAAATATATTTTGAAATTAATATTGCCAAAATGGAAAGGTGGTCGCATTCGCAGCCAACTCGTGTGGAATGGAATCTTCAACTTACCTTTTTCGTTTTTTTTTTCTCCTAAGTCTCCATCTTGGTAGTCAATTTCTTATTAATTGAAAATAAATGATTCTATGAAAATATTATAGTAATTATTTCTTTAAATATAAAAATAGAAAATAATTATTTGCTCATAAAATTAATATATATATATAAAGATAAAAAGCAGTTAAATTTTACGAGGGGTTATTTCAAATGGCTTTTCTAAACTAATTTTGTTTTTAAATTGTCCCGATTATTCAGAAAATGTTATCTAGCATCAATATTTTTTCCTGAGCATACATATTTTTTTTATCAGATAATAAAGAATATTATATTCAATAGAGAATGAAAAAATATTCAAGCCTTTCACATTCTTTTTAATTGGAGGTCTTTTTTTTATCAACTGAATTGGAGGGGTTTGTTTCACTAGTGGACATATATGTCAGATTAAGTGATTATTGCTATTTGTTGTAGTATGAAATAATGCATGTGACATTATTAATCATTGATGCTATAAAATCAGAATCTTATCATAATCCAAACAGCTATCTAACCTTCTTCCCACCAAGCTTTTATTTTGTTCGTTAAAAATTTCTTGTATAATATTGCATTTCTCATCATCCTCATATTTTTTTAGCTGAAAATTATCTTCTATATTTTAGATAATTCTTTTCATGAACGGCTACAAAAATGAAAAGGATAAAATTAATTTTAATTTATGCGAAAAACAATCCCTTTTTTTTCTATAAGTATTTGAAAGTAAAATTTATGTAAGAAAACCGTCGAAGCATTTGGGTCCATTCAACTTGTACGATCGCTTATCTTGTTACAACATGAAGATTAAGAGGTCACTTTTGATAGCAAGTTGGATTTATTTATCTATTTTTTAAATAGTTAAGAGCACTTTCCACTTTCTATCTTTAGATATTTTAGTGAAAAAAAGAAGAAAGCTTATCAGTGACGTGGAAATTCCTATTATTCTATTAACAAAGAAAATTCCGTACAAATCTACAAAAAAAAAATGTCCTCTTACATAAAAGAAAAAAAGTGGTAAATTAAAATGCATATATTAAAAAGAAGTATTTTAAAATTGATAGCGGTAATTGCACTTTATTTGTAAACTGCACTTCAAGTTTAACCCAGTTGCTAGTATTATAAACTATACTTGATTAAGATATATAAATCATTATTATTTATCTCAATAAAAAATAATTACATATGTAAAAGTTCGAAAACTATGTGATGATTCTTTCTTTCAAGGATTAAATGAATGAAATGGAATCAGGATACTACTTTTGTGTTTTCACTCCGAGGAGTATTCAAAGAGGTGAGTGAATGCTATTCACAATCTTTGAAAAACATTTTAAATAGTTTAAACGCATGACTCGAAAATAGTTTATTAGAATGGTTGAGGGTTCTATTGAAATGATGAGGATCATGATTGGTATATAAGTAAAGGATGTGAGGGAAAATTTATCAAATAAGAGTAATTTTTTGAAAAACTTGGGTGAATTGGATAAAATTTTAAGAAATTATGCATATAAGTTTAGCTTTAAAACATGGTTTTTGTTTGAAATGATGTTGAAGGTTCTCAGAACCTTTGGTGACTTTTCTTTGGCACTGAGGAAATGGATGGACAGGAATGAAGAAAAGAAAAAAATGCAAAAAAACGTGAGCAATGTGAGTTTAGAAGATCAATAATGAGGGAGTGAGAGAAAAATGATGTGTGAGAGAGTCTGCTACAACAAGTGCTAAGTTCTAGAAGGGTTGGATTGGGTCCATTCAAAAAATATTCAAACAAAAAAAAAATGTGAAAGTGATGCAGGGGAGAGGGGTTTTGTGTTGGGGACCATATATATGCCACCAAACTATTCAAATATCACAATCATCGCAATTATTTTGAAACCTTCACTTTAACCCATTTTATACTAACATCTAACAAATCACCAAGCTTCCTATCCAAATCCTCTTCTGCCTCCAATGCCACCAATTTCTGATTTCATTCTTCCATCCAGATCTCGTGCTTTTAGAATAATCATAATTTTCAATTTGTTAGGAGGGAAAGGAATGAACAGGTAGGAGTGAAAAGAAGTGAGTGTGAATGGTCCTATTCTCCTCACTTCAGCTCACAATCTGGACCATTACTGCTGTTCGGTTTCTCCTACTAAACTTGTTATAAAGAGGGCTCCAATAATGGTCGGTCCTTAAGATAATAGTAAAATTACCAAAGGCCAATTGCCAAAATATCTTGCATTACTAAATGCAGCTACAAAAACTTGTCATGAATAAATAACTTTTCGTGAAAAGGAAATTATTGAATTGGTATCTTAAGCTTACTTCAGCTTATAATTTATTTGATTAAACCAACTCAATAACAAATAATTTTTAAGTAAATATTTTTTGTCTATTGAACGAAGAATTGTTAAGAATTTTTGGTTGTACGAAGAAAGTTGTGTTAGAAATTCAAGTAAGTTTAAGTTTAATATTGAATGAAAATGAGAAAATTAAACAATATATAAAAAAGAAGATTCATAAACTTATCGTTTTAAAATTTTAAATTAAAGATAATGTCATTTCCTTATGTTTATTTGACCTATTTTTTTTATTATAAGATGTTTCCGATTATGTCTCATCAAATTTTTTCAATTTTAGATTAAAGGTGGTGTTTGTTTGACCCATTATGCAAGTAGTGGGAATTTTGTAATTCACCAAGCTCGAGTCCTGTGGTGATCTGCATTGCTCTAGTCCATTTAGCTCATCACATACTCACACTGTACTGCAAGTTGCTTTCCGTTTGGCAGCTCTCCATCTACTTGCCTTGTTTACTGGCCCACACTGCTTCAAACATACAATTCTTTTCAACTAAATGATCTTGCTCCCACGAATTAATGATCCCTTCAAAAATATTACTTTCACAACCCTAATATAATAATACATATTAAGATATTCAGCTAAAAAATAAAATAAATATGATAAAATATTATTATTTTGGGTTGTCAAATGGACGTGCTTTCCTTTGATGGTTATCACAGACAGGATTACCACTCTAATCTCTTAAACATGATCCCGATAAGCTTTAAGGCCTTATTGGTTTGTCATCTTCGTTCAATAGTTCCCAAAACATTCAAGAGAGTTTAATATGTATAATCATTTGTTGAGGTTCGCTATCTTGGTTTAAATCCAACCCCTCAAACCATAAACCTAAGATGTAGGTGCTTTTTTAGGTTAACTTCAACCCCATTTAAACATTAAACTTGATAAGTGAAGGAGTTTATTAAGTGGTTTACATCACAAATAAATTCAGAAATGCTAGTATTTTTTTCAATTTGTTTTGATTTTGATGAGAAAACTTGATTTGATTGGAAAGAAGAAGAAGAATAATGTTTAACTTTTCAATTGAGTTTGAGAATAAAAATGAAAAAAATAACGTGTATATACTGTCCTTCCGGAACATATGAAAACTATGTCTCATCACGCACAAATTCAACACAAAGAAAACTGAATAAATCATAATTATATAAGATTTAAGGGAAGTATCAATCAAGTAAAATGTATCTTAGTAATTTAAAACAACAATGAAGCAAATATGAGTGGTGGATCTTAATAGAAACAGGGGTGACATCGGCTCCTCCAGTTCTGGATTTACTCTTTTCAACGCTTCTTTTTATCAAACCATATACATGTACCAATATTTGTTGGTGATTAAGAAGGATGCAATATTCTACATCATTTATCATGCACAAGGTCAGGGTGATCCAATACACGTATGAGAAAAATAGAAACTTACCAACCAACCTATTTTACAGAGAAGAATAAATTCTAATGATTTTGGATAATTTAAATTATCTCCTTTCTCATGTCAGATTTAAAATCTTAGATATTTAACGGTTTTGAAAAATACTTAAAAATACATATTTATTTATTGTCTTCAATTTGTCCTTGTATTCGTCATATTTATTCTCATTTTAATCCTATATTTTTTTTACACGCTACTTAACATTTATGTTTATTATTTGATGTTGAATATAAGGAATTGTGTAGTATTTTTATATTAAACTATCGATAATGTCATTTCTTATATGATCTATCTTCTTCATAATAAAAACGTTTAATTAGTATTTGAAGGGATACAAACGTAAATATGTGTATAAAGAATAAAAATAAATAATAATATTTATTTAAAAAACAGGAAGAATTACAGAGCACCTGACATTTGTTCTTATGGTTGAGAAGTCGGGTTCAACAATTTACAACCCTGAAGAAGCATCGAGTTTGAAGTGTGAACACTTGCTAAGCACAATCATAGTGCTACAATACTTCACCATCACCCGCTGTTTACGCGGTTTACGCGTAGGGCTGTTAAAATTGGTCATATTACTTGGATGATTCCTAACCTCTCAAAGGTTTAGCTTGATGTGTAAGTGCAGATTGGGGTTCAACCATGAGACAAATTTAAATTTACACAAATTAACTAAAAAAGTGAGATGTTAATGTAAATATGAAATTAAATTGTAGACATTGAGGTAAAGTTGTTGAAAGAATTAATGAGATGTATAAAGTGTAGGAAAAGAAAAGGAAGAGAGAGTTTTAATGGTGACCTAAACAGTGGCGCCGCATGCTGAGGCACCTGTAATCTAACATCAACAGCTTTTGCCAAATTGGAAAATGCCCACTCCCACTCACCACGCACCTTCTCCACCTCATACATAACTCTACACTCCTATTTCGCTTCAATCATACCACAATTCATTCATCACCACACGCACCAACCACTACAACCCAGCTTCCAATTTCATCCCCTCCCGCAACTACCTTTTTCTCCCAACTAATTTCCAATTAATACCTCAAAATACAATTCATACAATCCCATTTAAACATCCCTTTTCCCTTAAATCACTTCTATTCCATCACAATAGATAGTCATCCAACTAAACACTTTCATTAAATATCATCAATTTAAGTTTATTTAGTGTTATTCCCTCAACAAAAGTTAAACTTTCACATAATTCATATAAGCACTACATCTAAATTGTATCCTTGTTCTCTTGAACAAAGACTGCTATTCTTCAATTTATATTAATGATTTTTCCGACAGGTTATAAAAGAGGCCTCAAGAAGCCACACCAAATAAAAATAACAATGAACTCAATAAGTTCTAATTGGGTATCGTAATTATCTCTCCAAGTTTAGTTAAATGCTCAAAGCAATTATTTACTTCAACTTGTACTTTGACCTTTTTTATTTCATTTTTGAGAATAAATATTCTTTTTTCTGATTTTTTTTTTTAATTTCCAAAAGCTAAAACGGTGAATTATAAGCATCCAACATTTACGGAAGTTAAACAGAGATAGTGCTGAGTTATGGAATTTTGTGCATAAACTTTCTAATATCTCCGATTATTAGAATAGACACAAAGGAGTCCAAAATTTACAGCAGATAAAAAAGGATTCTCAGACGCTAGAAAACCCTTCAAAAAATACCTTCACCAAAACTACTGTTAAAAGGACAAAAAGAAAAAAAAAATCTAGGCTAATAATAATAATAATAATAAAACCCTAAAAAACCCAAAAAGGCCAATATTAAAAAAAAAAGGAGGGAAAGTAAAAAACGAAAAAGAGTAAAGAAACGGCGTCCAGGTCTGTAAAAAAGTGATCGCGAGAGAGGGGCAAAAGTGGGAGATTGAAAAACCGAAACGGCGCCGCATCAGTGAAGGGAAAACCAAGAGACGAGTTGTTGGCCGAGGCGGCGTTCGGTGAGCGCCACGCGCTCGTCGGATAGGAGCGGGGAGCGGCAGAGGGGGCAGTTGAACTTGTAGTGGTGGAGCCAGCCGTCGAAGCAGCGGCGGTGGAAGACGTGGCGGCAGGGGAGCATGCGGAGCTGGTCGCCGTCCTGGAAGGCGGCCTGGCACACCACGCAGCGGTGGTCGTGGGCGGGTCCTTCGTAGCAGAAGAATTGATTGTTGAGCTTGAGCTGATCGGAGAGCATGATGAGTCCGGCGAGGCCGGATCCGACGGCGGCGAGAAAGCGGTCGTCGACGATCTGGTGCGTGTGGAATCGGGCGAGCCCTAGGGATTGCAACACCGCGAGGAGCATCGAGCGGAGGTAGTTGACGCACATGGCTATCTGCGCCAACACCAGCAGCGGAATCGAACCCGACGACACGTCGTTTAATTCGCTCTGCAAACCCATGATTCCAATTTCCCAATCAACTCTCCACGAATTAACGAATACAGAGAAACAAGATTTTACGAGGTCGCGGTGTATCGTCTCGTATCGTGTCGTGTCGTCTTTGTGTGGATTGCAAGAACACAACACCTTCCACCTCTGATATAAAAAGCCCCTCTGATGTGATGTCACCCTCTTCACTATTCCAATTTCATTTTATCCCTATTTTCACAAATTAATTTACATAAATAACACACATTAAGTCAATCAACTTGGAATAATGCAATAAATAAGCTTTCTGAAATTCAATTAATTACACAAATTCTCAACACGTGATTAAAAAATTGTAATGTAAGGTTTTCCTAAAATTAAAATCTCCCTTTTTTGGGAATGGTTAGTTTGTATGTAACACATGATTTGTGTAATTTGGTATGGATCTGCGACATTAGAGTCAATGGAAGGTGATGATTTATTTAAAAGGAACTAAATCAATAGCAAATGGGCATGTGATCTTTATCTCATACATTGAACTCGTTTAGCTTTTGGAACGTCAAAAGCTGGACAAGATCTTTCACAAATATGCAATGCCTTCTTCTTCCTCTTTTTTCCACATTTCTTAATCTAAGTTCAATTAACCACACCTCCAAAACTAATGCACCAAACAACAAAACACCATCAAAATTCTAAAACCGTTTACTTATAACAACACGTTTCCTTGTGCAGATTATGTGAATTTCAGTCAAAGAAGTAAATCAGGCTCCATAGAATCTTTGTTTTCCATTTTATCCCTAAAAGCATAGTTTATTCTTTTACATCGATTACTTTAAGATTGTGTGTCCCCATTTTTTTAATTGTAAAGCAAAGTGCCCCTTCTTATTTCTCAAATTCTCTGTCTCTTCCTCTAACGTTAACTCACACATATCCTTTTGCTTTCTTCAGTTTCATCTTGGTTCTATGAGATGAATTTCATAGATTGAGATATTTATTTATGAAAAACTTTAAATAAAAATATAATTATTCGTTCGAAGATAGCTTCTCGATTAATTTCAAAATGACACACTAATTATATTAGAAATTTAACGTGTAGAGTTTGTCAAAGGGGAAATTATTTGCCCTCTGATAATCATATTCTTTTGTTATTTGCCCTAATGGATAATTCTCTTTTGTCAATTTTGATAAAGAAGGTATCATACTATATATTCATATTCATGTAGAAAAAAAGTAATATTTTCATCCTTTATTTTTATACAAGAGTCCAGACACACAACTTTATCCTCTTCACTCTGCCTTCTTTCTCTCTTTCATTTATACTTTTTGGAAGATGGATACAGATTTTCATGAAAATGAAACCGTGCGTGCGCTTTTATATTTCCTTTCTAGTTGTTTCCATTTTGTTTTGTATTCTTCTCTTAAAGAAAAGGAAAACGGTGTGCCCCTTGGTCTTCCAAAGGAGTTCCACCGCTAAAGTGTATATTTTAATATTCAATTTATTACAATGTAACAATTAATTTATATATTATAAAGTGAATCTTGATACATTTTTTTATAACGGATAATATTTCCTTATTTTCACGTCGCCCACAATTTTTTTTTCTCTGAACTCACAAAATCAACGAATTCGTATAAAGAGTGTACGAAATTGGAAAATATCTAGCTACAACAGTTTTGATATTTTTTTTCTTATAAGATTCTAGCTTGCTACGATTTGATTGAAGAAAAAGAGGAACCCAAATAGGTTGTCAACTTCAATCCTTTCTATTGTTATTATTACAAGTAAAAGGAAATTAGAGCCCAAAGTGTGGGATTGTTAACTAATAAGTAGAGTTTTTGATGCGTGCTAAATGAAGAATCTGCAACGTAGAAAACCAAACTCACATAAAATAGAGATATGGAGATGCTTGGAATCTTCCCTTCCTCCTTGCACTCCTTTTTCTAGATATTCTGATATGCACAAAATCCTGTAATTAATTGTGTAGGGTGCTCATGGTACGGATGAATCCAATTTAAACAAATTTGGATTTATTAAGATTGAAAACAAATACAAATTTAATTAATTTGATTCAAATTTTGATTAAAATAACATTATGATTAAAATAATATTTTTTTATATTTTAACCTTTAATCCAGTTTGTCTAATTTTTCACTTTCCACTTGGCATTGCTGATTGTGTGTTTCTTATTAAGTGTTTGTATTAATAAATGACATTGTGCTAGTACTTTTAGGCATACTTTTGCCTTGTGGTTATCGTAACTCATGATTTGATTATGGTAAGTTCGTATATTTCTTTCAATTGTTTAGGTTGAAAAAAATCATAAGCTCCACCACTTAAAAATCAATTTTCTATTTCTTTCATTTAATAATAATTATCCCAATCATCAAATTCGAATATAGTCAAATTTTAATTGAAATGTATCTTGAATTCCATATATCCGTGTCAATCACTTGAAATCAGTTTGTTCCAAATTATTTATGAATTCTCCGTAAATATCAATCACGTATAAAAGGAAAGTACAACAGTATCATCTATCCAAATAATCTATATGTAACAGATGATGCTGTCCTTATTAATATCGTTCATACCGTTACATCTAACTTAGTTAAATTGCATCTAATCTAATTAAATTCTGTACTATTATGTATATCTTCATATGTTTTGAATAAATATAGTACATATCTCTTAAGAAATCTATAATATATAAAAAATGTGATATATGTTTATTTTAGAAATTGTATTTTTCTGAATTATATATATATTGGATCATTATGTTGTATATATTAAAACTTATCCATCATAGTCTTAGAATCATAAAATAATACAAGATTAGGGTAATAGTTAAAAAAATTTAATATTAAAAAGTTATAGATATGATGACAGTTGGACAAACAAAATTTACTATCTATAACCATCTTTAAAAGTCACATTGATTTATTGTTAAAATTCCTTTCCTTTTAACTACATCTCCACCAACAACAATTTTTTTTACTGTCAGTAAAGAGAAGATTAATCCTTGTTAAACCCCTTTTACGTACCATTGGTGCATTAAAATAAAGTATGTTATTTTCTAGTGATTGTATTATTAAACCAAACTATTACAATCGGGAAGTAATTTAAGTGGTGCATATATGATTTAATTTTTTAAATGATGAGATTAATTCAAGTTTTGTATACCGAGAAAATCATCATTAAAAGAATTAATTTATTGTATATATTTTTATGCACCAAAAAAGTATTTGTATATGGAGAAACCCATTATAAAAAAGTATCAATCTTATCTTATTGTGGATATTTTCGCAATCCACCCAATGAAAGAAAACTATCACTACAAATATACATTATCATTTTTTTTATAGAAAAATGGAAAATACGAGGGGATTAAACACTAGTGTAAATTAATAATATTGAAAGAATTTAATCATTAACATATTTAAAAACAACATCATGTTTCTTGTACTTTGACTAAAAATTTTCCATTTATTTTTATGCAAGCGATTGGAGATGGTAACATTTAGAAGAAAAAATATGCAGTGATAGTTTTGGAAAAATAAATGAAGATCTTCTCGACCAACTTGTGAGATGCTGTCCCCAAAGAGCCATTCACATTATTAATAACCAAGTTGAGAAACATGCTGCACTATGGGTGGTAACGAATATGAATGTAAGGCCATCCATATGCGTGGGTTATATGCAATAGAAGATTTCAAATCCTGTAGTAACAAATTAAGAAGAAAGAATTAGATTATGGTATTTACGATAAAACCTCTAATTAGTTATGACTTGTCAGAGACTAATTAATAGCGTTGGTCTATTAATTTTGTGTGTGCAATTTGCAATGGTATAAGGACGTGTTCGGCTAGTTGTGATAGAAAAATGGAAAGAATCTCTTTGCCAACTTTAATCTTGTGGCGTGAATTAATGTATCTTAGTCCATTAATGAAGCAGCTAATTAAAATATGTGCATTAATTAAGATAAAGCAAGGAATTGATAGCTAAACAAGAGAGGGCCAAACGAAGATGTCACCAAGATTTGCGACACACAGATTTTGCGTAATCTGCGTTGGGTCGGTGACTTGTGTTCAGACTATGAGAACAATAATAATTGTGTTAAAAATAGTTAACTCATTAAGGTTTTTGGAGCTGATAATAAACTGACAAAACAATGTAATTAAAAATTGTAGCCAAAGATCATCATCTTTAAAAGAACTAATTAAGTAATGTGCTGGTAGATTCAATACTAACGCCATTGTCAATATTCCGATACAGAGAGTAAAAATGAATTCGGCATAATTAGCAAATGATATAGAGATTTGGAGATTATGCCTCCTAAAATTAGATACCCGTCATTTTATCCTCAATTAAACAAATCTTTTTCTCAACTATTATTGAAATAATAAACCTAAACTAGATACAAAAGTTGTTACACATGAGAAATAATCAATTTTTAAATGGAAGAAAAGATAAATCACTTACCCTTGCTAAATAATCTGATATATAATAGTTTTTATGTATCATAGTTAGAATTAAAGATATTTTAATAATTTTAAATGATGGAAAATATTAAGACAAGGACAAAAACATATATACATATAAATTTTCATATTTACATATACTCATTCCAAATATATTGGTTCAAATATTTTTTTATTTATGATTAAAACAATACATATAGGCATAAATTTGTTTGTTAACCTTCAATAAAAACGATAAAATGTAGATTTTATTATTTTAAATCATCATTAGACAACTCATACGCAATTTTACTCCTAATTATTTATAAGGAACTTCAAAAAAACTTAATATTTTATTTAGGTTTTAAGTAAAATACATGATAATATTTATTAATATACATTAATTGAAAGTTATTTCTTTTGAAAAGATAATTAATTGAACAGTTGATAATAAATAATGATATTTTAATTTAAAAATAATGTCAATTATACAATATTTAAATAAATGCATGAGGATGAAAATTAAATGACACTAAAAATAAATAAATTTATTTTCTTCTAAATTTTTCATCAATTTGATACTGTGGAGTGGGATTGATGATTCGACATAATCGAGAATAGATGAAAGACATGATACTTATATTGAATCCAACTAAAGACGGTAGAAACATATAAAATAATGAGTATTAAAAATTATTATTATAAATAGAACGATTTTGGGTAGATAACATAAACTTGTGCCACATATTGAGATTCTGGAAAATGGTGGATTCAAACAATTTTAGAAGATTTCATAACATTCTTATAAGAAGTTGTTGATTTTGTAGTAAATTGTAATAATAATACTATAATGCTTACTGTAGTGACTTATTTGAAAGTTAATTTTCTAACTTTGTGTACAACATTCCGATTCCAAGTTTTCGTTTGTTTATCCCATGTCTCGTTTTCCCACTCTTTCCAATGGTTTACCCTTCCATTTATTTTCCAACTTATAGACAAAGGCTTGAGTCACACTGTTTCTATGTTAATTAAATTACTTCCATTTTGTTACATTATTATTTGTTATACTCAATCTTCTGAATTGTTGACTCACGCTTAAGTCATGATAATTGTTTGTGTAGATATATTTTTTTTTAATTCATGAATATTCTAGTAAAAAAACTCTAAACTCTAAAGTATATAAAAACTTTTATTTATATTCATTTTATCATAATTACTACATCTCAATCTAATTTTTCCTTTTATAGTTAAGTTCAAATCGTCGTCACTACATTTCTAAAGTGATAAGGTAAATAAGATTTTATTAATGGTTCAAATTTATCATTATTTATATTTATTATGATTTATTATTAAATTGGATATAGTTTATTAGATAACATTATTAAAGTTTCTTATTGTAATGTCAATGAAAAGGAAATCATGTAGATTAATTGATACCCTTAGTTTTGATCAATGTTGGAATACTAAAAAGATAAAAAATAAGTCTATCAGAATACAACTCTCTACTATTCAACATAAGTAGAAAAGTTATCGGTCAAGTTGGTAATATACAATTAGATATTGGTGTTGAGTTGATATAATATACTTAAATAAAATTATGTATGGACATCGTGATTACTTGTATGATAAAAATGTGAATTTTATAATTATTTGTATTATATATTTTTTTAGCGAAATATCGGTAGAATAGTAGTATAGTTATGTAAGAAAGATAAAGTCCTATAGAAATATAAAAATGATAAAGTCTTTTATCATGATCTTTTGTTCAAGTAAATGTCAATCCTAGATATTACTATCAAATTAAACTTACGAAGTCAAATAAATGTATATACACATAACTACTTATCAAAATATATATTTTTATCATTTTTCAAATAGAAAATAATACAATTTGTGTTTAATTTTACTGACATAAATATTTTTTAATAAATTGTAATTAAAATAATTAAAATAGTATTATTTTGAACTTTATAGAAAAAGAAACAAAACTTTTCCCAAAAACAATTTTTTTGTTAAATATTATTTTAAATAATAGTAGAAATAAAGTGAATGAAACTAGAATCAATTGATATTCCCTAAACTTTTACAATTTAAAGTTCATATATTTAATAGCTAAGACAAAAATAGTAAGTGTAAAAATAAAATAAAATATAATTATGATGAAAATATAAAGTTAATAGAAAAAAATACAATTGCATATTTGACAAACTAGATGTTAAATTTATTTTATTTAAGAAAAAACTAACTTAATGCGTAAAACAATCTCAAATGAACTATGTGTATACATAGACAAAAGTTAATAGGAGAAATTATCTTAATTTCTAAAAAGATAACAATTTAGTTCTAACATAAGAAATTCATAGTGTACAGTGATAATTTTAAACTGAAGGCAGAGACATCAATACATGTTCAGGTAGAAGAAAAAAAATATACAAAATGAAATCACTAAGATTTTATATTATGATCATGAATTTGTTCCTAAATGAAAAAGTCTCTCTAAAAGTGTTTCATCATGTCTATAGTTGACTTTTAACTTATATAAGAAAACAAAAACTTTCATTTATAATCATCTTACCACAATTATAGGACATTAACTTTATTTTATACTCTCCTAATTAAGTTATAGCTGTGATATTTCTTTCATAGTGTGAATGGTAAGCTAATAATCGAAGTTCATCTATTATTTATATTCATTAGTGAATATTTTTCTTTAATAAAGTAATTATTGTTGCCTAAAACAATTTCAACTTTTTTTAAACAATTCATGGTATCACCTCAAATGAAAATATGTTTTATGTAATTGGTATTTTACTCAAAAATCTATCTCGATAATGATCTCCTGTTTGAGATGCTTTTAGATAACAATTTCACACTATTTTCTATTTTAAAATTGTTAAAGGTATTTTTAAGTATTCTCTTATTATTTTCCATAATTAAGTAAATTGAATTAGATTAATAAAAACATACGAGAGAGAGAGTGTTCCGCGTTGGCCCGAATCCAATCCACGCCGTCCAGTGAGATCCGCGTATCTACCGACCACACTTTTAGTGGCTTCAAACAATTGTGGGCAGCAGACGCGAAGCAACCACATGTTTTGGAGCAATCAGAATGAATGATCATTATGTTTTATTTTTTGGTTAATCCACTGCCAACGTTCATAACCTCTCTTCCTCTTCTTCTCAGATATGGACTAAATGTGTAACATAAAAAAAATACTATAGCAAGTGAAAATTTCAACCTTTCAGTTTAACGTTAATAATGTAATTAGTTTTTTATTACTATAATAATTAATATATTTACGGTTTTTTATTAGTCTATATAAAAAAAAAAATAGGAAGTCATTAATTAGTGTTTGTTCTAAAATACTTTCTTCTCCTGCTGTGGCTTCTGACTTTTTCTCACGTTTGGTAAAAGGAGGTGTTCCTGTAAAAAGCATTTCAATCTCAAAATTAGTAATCGATCTTTAATCAGTAGTGATAGTAAATGTTGTTCAATGAATCCTATTTACTTCGAAACTCTACCCTTATTTCTACATTTCTAAATGGGTCTGACTCATAAACTTCTTGTAGATAGACAATATTATTATTAGTTAATTTAATTATTGTTGAGCTCAAACTTATTTCAACTAGTATATTAATGGTTTTTTACCAAATGGAAATTTCTCTTTATTTACAAATTATTTTAATTCTTCGACTAAAACTCTTTTTTTAACATTCTTAATTGGTCAACAACCATAAAAAATAATGGACGGTCTTTGTCTTATAGGCTTCATCATATTTATTCAAAAGAATTTAGGTAATACTTTGGTCAATCTATGGCTAAAGTTGTGTATACTCAACTACTCTTCTTTTCCATGCTACATAGTTAAGGTTATTTAAAATTGTTTGTGTTGGTTAATAATCATCCTCTATTGTGAATGTCATTCCTACTCAAACTCATATAACCAAAACAAAAAGATGGAATTAATGGGGTAAAATTTACTACTCTCATTCATGTTTATAATTATAGGAGATGGGTTAAATGGTCTACTAAGAGATAATAAAAAATATGTATTTAATAGTTAGAGAGTAGAAACTTCCAAAGAGGAAGTAGACATTATTCAATTTGGAGATGATACATTATTTTGGGGAGATTACTATGAAGAATTTTGAAGCAATTCAAATAACTCTAAGATGTTTTGAGTTGATCTTAGGACTAAAAGTAAGTTATCATTAAAGTAGATTTGGGACTTTGAAAAGAGAGATATAAAAAATTGCGTTGTACTTTAATTGTGACTTGCCAGCATTTCCTTTCATATATTTGGGACTACTTAGGGATAATCACAAAAAAAAAATGGTGTTAAAGCCAATAATTGAGAAGGTAATTAGGTAGAAATTAGGGTGTAGAAGATGAAGAATTTGTCATTTAGCAAAATTTGTGTATTATATAATATACCATTGTACTACACGACCTTTTTCAAGATCTCAAAGAAGGTGATTAAAAAATTAACCCAATTAAAGAGTAATTTATTGTATGAGGAAGGTTGGATAGAAGAAAGATTCGTGAGAGAAAGCGTGTAAACCTAAAAAATCTGAAGGTCTGGGTATAGAAAATATAAATATATTCAATGAGGATTTATTAGGAAAGTGGGCGTGAGAGTACGTACGAGAACGAGGACACATAAAGGGAGTTGATGTACTTGTATTTTAATTTTTTGTAAAGCAGTACAAATATAAACAGATAAATATATTATCTAGGAAATGGAAAATGATTAAATTTGTCTCTAAAGGGTGTAAAAATAATCATTTTTCATGTTGGTTATGGTTTGTTTTGTTTTGTTGCTTATATCTTGGGTATTTTATGTTTAGGATGATGTTGTAAACATGACATAACTAGGATTCTTATGTGAGTTGTTACCGGCTCTTTTAACATATCTTATTGCTTGTTCTCGAGAAAAAAATAAATAAAACGAGGAAAAGAACTTGATTAATAGAAATGGGTTGAGTATTAGAATTTTGCTAAAGAAATTTAATAAATTTTGTGCAATTATGAGTACATAGTATTTACATTGGAAAAAAAAAAAAAAAA
>Ga0209700_106730_pt1 | contig 17332 bp, 6 predicted proteins | sample SiratroredBW_FD_187528 | JGI IMG/M metagenome (GOLD analysis project Ga0209700, IMG submission 187528) | Root nodule microbial communities of legume samples collected from California, USA - Siratro red BW (SPAdes) (version 2) | ecosystem: Host-associated > Plants > Roots > Nodule | place: USA...
TTATTTTTTCTCTTTTTTTTTTTTCACACTGTGTTTGTTGCCCATTGAAGATTGAAGAGTGACCTCAGAGAAGAGTCTAGAAGGTCTTGTAAGCATTCTACTTCAACCCAGCTAACATCGCAGTGAACCACATCGCAGACAGAGAGATGGGGAGAGGAAGGTGTTTTTTGGACATCGGCATAGGGGAAGAGCTAGAAGGAAGGATAGTGGTGGAGCTTTACGACGATGTTACTCCCAAAACTGCTGAGAACTTCAGAGCTCTTTGCACTGGTGAGAAAGGCATTGGTCCAAATACTGGGGTGCCCCTTCATTTCAAGGTTTTTTTTTTTGTTTTTTTTGAATCTTTCTACCTTTCATTTCTCACTTTATCCATATACCCTTCTTCTATGTCTATTCAATTCTCCCTTTTCACGTCTCAAAGATTGCTTTTTTAACCTTGTTTGTGAAATGGTTTATGCCCCTCTTCAATAATTCTGAGTGAATCCTATATGCTATTTGAATGAAAGAAATGATATTTGTTTGTCATTTGAGCGTAGCGCTCGTTCAAAACTTATATTTCGATTTGAAAAATTGGCTGCTGCGTGTCTTATAAACTTGTAGCTCCCCTTTCATCGCGGTATCTAAGATCTGAACTTTGTAGTAATCCAAATGATGAATTTGAAGGTGCTTTTTATTTCATAACTTTTGGACGAAGAGTTCTGAAAAGACAGTTATGTCCTTTATTCGTTGATTGTATACCTTATGTAGTCATTTAAATTTTTTTTTTTCCTGCAAAAGGATTCTTTTACTTGGGGTTGATGCTTTTTATTCAATCTAAAGCTTTGTTTTTTTCCTGGGCGGGTTGCTTTTGAAATTCCATAGATTATTTCTATTTGAAAATATTCTTCAACTTGTTGTATAATAATTGGCAATTGCTAATACAATATGATTCAGGAGATATGCCAACCTTCCGGTGTCCCAGATTTTAAAATGATATACTAATTAACATAGAATTTTATCTCAGCGTTGCAGAAGGAAAAGAAAAAGATTACTACAGATGAACAAATATTGGAAGATATAAATAGTCTTGAAGTGCAAAAATTGTTCTTTGTTTATCTTGATTAATACTTCAGCTGGGAATTCGGTGTCTGTTCTTAGTCATTGCTTAAGAATATGTGTAAAATATGCTTAAATTAGGAAGAATGTTACTTAAGCATCTATTGCCTAGTTGGTTCAGTTGTGCTATGCTTTGGTAGGCAGTTCTGAATCTGTTGGCTTTGGTACTGAAGACGGTTTAGCATAACATCAAATGAATCTAAATTTTCATGTGTGCACTGTGCTTTGTGATAATATATATTAGGGATAGGGTATGATGATAAATAGTTTTCATATGTTAACTTATTTGTTGAGGTTCCTGAGAGATGTTGGGAAGGTATTAAAATATAAATCTTGCTTATAATTAAGCAAAAGGGCAAACAAATTCCTCTTACTATTAACTAATTTCTTGCGTTATAGAGTCCTGACTTATAAAGCTTCTTACATAAGATATTGCCCCGCAAGAGATAAATCTGATATTAGTTGAAAGGTCAATTTCTGAAAGTGTGTTATGTTCTGCTGTATTTTCAGGGATCTTGCTTTCATCGTGTTATCAAAGGCTTCATGATTCAAGGAGGTGATATATCTGCTGGAGATGGTACTGGAGGAGAATCTATATACGGACTTAAGTTTGAAGATGAAAATTTTGAGTTGAAGCATGAAAGGAAAGGGATGTTATCAATGGCAAACTCTGGTCCCAATACAAATGGGTCACAGTTTTTCATCACTACTACCCGAACTTCCCATCTAGATGGTAAGCATGTTGTGTTTGGAAAAGTAGTTAAAGGAATGGGAGTGGTCCGATCAATTGAGCATGTTGCCACCGGCGAGGATGACCGTCCCACTCTCGATGTTAAAATTGTCGATTGTGGAGAAATTCCAGAAGGGGAAGATGATGGGATATCTAACTTCTTCAAAGATGGAGACACCTATCCTGATTGGCCAGCAGACCTTGATGAGAGCCCTCATGAACTTGAGTGGTGGATGAAGTCTGTGGACTCAATTAAAACTTTTGGCAATGAGTATTACAGGGTATTGGTGCTTTCCCATGGTCCATCTCAGATTATTATTCTGATGTATTATTTCATACCCTGACCTGAAAAAATGCTATATTGGTTTTCTGAGATATGAATGAAATAATTTTTCTGTCAGTTAATAGTTCTTGAGTGCTTATTTTTGCTGTAGTTGTCCTCATTTTCCTGTAATATGACTTTTTTTTTCTGGCAGAAACAAGACTACAAAATGGCTCTAAGGAAGTATAGGAAAGCTTTACGCTACCTGGATATTTGTTGGGAGAAGGAAGGCATTGATGAGGGTATGCTGCCCTTATCTACTATCTCTTTAGCTTAATTGTGCAATGCTGTGGTTTGGTTATGCCACAACTTCATTTCACCTACTTTGATCACAATAATGCATTACCGTATATATGCCTTTGCAGAGATAAGTTCAGGATTGAGAAAAACGAAGTCTCAGATTTTTACAAACAGCTCTGTAAGTTGGGTGTTACTATGTTGTACTATTATATTCATTTGATTTCTGTTGCCAGATTAACTAAATTTTCTGTTTTCCACCTAATTGTTTATGTTATGCCAATATTTCAAGGCTTCGAAATTGAAATTAGGGGATATTAAAGGAGCATTGTTGGATACAGAATTTGCAATGCGTGAGGGAGACAACAATGCTAAAGCTTTGTTTCGCCAAGGACAGGTTGGTATTGTAATTGAAGGGCTTCCTCTGAAAAGTTTGGAGCTTTTATAACCCTTTTGTTATGTCAGTCTGTGTTACTGATATTTATTACGTCCTGCTTTTAACTCTGTAATTTGTTACTTCTAATTTACCAGGCATACATGGCACTCCATGACATTGATGCTGCAGTTGAAAGCTTTAAGAAGGCACTGACCTTAGAGCCAAATGATGGTTAGTTGTGAACATACAATTTTGGATCTGGCCTTTCTGTCATCTACTAAATTTCTTGTTTATCTTAATCAAGCTATTGATGCAATATCGAGAGACAGTTTCACATTTTCTTTTCTTAGGATTTAATCTTTTAAATGATACAACATGAAGATTAATATCCACATGACAGGAAGAGTTAAATATAGAGTAACAAATTAAAGATAAATGAATATAAGGGCCATTTTACAAAGAACTGATAATGATGTGATTTTATGTGGATATTTTTACTTAAGTTTATAGTGCAGTTCTGCTACTTCAGTAATCTAAAGTTTCCTGAAGCATAATTGATATCTTGCTATTTTCAGCTGGAATAAAAAAGGAACTTGCTGCTGCTAGGAGGAAGGTTAGTAGGGATCAATGTTTATAGCTTTGTTTTTCTTTAAAGAATCACTTTTCTTTAAAGGTTTTTTTTTGTGATTATTATAACATCAGATGCTTCTTTCAAAAAGGTTATTTTTACAAAATTTAAACAACTGAAAAATAATCACTAAATTATTTTACTTGTTTAAAATTACTTTTTAACATGTAACAAACTGTCTTATATTTAAAATAATCTGAAATTGTGTGTTGTTGCAGATAGCTGATAGGCGTGACCTAGAGAAAAAAGCATATAGCAAGATGTTCCAATAACACTCTGGTACGTTTTCATCTGTCAGCTAAACAGATACACAGATAAATTCATGTCATTTTTTAGTTACGCTGTTAATTGATGCATAATCATTGGTTATCTTATCATTTAGTCCAAATGAACAGTTCATAATCCATACCCTCTCTTTTCAGGGTGAGGAAAACAACCAGATTGTTGCAGCATATACATATGGTAAAAGGTTCAGGTTTGAACTCATTTTTACTGAAGTGATGGGAGTGGGACTTAGATGAAATAAAGTGGATAAGGATTGGTGTTGTTACATATGGAAATTTTAGCCAACAATTTTGTCAACATTTTCTCTTACAAATTAGTATAAACTCTGAGCATTTTATTGGGTGGTAATCATTGAAATGCAATTAATATAGCTGATGGACCAGACAATGCTCTATATGATTTTGATATTTGTTATTGCAAACTTACACTGAAGGTGTTATGTAGCTCATTTATTGGTTAGAAACCACACAAATACTTTGCAACTACTTTGTTGTGGTGTTCATTTTTTTTGGGCTGAAAGTAAAATACATAAAATTCAAATAAACACGACTGCAAAATAAATTTTAAATAAAAAATACATAAAATTTACTAATGATATCTTAAAACAAAGGCTTAAATATAACTTTGGTTCTTTTATTTTGTTCAATCTGTAATGGTTATGTGCATGACAACCTTGATGTTAATGTCATGAAATACAATACAAAAATATTCTTCATTCCACAAAATATCCATATGAAAGTATAATAGAGCATTTACGACGTGCAAAAATAGTAGAAGAAATTTGATGAAAGTATAATAGAGCATTTAGGAAGAAATTTCAAGCATTCGATGTGGGTTTTGTCCACACCCTTAAAGTACTTGGATCGTCATGGGTCAAATGTGAAGATATAAAATGATAAGAAATCTTATTATGTCAAAATGAGATAAATATTAAGTTGGTAATATCAGTGTAACTCTACATATTATTATTACATTTTAGAAAGCTTAAAGTCGCACAATAATGAGTTAAAGAAAAAAAGGCTAGAAAGAACCCTATAAAAACATAAATATTTAGTATTGATCAAAAGTTAGGAAACGTGGTCAAGTCAATATTATTATAGCACGAGATTTTAAATTGATTTCTAATTTTTAAAATCACTAAAATGTTATTACATAATTTCATAATTCAAATATATTAAAATTGTATGCTAAATTTTAATATCTAAAAAGGTAATTACAATTAAAACAATTTCATAAGTTACTTAAATTTAAGATTATATATTGAAATAAAATAATATATTAATTGTGTAATGTAATGATAGAAATTTGAATTTGAGACGTTTATATAAAATAGTAAAAGAGAGAACTCATTAATTTTATATTTTATCATTTATCATGTTTGAATCTGAGTTTTATTATTAAAACTTATTTACAATATATAAAAACAAAAAGTAAATACTAACCTAAATAAAATATTAAAAATAAATATTAAAAATTATGTGACTGTTTGATTCGTACTAATTTAAAAAAATTTAAATAGATAAAATTAACATAAACATATTAATTTAAATAAATATAAATATTAAAAAAGAAAATATTAAAATCTCACATGAACTTTAATTAATATTAAAAATAAATTAGACCAATCAATATTAATTTAAAAAAAGTATAAATATTCAAATTGAATAAATTTGGTATTAATATTAAAAATAAAATAAATTTATATTTGACATTAATTTAAATAAATATTAAAATAGATTAATATTAATTTAAATAATATACATATTAAAACTCAACAAAATTAGTATAATATAACTGATATTAACTTTAATATATTAATTTAATTAATTTTTTATATTCTAGCCTTCAGTTAAAATTTACTTAACTAATTCTATTTGGTTCGGTCTTACACCACTAGTTTTAACATCTAATCAGTAATATTCTTATAATAAAATCTCTCAAATTGATTCACTAAGCAAAAATGAGAACCTTATCGAACGAGAGATGATTCATATAGTAGGTTTTTCAACATTTGATTTAATTCACATAGTCATAACTTTAAACTTATATTTCAAATAAGTGTGGTTAAGAGCTAAATTAGATTTTAGGACGTAGGCTATTTCTCGCGCTATTGACAATGAAAAATCTTAAGGGTGCATACTTAATTTTAATAATGTTTTCGATGAGAAATTATTTGGGAATTATTTTTATCCAAATAAATAATTTTAATAATTTTTAATCTGAGTGAAATAGAAATATTATATAAAAAACTTAACTTCGATAAATCAACCCTGGTATGAGAAAATAAAATTTAAGGTTATGTTAATAGAAATTTGATTTTCTTAATAAATATAAGGACAAATTTTAAATTTATTTTACGTTTTTTTTTTGCATAAATCCATGTTTGAAAATAAATGTACAAATTTAAATAAAAGTATTGGAATTAAAATAATTTTCGAAAATTTTAAATGTTAGTGAAATTAAACTTGATTTTTTTTAATTAAAAGATTTGTTGGGCATAGTATATTATAATAAGTCAAAGAATAATGGAAGAATGAGTGTTCTTAGTAAGATTGTTTATGTGTAACTTAATTTCATAACTTTTTTTAAATACTCTGAATATGAAAAAATAGAGAATACATAAAAGAAGTTAAAAAGAATGAATTTGTTTTATTTTATTATAATATCATGCAAAATTATACCTCTTTTGTTATCAGTGAGATAAGAACTTTTATACAGAGTTATGAGACTGTAAAAAATATTCAATAACTTCTACTTAATTGTACAAAGGAGTTATACAAACATAAGACTGTTAGCACACCAACTAATAAGGATAAATACTACTAAATAATCAAATCAGATCAACATTACTAATAAGCATGTTGTATAAAACAATCTAAGTCATTAAACTTTAAATACTCTTTTCCTTAAAAGTAGTTTAAGACATAAGATTTTACAAACTTCACCTTGAACTATGGATTATAACAAACAATTAATATTTAACAAGTCTAAACAGTGCATGAATTTATTATTAGGAATTAACATGGTGAAGATATTTGCAAGATTTTTTTTAGTGTCGATCTTCTTCAACTTGATCCCCTCTTTAATATGGACAAAATGATATTTAACCTTGATATGCTTTGTCCTACCATGCTTCACATGATTCTTGAACAAACATATCATACTTAGACTATCAAAAAAAAAATGATCATGTTCTCTTGAGCAATCCTTAAATCACCCATTAGACCTTTTAACCATATACCTCTTTCTGTTACCTCTGTCAACGTCATATACTCCCCCTCCATGGCTGACAACCACTATTAGTTGGAGAGTAGTTCCAACTAACCAAAGACTTGTTAATGGTGAAAGTATAACTATTGATGGTATATCTAACATCCAAATCTATTGCAAAGTCCAAGTCTAATTAATCTGCTACATTGTATTCCAAATTATATTTTAAGATAATTTCAATAGTTTTAGTTCTCTTTAGGTATCTCAAGATCCTCATCGCTACCTATTAGTGCTCCTTCCTAAACCTACTCACATATTAGACTCACAACTTGTGTAAAGTTTAGTCTAGTACATATCATGGAATACACAAGACTTCCCATTAAGCTTCATAAGGAACACGAGCCATGCCTTCCTTCTCCTCATTGATTTCAAAAGTATTGAGTATAAAAATACTATAAACACGGTCAAAGGTGTGCTTACATCTTTAGCATGCTCTATCCCAAATCGTCTCAACATCATTTGGTTGCACTTCCTTTGACACGAAAATATCTTCTTATAGGATAAATCCCTCTTGATTTCTATCTCTAAAATTATTGTGCCCATATCCTTCATCTCAAAGTCAGTGTTGAGTAATGACTTCAACTATTTGACCTCGGTCTCTTCTCAAGATATTATCGACATGTCGTCTGTATGCAACAACATATAGATAAATTGACCATCATCCACCTTCTTATGACAGATACATGAGTCTTAAGGGTTTTTTTCATAGTCCTAAGACACAATGAATTGATCAAACCTCCTTAACATATTCTAGGAGATCCTTTCATCCTGTACAACAACCACTTCACTTTACACACCTAATCCACCTTACCCTTCACGTTAAAACCATAAGGATTACACATCATAATATGTTCCTCTAGGTTGTCATGAAGAAAAGTTGTCTTCACATTCAATTGCTCAAGCTTCATGTCTTTCCTCGAAACCAAGAAAAGTGTGATACAAATGGAAGTGTGGTTGACCACTGGATTGTTAAAAAGGTGTAAGAAACCACTACTTAAAGTCGCAAGAAATTGCTAAACCACTCCTTCTCTGGTGTGGCTCTTGGTTTCATTAAAAGGTATGCTACAGTCGATGTCATAACCATAAGATGTTTTCATTTTGTACCCAAAACCATGTTTATGCTTCCAATTTCAAAAACACTAATTGTTTCTCCTTTCCCTCCTCAATTACTAGAATATTAACTACCATTGTTGTCATTGTTCAAGCTCTAGAGGTTTTCACTGTGAATTCATTTTCTTTCGCATTTTTTTTAATCCTTTCAGAATTTTACAATGAGCTTAATGTTTCTTTATTTCAAATTTTAGATTTCTTTTTGTATTTGTTTTTTTAAAATTGTATCAATTTTATTGGATCCTACAAAACTCATACACATCTATTAAATGGTGTGTCTATGTGTCTAATTTAAAAGATATTTTTTTAAGTCTTTGAAATAATGTTACACAACTGTAACAGAATATTAACAAAGACAAATATATTGATCTTCTAAAAACTCATAAACTTATAAATTTTCTACTGTTTTTTATAGAAATAAAGAATGAATTTTATATAATTAGAAATATTTAGATTATAGGCATTATTGAGAATTTTTCTATTTATTCTCCTGTCATATCTTCATATAATGTGAAATTTTGCAAACTTGTTAATTTATTTTTAAGTGTATTTCGGATAAAGTGACTTTTTCGATGATTAAGAAGGGGTGAATCTTAAATGAATTATATTCTTTTTTTACATTTTAAGTTTTAAATAAATAGAATAGATTATTTTTATATTACGTGATAATATGTTTAGATTGTTATATTTAACTGACCTTGTTTATGGATGATTTTATATATATATATATATATATATATATATATATATATTTATATTATACGTGTTTGTTCTCGTGTCTTTTTAAAGATTATACGCGTCATATATGTGTCCATATAAATATCCATGATACATAGATTAGATCATCTCAAACACCATTTTTAATTTTTGGAAGATTTCATTTTTCTTGTGTTATCGGTGATTTTAGATTTGTTCATTGGTTGGTCTCATTGTACTGTCACACTTGAAATTTATGGTAGTGAATACTTACTATTCTTTAATTCTTTAAGTTCATGGATAATTTTGTTACTAATAAATAATTTACATTTTTTTATTTTAGATATTTTGTTTTTATTTCCAAGACAACTTATCATTCTCTTTCTGGGGTTCTAATTTCTGGTTTAAGAGGAACTCTTAGCCTGTATTCTCATCTTCAAGGCGGATAAGCCTGCACTGTCTCATGTTTCCATTCACACCTGAATTCTCATGTTCATGGGGACAAACTTGCACTGCAGTACATATCAGCTGGTGATAGTTCGTTTTCTCCTCATCAATATGCTGCATTTCAGACCAAATTAACTTAAATGATGGGACTTCAGTTTCAAGGCAGGATCTTCAGGAAAAAAAGTATATTTGGTTCTACTTCTAACATGTATAGGCTGAATGTGGAGACCTTGCAGCAAATGAATTATGCACAAAGAATTGTTCCAGTGCAAGATTTTCATGGGAGACAACAACTTGCTAGTGGGAGTTGGAGTGCACTTATGCAGTCCACTGTAGCAGAAAGAAACTTCTAGTGGTGATATGGGCAAACATGAGGAGTCTATTGTAATCAGATTATCAGGGTATTGTAAAACTATTAAAACCTATTAAACCTTGTTTAAACAATTAAAACCTATTAAAATTTGTGTTATTGATTTTGAATGTCTCCACCAGGATGTGTAGGATATGATAAGATAGAGTCTTATCCCATCTTTAATATTCTTCTGTAATAGTAATAGGTAGGAGGTGTTCAGTTATAAATATAGATCTCTTTCACTTCTCTAGAACATACCAATTAAAGTATTTTTCTTCTCTATTTTTTAATTTCTTCTTTCCACTGTCCTATATATCTTTGTTTATAAGAGAGCTTGCTTATTAGTTTCGAAATCCTCAGAATCACTCGAGAAGTTCCTCTTGTATCATGGGAGACTTGCGCAATAGATCACGAATAACTCCTCAAGATTGATGTTTATGATGACTGAAAACACGAACACGATCAGTCTCCTAAAACATGAGTGATCACTATCCTCGTAGACTTATCTTTGGTGTATTGTGCAAGTTTCCTATGATATAACTGTTAAGAATCCAAGTATGAGTCTAAGTCTCACATTGAATAAAAATGAGAAAGTTAAGCAATATATAAAAAAGAAGATTATAAACCTATTATGCCTTCTCCGAAGGTTCGCACTGATGTGATGGTGCCCAAAAACTTTATGGATGGTTTGATGATTTCAAAATTAGCAAACTAAGCTCTCTTATAAACAAAATCGTAATGTATTGATATATATATATATATATATATATATATATATATATATATATATATATATATATATATATATATATATAAAATAGTGAATATTGTGAGAAGTAACGTAACAAAAGAAAAAATATAACAAAAGTGTATAAAATAGAGAGGTGTGTGGTAATGATTATCCTTTGCTGGCTGTACAACTGCAATCATACATAGCGCTGGGTATATCCTCATCACTCCTAAGGTTATTGTCAATGGAGAGACTATAAATGTTGTTAATTTCTGGACAAACATAGAGATCCGTTTCTAAAGGGGGATGGTACATTTTGGCATCTTTTTATGAAAATAGAGAAATGAAAGCCTAAACTTTCTGGTATCTACAAAACAAGGGATCTCGCCACCTTGCTTTACTATAGTATCCTGGCAAAAAGAAAGAGAACCAATTATACAACAGAATAAAATTACAGACTAATTAGACTCTTCCACTGTCATTGCCAAATACAGGTAGCAACATCCCAAAGTTAAGGTTCGCTGCCGAGCCATTGATTGAGAAGGGACTGAAAGGCTGCTGTTGAAGTGCTACTGTAAAATATCAGAAACAAATCATTAAAAAAAAAAGTGATAATTGAAATCAGTAAAATAGGTACTATCTACTAGTGGAAGTGGAAAGTTGAAACTGACAAGCTGGCCTTATACTTGCTGCATTATATGGATTTTCGGGAAAGCAGACACACAGAACTCAAGTTTATCACTGCAGGTTGGAACCATGATTATACTGGGTAAATGGTATCAGGTTGAAATTGTGAATGTTTCTTTTATAAACTCAGATGATTAAACAACAACAGTAATTACTGTCCATTTTAATTGGGTTATTTCAATGCTTTAAGACCATTTGGTTTGGAGATTGAATCTGATGAAGAGATTCTTCATTGAAAATTTTTGCAGCAGTCAAAAGGCGTTGAATACTATTGCAGCAACAGGTACAGCTATTAAACATGTTTGAATGGTTTTTAGGGTAACCTATTTGGTAAACTTCTTTTTACCATACTTTCCTCCGAAAACTACGGTAGAGATATAAGAAAAATTGGCTGAGACCTTTTCAGTAGCTCAGCGGGCCTGCTGCAGTTCCACTCAGATTATTGAATGACACTGTACAGACACTAATTCTAGATATTCACACACTTTCATATCACTAATGACAATCTCCCATAATTCATTTTATAGTTTCAAAACTTCTTCCATTAGACAAGCTTGTATCTTGTGTTCAAAAAAGTGAATATATTTTCATGATATTAGTGGAAGAAATATAATTAAAACAAAAATTTCTGTGGTCCTCTAACTTGGAGATTTACTTGAGAGAACAGAAAAAATATTGAAAGCTTGAATTTTACACAATCCTCTCTCTTTATCTAATTCATGGCTAAGTTATCACGCTAAACATCTGAAAATGACAGATGTGGAATCTTGTGCTGTGCTTGTACCGGTTTGGATTTTCCCTTTGGGATTGTGCTCCAAATAGATGATAGATTCATATAAAAGTAAAATTATTCGTATAATCGTGCTTTCGAAGTATCAAATCCATGTAAAGCTTTGGATGGGTTGGTCGGCTATGAAACAGTATATTGATTAAGTACACGTACCTGGCATTTGGTGGTTTTCTAATAGACTTACTTCTGATGCATTTAAGCGTTCAAATTCTACATACTTTAACAAGAAGGGACCACGTACTTAGCTGTCAAAATACCCTTTGCCTCAAAAACACTTCCTCCTCATATTTTGGGTTGAGATGAAGATGTCTTTGACTGTTTGTGGTTGGGGGAAATTTGGAATTTAAGAAAACAACGAAATGGATTTGGTTCTTTCCTTATGGCCGTACTAAAATTCGAATTTAAAGTTTCTACTCAATCTCATGCATGCACTCAGAATATGATTGCTTAGCTTATGAATCCCATGAATTAGAATAAATATCCAAACTATGTCACGGGGTTTCAAGAACTTATGAAGCAAAAATAAATGAGTGATGAGTGGAATTGATCACATGAAAGGTCATGTTTCTAAGCAGACCTATCATTAGTGTCTGCATTCCATAGAAGTAGGCAAAAGTAGCGTTCCAAATTAAGCAATTAAGAAAACATGAAAAGCTCTTAACATAAAGAACCATATTTAATGTTATTCATTGTATTTTAGGTATGAAAGGAGAAGGAGAGATGACGAAGAGTTAAAGGAAAAGTGATATTAAGGTGTAATGCAATGAATGTGTTTGATATGTTTATAAACCCTAGAACACTAATTTCTATTTATGTTAGTTGTAATTTTAATTAATTGATTTTTCTATATTGCATCCACACTTTAATCATTATTAAAACCCGGTTTTCCAGCGCCAATTTTCATGTTTATTATATGGCAGAGTAATTTAAAATTAAATAAGATTAATTCTGCTTCTTTACTTCTCCAATTCTCACTTATTCAATTAATTATCATATTTGTTTCATTTTTATCCTTATTTTTTCTTCTTTGTCCTACTTTTTTCTCTCCGTGAATCTAATTAAGATTATTTTTTAACAATATGTTTTAAAATTATATGAATATTTATTAAAAAAAGCATATAGTTATATTTTTAAAATTAAATGAAATACAAAATTAAACAATATAATGGTGATAAATTCATAGAATTTTAAATAAATATCTCTCAACAAATTTCACTTAAAAACCTGAAATGTTACCAAATAAAAATATACAATATATATCAAATACTTTAACTGAATTATTGGATTGAGATATCTATTCTTTATTATATTATTGGTCCTTCTTAAAATTAAAAACTACTTCCATAAAAAAAAATATAAGATTAAACTTTAAAATATAATTTTTTAATTTAGAACAATATAATGACAAAAAAAAAGCAACCTAATTTTAATTAGATAATTTGGACTTATTGAAAAAAAAAATCATTATTTATCAATTATATATTTATCTCTCAATCATTACACACCATTCTTAAATTGGAAGATCTATATCCCTTCTTTTTTTCTTTTATTTTTACTTAAGACTGCCATTTTTTTTTTGTAAAATATAAATTATATTTGTAATTGAAACACACTAAGAGCATCATTAAGAAGTAACTATAGAAAAAAAAAGTTGCTTGTGTTATTAATTGTATTCACTTGTGTTTTTCTCTTTCTATTCCATTAGGAAGTTATAGTTATTGAGAAAAAACATATTTATTCACTTTTTTTTTTCTATTCTTCCCATTTTGTTTTCTACTTTTTGTTGAATAATATATAATAATTAATTCAAATTGACCAAAATATTGATTAATTCTTATATTGATAATAATAATAAAAATCTAATTAAAACATCATAAGTGTTTATACTAAATTTAAAAGAGGGATTATTCTTTTATAGCAATAATTCGTATGTATTACTTTTAAATAATACAATATAATGTCTTTAAATATTAATTACTCTCTCACGTAATAAATATATAAAAATTGATATTGAAAGAAAATTCTCTGTGATTGTTAGAATGTGCCTACTCCACGCTTTAAAAAACCATTAATTAATTAGTGAAAGTATTCGAAATATAATAATAAATTATAATTACTAATTAATTAATTATGGGTTTTCATCGCTTTAGTCACTTAAATAAATTGGGTCGATGACGAAATGCATTTGGTTTTTTTCTATTTAATAAGTATTGCATGACCAAAATACAAATTCATATTAATACTTTTAGTAAAATATTTTTATTTATTATTCCTAAAATAAATAGTCCATTCAATATAATTAGTATTGATATTTTCATTTTTAGTACAATAAAAAAATATAATATAAATAAACTCTGATGATAATTAAGGTACTTAAATATATAATTAGTTTTTAGTAGTTGTTCCATGAGTTTATTGAATGAAAAATTAATATTAATATGTAATACTTAAAACTATTAACCTTAATTGCATAAGATTATTTTTTTAATAAACACATATAATAGTTATTAAATATCAAACATGTGTTTAATTACTTTAATCATTAACCAATTTCAAACAAAATTAATGAAAATAAAATTGTTTTATTAAATTTTTAATTTTTTTATAATACTAAAAACTAAATATATTAATACTTTTTATTTATTTTTATTTTTATTTAATATTTATGTATCTAGATGAAAATGATTTTATAGGTGAACTAATTAAAAATAAATTTAAATATAATTTTACAAAAACCAACATTGCATATACTCTATAATTAAATAATTATATATATTTTTAGTCTCATGAAGAATGTGCCTTGATTTTGGTTCTTCCAAACGAAATTTTTTTTTGGTCCCTCTAGAATTAGAAATAATTGTTCCTTTTCATCTCTAGTTTTATGCAACCTTCTTTATTGATAGCTTATGTGTTAAATAAACGTGTAAATGAGTGACATTATTAAAAAATTAATTGTCCAAAATAAATGTTATTTATCTATTTTATAATTAACGTTAATATTAAAACTATAATTATTTTAAATTTTAGAGAACCTTTTTAAGAAAATAGTTAATGAATTAAAAATAAAATTAAGTTATTTTATAAAAATTGAAAATAAAGATTTTTAGTTTTGTAGATGAAACAAATAAAATACTATAAGAACTAAAATTGAAATTCTCTCATATATTAAAAACATATTTAATCTTCAAATAATAATATAGAAAACCCTTATGTATTATGATTAAATTGTTTAACTAATGCACAATAAGAAGATAATATACTCATTAAGAAGACTCAAAGTATATTAAAGGTAGGCACAAGAACGCAAATCTGAAAAATTTTATTTTGAATTATATTAGATAAAAAATTATTATTCTATTTCGTTCCGTTAAAAATTCTCTTGATTCAATAAAAGTGTAATCAAATCCATAAGAAAAGTATAAAAGATATATTTCCATAACAATTTCAAAACTAAATTCTGTAAAAAAATAAATATATAGTTTTAAAATTTCTTTGAAAAAACAAATTTAAGAAATATTTAATTATTAAAAAATTATTGGATCAAATATAATCTATATAATATTAATCAGAACATCTATTAAATTTTAAAAAATAATTACATCATTAATTATCTATAAATTAAATAGATAAATTCCGTCGGATATTTTTTATTTTGTTTTATTTGTAATGAACAGGCTTGATTATTTAATGATTCGAAGAAAGTAATTAGTTTAAAATTGAATAGAAAATACATCGCCAATAAATTCACTATTTTATGTATTTGAATTATATTTAATGATTTGATTTTATTGAAATTAGTTTTACTCTGGAGCATTGCACATGGTGGTGTTTTAGGTGAAGTATAGTGTATTTGTTGGGGAGAGGGTTTCACTGTTGCTTTCCTTGGTACTGTTAATCTGATTATTCAGTGCAACAATCCCAACAACCCAATCCACCCATTTTATACTCATAAACAATAATAGTGATGCCAGGGTGAAATAACTAATAAGAATAATAATAATAACTATTTTCAGTGTATTAATTAAAAAAATTAAAAAAAATGATCTTAAAAGTAGTGATACTATTATGGAAAAGTGGGAAGTGCAACAAAACAAACTACATGATGTTGCTATTACCATGACATGTGCATCACACGTATGCACATCAATGTGGGACTCATCCAACACTTTCATAATTTGGAACTAGTAATCATCACTTCCCCTATTCTTTAAATAATGATAGTGCTCAATATTTATACAGGAAAAAAGAAAAGTGGTTGTTAATATTTGACAATTTTTAATAAAGTATTTATTATATTGCTTCCGGGATTTTCTTAGAAATTCTAAAAATAGCAGATTAAAAAGATCTTTAAAGAAAACAAGTATTTGGCTTTAGAACATCAAAACCTCGTTATTGTCAAAAAAAAAATAGATCACAATAGTATCTTTTTGATGTAGGTTCATTACTCTTGGCAAAGAGTGAGAGATGGTATGGGATGAGGGAAATTTTTTGGGTGGTGTCGCAGAAGTGGGTTCCACAAATATTTTACCTTTTAAGAAGCTGAGCAACTTTAAACAACAAATGCATTGATTAAATCCACCACAAGGAATGGTTAATTATGGTCAAAATTTTGTCCATTTTGAAGCAATGTTGAGGGAAAATAAAGCATGTTTGTTTACTATTGGATGATTTAGTGGGGAACCCACTTTCATTGCTCCATCATGATGAGACGCCAGGAACCGTTATCCATGTTATAAGTATTTAAATTAGAATAATTGATTAACAAAATATATCATATTTTTTATTTGAATTATTCAACAATTTGATTAATGACTAATTTATTTTTAAAACATGTTATACACAATAATTATTGCATACCTAAACGTACCAAAGTATATATTTTGTCGTTCGAATTGAAGGCCTAGCTTTGAATGTGGGTGAAGGTTCCATTAGAAATTAGAAAGCATCAATTTTGGTATTAAGGGTCTCTTCTACAGTTGAATCCTTCTGATATTGGCAAAAGTTTAGAATGACTCCATCATTACTCATGCTTCTGTGTGGTTTTATTCTTGCAGTCAAGCATGTGCATAGATAAGAAATGAATCGTATTTATTTTCATTTAGATTATATTAAATCATTAATATCTCGAATTTAATAAAGTTACATCAGACTTTTTTAATTTTTTGAACACACCTTCAATTTATTTTATTTATAATACCTACAAATACAGTAGCACAAATAAACAATAACTTCTACTATGCGTCTCTCTCATAATGTTTCCTAAAAAAATCAAAATAAAATGTCAAATTTAACCATAATAAAACAGTAGAACACGTATTATTATGTGTTATTATTTACACACCAATTCATAAAATTATCTATATCCAAGATATGAATCTTATATTTTTCATTTTTTTACTCAATTTTGCTTCTTTCATTATCTTTCTTTCATATTTGAAATCTTAATCTTGTCTTTTTTCTCTACACTTCTCTAGAATGTTTTAGTTAGCTTGTGTCATTTCTTTCTCATTCTCTTCCTTTGGTTTTGAAAAACTCTAATCTCACATCTCTACTATATAGCGTTTTTTTTTTTTTTTT
>Ga0209700_106732_pt1 | contig 17328 bp, 12 predicted proteins | sample SiratroredBW_FD_187528 | JGI IMG/M metagenome (GOLD analysis project Ga0209700, IMG submission 187528) | Root nodule microbial communities of legume samples collected from California, USA - Siratro red BW (SPAdes) (version 2) | ecosystem: Host-associated > Plants > Roots > Nodule | place: USA...
AAATAAAATATATATATATATATATATATATATATATATATATATATATATATATTATATTTCCTTACTCTTTTTCTCATGTATTTTTAGATATTCAGATTTTCCCTTTTTTATACCATATATTTATTTCACTATAAATATTATTAGAGTTTGTTATGGGTTTAGTAAGAAATAATATTAAAAAAAAATGAAAGCATCATCAGAATATCATTGAAATTGAGCCTAATTAAGGATGAGGATAAGAAGCATCAAATGTTATTATAATGATCTTATATTTTATTTAAAGTGTTGATTTCTTTTTTAATCGTACAAAAATTAAATTGAAGTTGTATTCTTTAGTTTTAATATAGTAAAATTTAAATTGAACTCAGTCTCTCACTATATAGTAAAGTGATAATTATATTACATTTAGTCAATATGAGATATTCCATTAGTACAATTATTTGTTATCATCTAATTTGCAAAAAATATAGTATTTTTAAGGTTTTTCTTAATTAGGTGTGGAATAAAATCTCATCCATCTGTTATACATTTTTATTATATATATATATATATATATATATATATGTTTAAGCATGAAAGTATAAAGGTTGAGAAATTTAAGATAGAGTGATTTTTAACATGATAAATGTTTCTTTCTATATATTTATGATGTTTGAATTATTTTTACTCAATGTAAATGTATCTTTTTCTTTTTCAAGTTTAAAATTACCTAGTGACTCTCCATATTGGGATTGAACCAATAGCCTGATACTTCAAGAATTTCTGTGGAAGAAGACTCTCTTGTGATGTCTGGTATAAAATCTTTGGAAGCCTTAAACACATTAAAGAAGGTAGTTATTAATTTTTTTGCTTGCATATAAATCTTTGTAATTTTTTTTAGTTTTGCATACAACATTTAAAACATGTGAGTTCCATTATAATTAATTATTATATCCATAATTCTAAATTTTAATATTATAGGGTAGGGATTGTGTTGTGATGACAACTATGAAAGAGATTAAGGAAGACCCTGGTATAAACCTCATGGTGATAATGTTTTTAAAAGGTTATTAAGAAATTTAATTTTATTAAGTACTCATCATGCTCTTCTGTTATTTTTTTCATTATTATTTTTGAAAAATAATTATTATGATATTTATTTAATTAGGTATAGGATTAAGGTAAGGCTTACTACTAACTCGAACACTGACAAATTTTATGCTTGTTGCAAAAGGCAATGTTCATGGTGGAAAGTCTGATTTAAACATTTTTTAACCTTATACGAAATTTATAAGAATATTTTCTTTTAGCAATAAGTTTGGTTTACTTGCAGAATCTAGCAAATGGTCAAGTTGATGAAAAAGGTATTTCATCTTCTAAATGGTCATGTTAATAAAGAAGATATTCCAACTAAAAGAATTGATTAGCAAAAGCTTAAGTTTATGTTAGGAAGTTAACTAGGTATTTAAATTCTAATTCTAGATAATATATATTAATGCAAAATCAAATTATAATAATTGATAAAAAATACAATAAATTGTAACTATACTAAACATAGTACTATATATATATATATATATATATATATATATATATATATTTAATTTTTAAATACTAATAAATTTTAATGTGATTAATATTTTATAAGAGAAAAATAAATTACAATTATATCTCTTGAGATTATACTAAATTACATTTATATTTCTTCCTTCCTAGTTTTCTAATAAAAATTTGTCACATTTTTGGTCTCAATAAAATGACATTTTGTTTTTAGTTTTTAAATAGGCATCCACTCTTCTATTGTGTTTAATAAATGACATTATTTTATTTTTAATAAATCAACACTCATTCCTCTTAATTTATTTAAAAATACCATATTAAAAAATTTAAATAAAACATTATAAAAAATAAAAATTAAAGTTTTAAAATATAAAAACTGAGGAAAATTTTACAAATAAAAATTTTAAAAATATTTTTTTAGAAATAGAATAAGATAAATGAGTATTACTTTAGTAATAACATGAAGAGGTTAATGTCATTTATTAAAAACATCAAGAAACTAAATACACATTTAAAGATTATATGTCATTTCATTAAAAACATGAGCATGACAAATATTTATTTTAAAACTAAAAATGTAGGGTGTCATTTACTATAACTTTAAGGAAATAATTGCTATTTCTCTTTTTATAAAAAAGAGTATTAATTATATTAAAAAGGATTAATATTTTAGAATTAGTTATGAATATATACATACATATATATATATATATATATATATATATATATATATATATATATATATATTTTTTTTTATATTTTTTGTTTTTTTTATCAATTACTAAGTTAATTTCATATTAATATAATCTCATTTATTAAAAATATAAGAAAAGTAAAGATGTATTTAAAGGTACAGTGTGAGTATTATCTTAGTAACAATATAAGGAAGGTAAGTATTTATTTCAAAATTATAGATGTGGGTGCCATTTAGTACATTCTCATTAGAGGTAAGTATAATTTTCCTTTAGAAAAAATAAATTCCAATGGCCAATTTTACTTAAAATAAAAATCATTAATTTATTATGTTAATTATTTTTATTTGTCACTAAATCAAAAAATTACAAATATTTTCACAATAATTCTCTAAATTTTAATTTACATGCAATATACAATTTTATAATGTAGTAAAAATATGATTTATTATATACACAATATTTTAAATAATGGGATAAACATATTATTAGTTATTTCTCCATTCAATGACTAGAACGATCTACAAAACATGATGAAAGTTTTTATACTTTCCTATCCTCTTATTCTCTGCAAAAATTTACGAAAATGGTACACGTTGACATATTTAACCACTTTATTTAAATTTAAAATAAATATTTTGAAATAAACAACTTAAAAAACAATATAAAAATCTATACATTTCTTGAATAAGAAAATTTTAAAAGATCACTTCTTTAAAAAGTATACCAAATTTAGTTATTTAAATAAATTAATATATATATATATATAAATAAGTAGAAATTTAATTCCAATTCAATTATCTCGCTTTATTTGCATGCATTCTAGTGTTTATTTACGGATTAAATATACGTGAGAAAAATGAACAAAAAAAAAAATTTATTTTAGTTAAAGAAGTTCTAACGTAACCGTTTTTTAATCTCCCGATCCTTCACGCGAACTTGCACTCCCTCTCCTTCTCCCTCTTGACTCTTCTTCAATTTGTTCAATTTGTGCCTTCTCCCAAATTTGCAATGAGTACCAACAAGAGCACACCAATACCATGACCCTTTCTTCAATCGCCACCCTCATTCCAAGTTAATGCATCCCTTCTGCTGTGTCTCCGTCGTCTCCGACCACTCCTCTCCGGTCACCCTCACCATGCCCCCTATCCCCGCCGCCTCCAGATCCAACTCCGCTTCCCGACCCGGACAATCCCTCCTCTCCATCACCAACGGCGGCGAAAGCGGCCGCGCGCACCCCCCGCCCGTGCCGGCCGTCGTGGACGTCAGGATCAAAGACCTCGTGGGGAACGGAATCTCCGGGATTCTGCACAAGTGGGTGAACTACGGGAAAGGATGGAGAACGCGCTGGTTCGTGCTTCAAGACGGCGTCCTCTCGTACTACAAGATTCACGGACCCGACAAGATCATCGTAAACTCCGAAACCGAGATGGGATCGAAGGTCATTGGCGAGGAATCCGCGCGAATGATCTCTCGCAATCGCAATTCGAAGCACGTCGACCGTCGCCGAAAGCCCGTCGGCGAAATCCATCTCAAGGTCCATTTCATCAATTTTTTTTTCTTTCTTCGTTCTCTTCCATTTTGTTTTTGTCCCCTTTTAATTTCGTTTCGGTTTGGGTTACGACGCGAGGTACGAAATTGGAAAATTCAGAAGATATAATTACTGAGCCTTTATGTATATGAATCTGAATATCCGATTTATGTAATGTGAGTTTTGAAGTGATGATCGATGGAGTTAGTTATTAACAAAGCTTTAACTTGCACTGCTCGCAGATGTGTAGTTTATAGTGTGATCCTACTCGGATTGCTTCTTCTGGAGGATACATGTGGTTTTGTATCAAAGGAAGGTTTTGAATTGTGGTTTTGGATTAGTAGTTATCTGTGATATTCTCGAGATTGAGGACAAATGTGACTGCTGTTTTGCTGTCATAGAGATTGTAAACCCTTGGCCGATTTTAGAACATTGATTATTAATGTATAGAAACTTCAATGTGGTGGGTGTCGTGGTGATTTTCTTTTTCTTTTTCTGGGGGTTGAGTGGTGAGTTGTGTTTGTTATGTTCAGCTCTGCTTTTTGTGTGTAGGTTTCGACTATTCGTGAGAGCAGGTCCGATGACAAGAGGTTTTCTGTTTTCACGGGGACTAAGACACTCCATTTGAGGGCCGAGACTCCTGATGATCGGGTGGCATGGATGGAGGCCTTGCAGGCAGTGAAAGATATGTTTCCCCGCATATCCAACAGTGAGCTGATGGCGCCGGTGGACAATGTGGCTGTTTCGACTGAGAAACTGCGGCTTCGGCTTATGGAGGAAGGAGTAAGTGAGGAAGCCATTCGGGACAGTGAACAAATAATGAGAAATGAGTATGCTGCGCTGCAAAACCAGCTTCTGCTGCTTAAACAAAAGCAGGTGGCTCTAATGGACACTTTGCGGCAATTAGAGGTACCTTTAATGAAAAGTACAAAACTTCAAGCCAATCAAACTGGTTATTCTTGGTGGATTTCTACTACTGCACAGAAAGCTGGTCATTCTTAGTACTCTTTAAGATTAGCGGCAAAGAAAGGAGGGGGCCATGTCTTTCTCCTTCTCATTTAAAAAAGAAAATAGAGAATTGTGTATTATCATCCTGTCAAATGTCATATGTGTAATTTCTCTAGTTTTCCCATGTTTTTTTTTTTATTCTACTGTTGTACAAAATTTACAACCAAATCTAATGGTTTGTTCTTGAGTTCACTTGTCATAGGTGCTACCGTAATTAATAATATTCAGTGTTCTTCTGTCAAATTCTTTCCCTTTCATGTTGAATTGGTTTCTAATGGACAATTAGTTCCATATCTCGTATTGAGTCTTCTTTAAACAGTTAGATGCCTCATGTAGGTGTTTGGTGTGATAGTGTCTAAGTTATAAATCTTAAATCCAAAAAGAAAGAAGTTGTCGTTAGTGGCTTGAGGCTCTTTTATTGTCTGACTTGTGATGAATTTTGATCATATTAGTAGCAGACTTCTGTTAGAAATGAATCCTTGGACGATTGAACTTATATCATACATGCATAGCTGAATGTTCTTTATAAAAAAAATTGTATAGGTTGAAATGAGACACGAACGATATATTTCTAGGTTGTATTTATATATCTTGCTGTAGAAGTTTTCAACCAGTTAATAACCATGCATGCAAGGGAACAGCGGTTTGACTAATCATAAAATGCAATACCTAATTTTGACTGTTCTTATATTTTTGTTTCCAATAAGCCTGTTCACCTTAGTGTATGAGCAAAAAATTCGAACCTTAGTGTCTAAGCAAAAACTTCGAAAGGTAAATATTAATAGATCGCCATGTTTTGTGGGTTAATATTTTACAAACGTGCCTTCCTGAGATTTTACTGAATCCCCCTCTCAATTCCAATAGCTATTTTAATTAGGAGTAAGTGGACTTAGTTAACTTTGAAACAGAAATTGTTTCAATATTTCTTGTTGAGGTTTGTGATCTTTAATACTAGAGTCTATCCATTGAATTACCATATTTCAATGACACAAAATAGTTTTCTTCGCACTGTGGAGAGTTTTTGTTTGATCTTTAGTTTTTAATTGCTTCTTTTTACTTGTTGACGTATTTGATTAAGGTTAGCGTTTTGTTCTCCTTGTGAAGTAAAAGAATTTCTTTGTGCTTCATTATTGTAGACAGAAAAGGTTGATCTAGAGAACACTGTGGTTGACGAAAGCCAAAGACAGTTGAATGATCAAGAGGTTTCTTCTAGATTAAGGCAGGAAAAATCTAGTGGTAAGTGCTTGAATGTTGACCCTTTCATATGGTTAAGATCTTTTCATTGTGTGGTTTTTGGTTGTACATTTTCTTGAAAATAGAAGTGCTTAAATGGCAGCTATTATCTTTGATACTCTGTATTCTTATGAACTATTTCTGTTGTCTTTTGCATTGAAACTTTTTGATCCAGAAGCAAGTGGAACTGAATCTGAGGATGATAATGATAGAAATGATGCAGCTGAGGAAGAAACAGATGATGAAGACACTGCCTTTTTCGACACTCGAGATTTTCTGTCATCGTCGAATTCTTTTAAAAGTAATGCTTCTGATATTAGGGTCTCATCTTTCTCTTCAGATGATGGACTCTGTGCTGTTGAATCAGAGGAGGATGTAGATCCTTCCATTAGATCTGTTGGAACCAACTATCCTTACATTAAGCGACGAAAGAAATTACCTGATCCTGTTGAAAAGGAGCAAGGTGTCAGTCTTTGGTCAATGATTAAGGATAATATTGGGAAGGATCTAACAAAAGTTTGCCTCCCCGTTTATTTTAATGAGCCTCTCTCCTCTTTGCAAAAATGCTGTGAAGAAATGGAATACTCATATCTTCTAGACCGAGCATATGAATGGGGAAGAAGGGTAAGTCTAAATATGAAACCCCAAGTCATGTTTACCCTTTTTGTACTTCGCTGTTAGTTCTTCAATGTGTATTGCTCGGTGCAATGTTCTAAGTATTTTAACTCATTGATGATGTTATGCAGGGTAATAGCCTCATGAGAATTCTCAATGTTGCTGCTTTTGCCGTATCTGCCTATGCTTCGACTGAAGGAAGAATTTGTAAACCATTTAACCCATTACTAGGGGAAACATATGAGGCTGACTTTCCAGATAAAGGCTTTCGATTTTTCTCAGAGAAGGTCCAAGCTAATCCTTGACATTGATATTATCGAATAGATGATCCTTTTCTTGATTATTTTATTATATATATATATATATATATATATATATATATATATATATATATATATATATATGTGTGTGTGTGTGTAATGCTGCACAGAGAAAGTGAAAAGCATCAAATTATTATTTTGGTACAAAAATGTTAGGGAATGTATTTGAATGTAACTATGTTAACGGAGGTTATCCAAAGGTCAGCAAGTGCTTGGTGCTAGACTCAGATATAAACCTATCATTGAAAGGCCAGCTGTGAGAATTATAAAGGGGTGTGTGTGTGTGTGTGTGTGAAATGTGACTGTTATATGTTTTGAATTTATTGTTTGTTTAAATCCTACATATCAGTAATCATGCTTATTTGAAGTTCTTAGAACTTCTTGCTTCTGGATTATAAGGAAAAAGGTTTCCAAAGCACAGTTTGAAGGAAGAACTCAAGTATAATCTTAAAACTACTCCACTTAATTGGATGAATGAAAAGTGATGAGATTGGGTGCTTAAATTCTGTAGAACTTGATGAAAGGCAGTACAATTTGAATTTCAACAAAGGATATGACTATGCCTTTTTGAATGTATCTGTTTATGTTTTGTAATTGTTATATTTCTTTTCTCTCAGGTCAGTCATCACCCAATGATAGTTGCATGTCACTGTGAGGGTACAGGTTGGAAATTTTATGGAGATAGCAACTTAAAGAGTAAATTTTGGGGTCGGTCAATTCAGCTTGATCCTGTTGGCATTTTGACTTTGGAATTTGATGATGGTGAAGTATTCCAGTGGAGTAAGGTATATTTAACTACTTCCAGTACCATGTGGCGAATGGCCTCAAAGAAAATGCTGTGTCCAAATTTGGTCCTAAACTGATATAGAAGTTTTCTTTCAGGTTACCACATCAATATACAATCTCATATTGGGAAAGCTGTATTGTGATCATTATGGTACAATGCGAATACAGGGAAATCAAGATTACTCATGTAAACTGAAATTCAAGGAACAATCTATAATTGATCGAAATCCTCACCAGGTGCTGAATATCTGTGTCACGAAATTCATCTTTACAGAGGATTGTCGTTTACTTTATGACTGTCATTAACTTTGTTCTAATATAGTACTTGACATGTGAAATTCTCTCAGGTTCATGGTATTGTTCAGGACAGAAACGGGAAAATATTGTCTACTATGCTCGGAAAATGGGATGACAGCATGTATTGTATAAATGGAGACTATAGTGGGAAGGGCAAGGGTTATGAATCAATGTCAGATGCCCATCTAATATGGAAGCGGAGCAAGCCGCCCAAGTTCCCCACTAGATACAACTTCACTCGGTTTGCCATCACATTAAATGAACTTACCGCTGGGTTAAAGGTCTCTTTTTTAACGTATACTTTCTCTTGTATAGCCAGTTTATTTTCCTATTATTTTTCATTATAGTGGAAAAATAGTCTGTATTTTCCACCACCATTATTAGTGTTGCGTTCAGTTAGGAAATGTTGTGATCATTTCTATATCATGGAAGAGCTATAAAGTATAAAACAATTGAAATTTAACTTTAAAGGACCGAAATATCCATATCATATTATTTTACATATTGTGAGTACATGTGCTCATTTATTATCACTTTTGTGTGTGCATACATAGGATAAGCTGAAGAACCGAAATATCCATATCATATTATTTTGCATATTGTGAGTACTTGTACTCATTTATTATCACTTTTATGTGTGCATACATAGGATAAGCTGCCACCAACTGATTCCAGGTTAAGACCTGACCAAAGGCATTTGGAAAATGGTGAGTATGAGAAGGCAAATTCAGAAAAATTGCGACTTGAACAGCGTCAACGTCAGGTGATTATTTCACTCAACTTCTTTGTGGTGTTTCCTGTCCTGGTTTCAGAGGGAGTACATTGAATAGATGTGTTAGAGTGGGAACATGATATGGAGTGGTGTTATATTGGTTTAGAATAAAATTGAAATAGGACTAAAACATGAGTACAGGCATCTCATATTAACATCTTTATAAGTTATAATATTTAACCTGTTTAAGCTAATCTTAATATGTTTTGTTTAACTACATCTTAGTTGTGATAAGGGTGAAAATCAAGGAAAAATAGAAACAATCTTTTCTGTCGAATTTCATCTCATGTTGGTTGGTCAACATGTCAAATGCTACCGAAGGGAATTTAAGGTATGTTTGGACAACTTTCTCCATAAGAACATCTACTGAAAAAAGAAAGAAGGTTTCTTCATGAGTTAAAATCAGTTGATACATAGTTAAAAATAATAACATAGAAAAGCTACGCTGACTTTCACAAATTAGCTTATGCATAAATTATTTTTAATTTATAGGAAAACTAATATCAAATTTTTTTCCCTAAAGTTCCTTGCAAAGAATTTCTTCCAGAGGTACCTTTAGTGCTTCAAATGCTGTTAGAATGCCTTAAATCTGACTAGTCATCAAATGCACAAGAATCAAACTTAATAGTGATAGCTATTGCTCATAAAGAAGCACTCACTGTTTTACTTTTTAATAGAAACATTTTAGACCGAGTTGCTCTGAATGTATGATCACTTATCTTCACTAGTATCAGTTTGTGCAAGTTGATTTTTTTTCTGTTTTGACCGTGCAACCTCTTTCAATGCTATAGTATCAACACTTTTTTATCTTCAAGATCACTAAACGAGATGTGTGGAGGAGGATGAGCTCTTTCGGTATATTTGTATGAATTTTTTTCAGAAGGGCTTTTAGATGAAAGAAATATGAAGAAAAAAGTGAAATTAACTTCTTCGGAAGTTAAAATTTATTTTTGCATATTATTTTCTTCAATTTTGTTTTTTTTAACTTGTGAGAAAGTTAATTTTACCCTTTTTGTCCTAAAAGTTCTTGGAGAAATTTTGTCCAAACAGACTCACATGTATGGTTTAGATAAGGTTATAAAATTTTCAACCTGTGACTTTGTGGGAGAGGAATCTGTTAAAATAAATGTAGTGGATTTCCAGTTATATATTTTAATTTCCAAAGTAAGCGAGAACTATAGTTTGAAAAATACATTAACCAATCATTAAGAAAATTGACGGTTGAAATTGTGATTGTAATATGGTAAATGTATAAAATAAATTATAAAGTTGCTAAAATGTTAACAACACTTTTGACTTTAGGGGAGTGAAGTGCTTTATCCTTATTTTCTGAGACAACATGGTATGCTTGTTATTTGATATTTGTTTGAATGCGCGATTCAGGCTCGGAAAATGCAAGAGAACGGTTGGGAACCACGGTGGTTTCGTAAGGATAAAGCGAGCGGTACCTACCGCTACTTGGGAGGGTATTGGGAGGCCCGAAAACAAGGAAATTGGAACTCATGTCCTGACATTTTTGGTCAAATTCCTTCTGATCATCTTTCAGACGAAGGTCAATAATATCCATTGTAGTTTCTCAATATTTTTACCTTCAATTGTTTTTTACTGATGGTTATCTTATACTGCTAGATCGCAGTTAAGGTTTCACATGAAATTCATGATAGTCAATGGTTTAAAAATATGAGCAGGTAATAATGTAATTCTTTTTTAATTCCTAGTCTTGAGTCATTTTATATTCTCATTATTGTTATTGTTAGTGTTAGTATTAGGACTAAGTTATGAAATTTCTTTCAACTTAGGTTCTTATACTTGTTAGTTGATACAATTATCCTTGGTAAACCAGTCTTATCAGTAGTTCAAGTGCTTGTAAATTTGTATATATTAACTAATAAATAACTAGTTTTATCACATTAAATGAGGTTACTTGAACATTATTCATTCTTTGTAATTGTTGTCTTTGATGTCTATTTTTTAAGTGATTGGATTGTACATTTATTATAAAATTTAGCGGAATCCCACGGTTTCCTCATGCACCGCATATAGTGTAAAAGATAAAAGTAACCTTAGATGCACTTTTCCTATCTAAGTTGTTCTCTCTTCGGGGTTATGTGATTCGGGATTTTCCTAGACGATTGGATTCATAAGTGTTCTTAGTAATCCGAAAGTGACTTCTAACTTTAGATCTGAGCTCCATTCTGAATTGTCTAAATCGAGTAAACTTTTAGAATGATTTGTGGACTGTAATGAATCCGGAATCCTATTCCAGATTGGACAAGCCTTTCTATAGTAATCTGGATTTTGACATTTATTGGTTGCAGGAGGAAAGTATGGGTGTAAAAGATGTCTTCATTGCAGGGTTTGATACTCTTATTTTCCACGTTTTCTTTAAAGCCCAACATTCATTATTCCAAAAGTATAATCGATGGAACAGTAAAACTTATTTAATCACACTAGCGCAAGTCATAAAAATGTTTCATTTTCTTACTTCATTCTTTAGGATGTATTTGTGAGGCCGAATCCAAACAAAGCTCGAGATCTTTTTGATATATTTTCTAACATATGATGTTTATTATTTCTTATTATCAATAGAGGTTTAGGTAGTTATTTAAGTTTTTGGAATTGATAGTAATGTAGATAATATACCAAACGAAAGCGTAATATAATCCTAATTTCAGCATGCAGGTAAGCAGAAGAAAGCTCTGTCAAAGTATAGAATAATTGACAGTAACATTACTGTGTTCAGGAGATTCCTATTGACTCTTTTCTCTTTAGTCTTCTACTGTATGCACATCTGCTTCTGACTAGAAAATCGTACTTATACTATCTTTTGATGTGAAGAGAAATACGTAAACATGTATGATAAGATAATTGATGTGAAGAGAAATAGAAAGAAAAACTAGTACTATAAAGAGCGTCATAAAGAAAACATTGTTGGATAAATAATATAAGCGAAGGAAAAAAAATGCCATTATATTCTGTCAGGCTTCCTGCACCCCCACAATTGCTTTCAGCACCTCATTAGTGTTATGTTATACCACCCTCTAACCTTCTTCTGGATTTCGTTTTCCGGAACGAAAATCCTTTCCACCACATAACATCCCTTTTACACCCCTACATCAATCTTTAAATCATTCAAAAACACACCACATCCCCTTTACACCCCTATATCAATCATTAAATCATTCAAAAACACACCCACTTATCTCAAAATGCTGGTGAAGAACTTTTCTTTCCACCACCAACGTCCACCACGCAAAGGCAGCAACTTCAAGTTATGGTTTTCTGGCAAGAATATTTGTGTATAACATAACACTGATGGGGTGTAGGAAGCAATTTTGGGGTGCAGGAAGCAATCACCACATATGCTCCAAAGCCCAAGTTTCTGTCTAATTAATATGCCTTTGAAAGTTTAATTTAGCTTAGCCCTTAGCCCAGAAGGCCCCAAATTAATTTCTTACTGGCTTCGTTTTTTTTAATTTGTGCTTTACAAATAAACTTGGATGGTATAAATTATAAAAGGACTAATATTTTTATGTTTCTTTTTTGTCCTGATTACATAGTCTTATCAGTTTTATTATAGAAGACATTTGAATATGAGCATGAAGTTTAAAGTAGTTATATCTTAATATTTACTTTCACCATATATACAAATTGAATACAAGTTCAATTTTAACCAGAGAATAATGTCAATCCACTTATCATATCACACCTAATTTTTATCTATTTTCCCTCCCTTTTACTATGGGAGAACAGTCTGTATTTAGCTAGCGACTACATCAAGATACAGAGTCATAAAGGTCAATGATGTCTTAAACTATACACATTTGAGCCCAATAAGGGAAGCATATCCATATGCTAATGGGTTATAATGACCGAACCAAACAGAAAGAAGCATGCAAAGCTAATGAAACTTATGATCAATAAAACAGGAACAGATACATACACTAACCATGCCTAGTCATTAGTCCTTGGGGCATTAAATATGTGTATATTTTGGCGATCATGTAACTAGAATATATATGCATATGGGTGCAAAACCAAAGCAAACAGAAAGCAGTGTGGACCAAAACAAGAACAACATAAGGAATTAGGCCTGCTAAAGAAACTTCTGTTGACAGAAAAAGAAAGAAAAACAGAGTACGAAACTTCCTCTTCGTCAAAACTAAGCAATCTATATTTTGGAATGGATTTTGATGAAATGCCATCGGTTTGCTTAATATGGCAACTACATATAGAAGGTTCTAATGCAGTTTGAGGATGAGTTGATTTAATCCATAACATTATATAGTTTTACCAAAATTAAACGAGTTCTTGTTCTCCTCCTACTTCCTTTGCTAACTAGACCAAGGATCCTTCCTTTCCACTCCATTCCTTCTACAGCAAGTCCTGTCTTACTCATTCAGTTTCGTTTTGTGACCCTTCTACTGTCTCTGTTCATTCATAATGAAACGTGCATGTCTTTCTCTTTTTTTCTCCCCAAATCTTTCAAAAGAAATATCATGTTTTCTACACATGCATCACTATGTCGAGCTATTATTTGTCCTAGTCTACGCGTCAGACAAAGCGCCACAGCTATCTCTTTTCATAATGTTGCCCTTGTTTCTTTCGTGTGTGTTTGCAAGAATTACCCCTTTTGAAGGGAACAAGGACTACTGTCTGTAGCAGGAAAGCTCCTATATGTTCTGTTGCTTTCATATTCTTCAATAAGAGTTTTCAGTATTTTGACTTTTGTTCTCCTGCTGATCCAGGAATAGTAAGTCTTCCCTAGTAAAAACTGATAGGCACTAGAATGGCCTAAGCTACGTCCATGATGCTTCTTTCTAGTAGGAGTTATAGTAATTATAAATTCTTATACTAATAACTTATCCTAAGTATGTGTACTTTATAGCAATATGGCTAGGTACTACTGCGCTTATGCACTATGCATTTGTAATATTTAATTCTATATAACGTGACACATCACCATCTAAATCTAAATATTTGGTACATATTTTTTATATTATACAAGTAAAATGGTATATTATAAAGTATAAAACAAGTGACGACACCCAAAGTAATGACTCAAGATTTTACAAAGTGCTGTCTACGCATTTTACCACCTTTTCGATCTCTATTTATAGTATGCTACAAGTTGAAATAAATAATAGCTAAGTACATAACTTGAGAGGTTGACCACCACAAAATACATTAGGTAAAAAACAGATGAAACTAACCACAATCAACAGGACTATGTTGTCTCATACCCCCTGTCCCATTTTAAGGCAGGAGTTGGTGTACTCTTTTTGTCACTTGTTGGCTGTTCCATCAAGCTGTTAAAAGATCGCGTATGAAACTGAATGCAAGACTGACCAGAAAATAATTATCTAACTAAAGCATAAATTGAACAGATTATGTAACTAACGAAGCAACAGACAAATCACAATAAGATCATAAAACGGTGTCCAAAAATAAAAAGTTGAGCAGTTAGAATCTAGCAAACTGATATGATATATTCTTAGTGGAAGAGTTTAAATTAAAAATTACTCATAAGTAATCTAATAACAACTTCCCACAGATCAGCTAATAGATTAGCTTTTCATTACTTTTCTAGCTGAAGTAATCAATTACATGATGAGGTAGTTGGCTAATCTAGATAACAAGAAATTTGGTTTTTTATAAAGATAATTGATTATATCTTTAAGCAATAAAATTACATAAAGAATAACCAAGTATTCTGTTCCGTAGTATACAAAGTGAAGAGTAACCGTAAGTTTATTACTCTGCTTTTTTACTTAATTTTAGTGTAGGAAATAATAGTCTTATAGTGGAGAAAAAAATTGCCAAAATCATTCTTGATTCATAGATTTTCGGAGATTGGGTTGTATTGGCACATTATGTTATGTTATGGTATGTGAGTTGAGGTACATGCATGAGTGAATGATTGATAGAGAGCAATGTTGGCTTATACTACATGAATTGGCGTTAATATGGTGAAGTAGAAAATGGGTAGTGACATGATGCATGGAGGAGAAGAAATAAAATAGAGGTATAAAAGACAAACAGACACAACCATGGGTAGTTAATGGAGAGGTTCAAGTGTTTATTCTGGAAGTGGGTGGACTCATCCATTTTGATGTTTACATAATATGGTGGATATGTAGGTATTGATATGGAAGGGGAGATTATACTGTAATTACATTGACGTGGTTGAACTTCATGGTTAATGTGTATTTGTTGTCGATCAGGGTAACTAAAACATTTATTAGGGAGCATTAATTTTGTTATTGGTGTATGTAGTATCATGTTTAGATAATATTTTGCTCAATGGAAGGGAATAAAACTAAATAACACGATAAAGAAAGAAGAAAGTCTCTCTATTGTATTATGTTACCTAACGAATTTGATTACAATTAGTGAAGACCATGATATGATTCATGACAAGTACACATACACAAAAACATAATACGAAATGTAGGGAGGAACACAGAAAATATTCAGATAAAGGAAAAGAATCTACTCAATTCTTAACATTCTTTTCTCTCCACTCACACCTAAATCAAACATTCAAAGAGCTACCCAGTTGTTTATTGGGAATCAAGCTTCACGATCGTTTCAAAGATCTGAGATCTATATAAAGGTTATTGAAAATTATAAAAAAAAACAAGAAAAATAAGAGATATTCAGGCAACACACAAAGAAATTCAATTGAGAAAAATACGAGAAAATTATTGTGAGTTATTTTGTTGTTTATATGCTATTTGAGAGCAATTAAAAAAGAATTATGTGCTTAATCATGGTAAATTCTTTACCCATTGAAATATATCTATGAGTTTTCATTGTTTTCTTTATTAAGAAAGTTTTTCTTATTGTTAAGAGGTCTTAATCTTAAGGGAAGATTAAGAATATGTTTTCCCTACAGAAATTTTGAATATATTTTGCCTAAAGATGTGTGAATACTCGTTGTTTAGAGAGATGTGAATACTTGTTGTTTGGAGAGGTCTTGAATACTTGTTACTAGGAAATGTTTAGAATATTTGTTCCTAGAGAGGTGTTGAAACTTGTACCTGAAGAGGTGTAACAATACTTGTTCCTAGCAAGACTAAAATATTTAGTGAAATCTCTTAAGTAGTTTGCTTAAGGAGACTAGACATAGTCTTGGTAATAAAGTGAACCAATATAAATCTTTGACTACTTTTCTCTCCCTTATACTTTGTTTTCCTTTTAATTATTTTTATATTTTGTGATTTGAGTTCAGGCTCCATTCATCTCTCTCCCTTTTTCTAGTTCAACTGCACTTACAAAAAAATATCTTGTCAACAAGATATGCTCCAAAGAATTTTAAATCAACTTTCCTTTTAAGTGAATAGAAATTAAACAACTTGGAAAGAGAAATCAAAGACTAAACATGCAAGTGCACACACACACATACTAATACATCTAGTCTTCAATCTTCTTTTTTAAAGCTCTATTGATTGGATTCATCAAAAGCATCAACAACAACTCCAACAAGTATATCATCAAAGAAAACCAAGACTAATTTCCTTAATTGTCGTTAAAATATTTTATTCACAAGGCTCTATAATATATATCTATCAGGTTTATAACATAGATCAAATCTCTTTATACTATCAAATATGTTTCAAACTATTATTCTATCTTAACTTATATAGAATTCAATCTATGCATTATGCCTATCAAATTCACTTATACTATCATTTTAAATATTCAATACATCGAGATATACAATACTAATCTTTTTAAAGTTATTCTCGTAATCAGTCCAATTCAACAATTAAATCAAATCTATTCAACATTTCTTGCCAATATCACAACATCTAACTATCTAACTCAGCACATACTAGAAATCTATATCAAACCTTATCAAAGAACTTCATGATCTTTAAAATAACTTATATATACCAAATTGCTAAATTATATTGTCAACTTAAATCTCAATTCATTAGTTTACTCATAACTTATCAAACTTTGCATCTGCACATTTTGTCAAACATATACACAAAATCACATCCAAGCTTTATTTCACTTAATTTCAACATGCATATATACACAATACCAAATTATTACATTATTATCTATATACTATCAATATCAATTCAAGCAATCTCAATGCAATAACCCATCCAAACCTGTAAGAAAATTTAAAACTAAATCAAATGCTATATAAAATATAAAATCTAACTTCCCTTACCTAAATTGAATTAGAAACACCCAAAGACCTCCAATTACTAGGAAACAACAAGATAGTTTAACCTGCACTACAGAGTGTTGATCAATAATCAGAACACATCATTAGAACCATTAACTAAGAGAGACTAAACTTGAAGATAAAAACATCACATGCAATGGAAATCTATCTCGGTTAAAGAAAAACTTACAACTGAATCAAATGAAAAAAGAGCAAAATTCAATTTACTCAAATCAAACTTCTGATCAGACACTTATGTTCTAAACATGTCACGAGAATAAATTCTGATCATTAGTTTAATGAAAGATAAAGTCAGAATCCTAAAAACAGAAAAAAAAAAAATGAAC
>Ga0209700_106733_pt1 | contig 17326 bp, 9 predicted proteins | sample SiratroredBW_FD_187528 | JGI IMG/M metagenome (GOLD analysis project Ga0209700, IMG submission 187528) | Root nodule microbial communities of legume samples collected from California, USA - Siratro red BW (SPAdes) (version 2) | ecosystem: Host-associated > Plants > Roots > Nodule | place: USA...
CCATCAGATGGGAGAATTTAGTATAAGACTTGTCTTTGGCTGTTTAATTCAGAAGTCTTCGTTTGGCATAAGGCTTGTCTAGAAACATACAAATTCACATGTATTATGCACTATGAAATAGAATATAATTAAATGTGAATTTTACTTTCCGTTTTTATTGTGTTAACAAACACATGAAAGTGCGTGCAACACCCAAGTCTAAAACAAGAAGGCCTTTTTATGGTAAGTGAGAATAGAAAAGCTTGACCGCAACTGTATTTGGATAATCAAGGTTAAACTTACTTAAAGATTACATGAGCACTTAAAAAATAGACATCACTTTGTTTAAATCCCAATCATTCATATAAATCCATATATAAGTTCATGTAGCTAAATTCCTACGTAACTTTCATATATAATTACATAAAAGAATGATACTCGTAGGTAATTACCTAAGATAGATAATTACATATGAATATGTAATCATTTGTGTATAATTACTTACGGATGTGATCCGTATGCAATCAACATTTTGAAATTTCAGAACACTTCAAAAATTCTTGATACCCATTGAAACAGTAAGTTGATATTCAAGTAGTTCATAAATTCTTAATATCCATTGAAGGAATACTATGTTATTCAAGCAATAGTGAAATATTTTTTGTAAATAAATTTAAAAACAATATCTAGAAGAAGAACGGTATAATAAAAGAAATTCAAGCATAATAAAAATACTCCACCTCGTAATAAAAGAAATTGAAACATAATAAAAATTTAAAGTGAGAACAAAAATATCTTAACACGTGTCTCATTTAAGTATCCAAGCACTATATTCTTTTACAAACTAATAAGTAAAATAGGGCCAATTATGTTGGCCGCCTTGTGGTTGTTTATTCTCCTGCTGTTGATTTTATTAGTGACCATCTCGTTGTTGAAAAACATATTGGGTAGCTATCGTTGGAGGAGATAAGAATTAGAGGACTACACCAATAAATGCGTCGATGGACTAGGAGTTCATTTGACAAATTTACTCCTTAGTAGTGAACAAGTAGTTCTCACTAGTTGCAAGTCATATCTTAGTCAATTAATCTATTTGGTCCACAATCATTCGCTTTCACTCATACTCCTTATTTTGACCATATAAAAAACTTTGCATTCAATCTTAATAAATTTACAAGCTGATCAACACTGATATTACATTTTCAGCATTAATAGGTTGGAGTGATATAATTGATGAACATTATATTATGTTATATAATCTTACGTTGGCTTTATTCTTTTTATTAGGTCGTACAATATAATCTGATGTCGGCTTGATTGTGGTTATTGGATTTGGTTGTGGTTATTGGGTTGTAAATATAAACTGACGAATTCTTCCCCCACCTCCATGATCTCGTCCTGCACCTCCATAGAAATTTGAATTCCGAAAATGCCCTTACTAAAATGATGAAAAAGGGCATATGTTTTAGAAAATGTAAACCAGATGGGGTGGCATCCGGTTTAAAAAAAATTAATGTAAATCGGACGGGGTGACTTCCAGTATACAATTACAAATCGGATGAGAAATTAGGGGATGAAATCTAGTTTACAATTTGTAAATCGGACGTCACCCTATCCAGTTTACATTTGAAAAAAATTTGCAAACTAGGCGCTACCCCATCTTGTTTTTTACATTTTAAAAAAATTTGCAAATCGGATGGGGTCCACCCACTACCCATCCGACTTGCAAAAATAGTATGCTTTTGTGAATCGAACGGGGTGGTGTCCGGTTTACAATCTTTTAATTTTTTCCAGCTTTCTGCGTCAGCCCATGCAATCAAATCCTAAATCCCATGCCTCTTAGGCCCTCTTTGAAAGGTAAGAGTAAGAGAGGAGGAAAGTTGTTGCATTAGTTCCAACACCGAATCAGTTTGTGACATGGAAAACCAAGGCAAGAACTCAGATGCTGTTGATTCTTAGTGTCAAAAATATCAAGGGGAAGAAGTTGCACCCCAAAAGCCTGCAAGAGGGTTTGTTCCATACAAAAGATGTTTAGCTGAAAAAGATGAAAATTCCTTAATTGCAACCTTGGAAGAGAGGGACGAGCAACGAGCTCGTGTGTGCTCATAGCCTTCCATTCCATTTTTCCAAGATTCATACTCACGGTATCAATAAAAAAAACTATGACAAATAAGGACCTAATTTAGGTAGTTGTGATTTCCAATTCCTTTTTCCATCATCTTTCCCTTCCACGTTAAAACATTTCATGTCCAATAATTTGTGCGGGGCTGGTGGCATTATTTCTTCTGGCTTGTATCGTGTTACCGTTAATTTAACCAAATAGACACATAGCAACAATTTGTAAACTGAATGAGGTGCCATCCGATTTACAATTTTTTTTATATGTAAACCGGATATAAACCGGATGACACCTCATCCGATTTACAATTGTTTTCAATTTGTAAATCGGATGAGGTGTCATCTGGTTTATATTTAAAAAAAAATGTAAATCGGATGACAGTCATCGTATTCATACCAAACCCATTTTCAATGTCGCCCTTCGTCGTTGACCACCATCCAAAACTACAAATTAACCACCATCCAAAACTACAAATTAACCACCTATATCTACAATACCACTCACAAATTCCTCAAAAATATCAATAATTACTCACCTTCAACTTTCTTCAAACTTTAATCCAAGATTTGATACATTGAAGATTCCCACGGATGAGCATGCACTGAACGAAGAAGATGAAGGGGGTGGAGGGTATTCTTGCCTTTGTATTTTTAACTTAAGGGCATAATAGTAATTTTACATGGAGTACGGAGGTGCACGAAGAGGATATGGAGGTAGAGGAAGAATTCGTCATATAAACTAAAGTTGGCTTGACTGTGGTTGTTGGGTTGTAGAATAATTTGATATTGGCTTCATTGTGGTTATTGGGCTGTGCAATTTAATTTGATGTGGATTGTAGAATATAATTCTATTTACTTGTGTGTGGGTTGTAGAATATAATTTTATTTACTTGTGTTTTAACAAAGTGTCTATACTATAAATATATTAAAAATATACAACATGGCAAATCATATGACAGAAAATACATTTTACAATAGGAGGAAATTGAAAAGATAGGAGCAAGGTATAGGAGCATGGCTAATGAACTTTTATTGTAACTAATTACTTTTAATGAATTGTTGTTGTAACTAATTACTTTTAATGACTAAAATTTATAGTTAAGCATCTTGTGAGTATGTAACTCAAAACAAATTCAAATTACTCACTGAAATATATTTTTTTTAGTATTATTATTATTGATTTTTTTCTTAATATCATTTATTGACTTTTATTCATATAATTATTGATTAAATTATTGTGTATTTGGGAAAAATATTATATTTATACATAATTTCAAAATATTATAAAATAAATGAATATTAAAATTTAAAAAATATTATAAATGTGGAATAAATATACAATAAAAGCCAATTTAAATATGTTACTTAAAGTCTAATGCTTTTTAATATTTAGCAACATTGAAAAATGTGTTGCCTCAAACAAAGTCAAACATAAACAATATGTAAATAAGGGTGGTCTTACTCAATGACACATTTTATAAGATATTGTTTAAACAATAGACAACATTTTTATAAAACGTTGTCTGAACAATAAGCAATATTTTATGAAATGATGTTTAAACAATATGCAATATTTAAAAATGTATAGCCTAAGTAAAAGCGTTGTTCAAAAGTTGTTCCAAATTTGTTGTCTAATGTAAACTATGGGAAAAAATTTTATAAATTTTTTCTTCTTAGAGGAAAAATCGTTGTCTATAATCTACCGCAACGAACATATACTCCACACCTGGAAAGTTGTTGCCTAAAATTAGGCCACGGTCTTTTGGCTTTAGACCACATTTTTGGTCGTTTCCTAAAGTAAAAAATGGTGTAGTGGTCTCTTCAGATTCAACTTACTTACTGGAACATGTTTGTGTCTACTACATGAAACTTCAACACTTTCATAATGAGAATCAACATATCCAATTTCGTATACTCGTCCATTATATCTTTCATCGACAACCTCTAACCAACATTTGTTCCTTAGTCTTTCCTCCTCAATAGGATTTAGGGGACTTCATTCTAAGACGACCATAATAGAAGTAGACTCAAACATTGCTTGAGAATATAAACTCTCAAAATCCTCCTACACAGACAAGACAACTTGTTATAAAAGTAGTAAAAAAAAATTTAGTCAAATGTAATGAAAGAAACTCACATTCGTCCATCTAGATTGATTATTGACAAATGCTTTAGTGCTCTTTCTTATTTGTGTCTGTTGAAAGACTTAGTCTCTATGGACTAAGCAACCAAGCTCCTGTGTATGAAAATAAAAACATTAAAAAGTAAAGAATTAGTAAATTATTATTGGATCATAATTGAATAGTAACACATATTAAAGAATTCATACCAAACAAATGACATATTTGTGCATGCCAATGGATCCCTTAGTGTGCAAACTGCCACCTTTATCGGATAAACAATTTTTCTTAGTTGTATCACACTTAGATCTGTTGGGAGGCATATTCCATTTTTCCAGGAGTTTATTCCATACGTTGTTTACAATCCATTCGGACATTCTTGTCTAACAATTTTAAACATCTTCAAGAGTCTATAAGAAGTCTTGGAATTAAAATTTTTCTTTACTTTTTCCTCATCCTTAGGCTCCATGGACCTTCCTCTATAATAAATATATTCAAAGAATCCCATTTCAGGAAGACATAGCAATTTTATTAAAATATTGAAGTCATATACAAGTGAAAAAAATGTGTCTTGATGATCTAAATTGGAGAGTCAAAAATTGTACCATCCAGTTAACAAATAGTGATAAAACTTTTTTAGAATTTGTGTTCAAATTACACCAATGCTTTTATCATGGTTTGTGATAGTTATCATCATGGAGGAGTGACAGTTATTAGACTACTGTAGCGCTTTGTGAAGAGGAAGATGATGTTACTAGTCCATTAGTTACACCTAACACAAGTACAAAAAAGAAATTTTACATCGGTTGTAAGAGACTTTTTACATGGTTCTTCAACTGATATTGATGCAAGTGAAGTAGAAATACATGACTTTTTACATTGATTCTTCAATTAATATAACATATATCAATATTACATCGGTTATAAACACAACTGACATAAAGAACAAAAAATAAGGACACATATTACATCGATAGTAAGATGCAATGTGCGACTTTTATCAATCTCTAGAATTGATGAAAATATATTTTGAAATGTTGAGTTAACTTTTTTTATTTCTTTGCCCGTAACATAGTTTGTTTATACATTGAGCGTGAGTGGTGGCTTTGAAAACATTAATGAGAAAACATCATAGAGAGCTAATCTCATCTTTATTAAAGTACTCAAAATATGTTAGTGAAAGATCTCTTAGATTCACATTTTCCTCTACCTCTTCGGAAAGATGCTCAAGATATAAATCTTGTAATAGCACTAACATTCTCATTGTTGTGCTCCAACCCAAACTTGAGGTCATTAATATAACAAGTGAGTGAGAAACATTGTAGTTTCGAACTACCATTACCTTTGCCTTTCCAAGAAGTCTTGATCCATCAATTAGTGAGTCAAGACATACGTTCATTTATCATCCAAGTGTCAAGAATGAACTCCAGCTAGTAGAAGTTAAGGGAAATAATAATTTTATATGTTCCGGTATACCTAATATAGTTTCACATTGCTTAGGAGTCTAAATCAGAACACGATATATTATCAACAAGAAATTTCCTTGATTGAATATAATGAATATTTTTTTTCTGGTTTACGTTAATAGCTTCTTCACCCTTTTCGTTTACCTTTATTTGTTTGTATCCTTATTAATTTTGTGATCAAGTGGAAAATGCAGATTTTGGATTAACGAGATCTCTCTCAATAAATAATTGACATGCACACTAGTAGAAAAAACATATTCCACGACAGAATACCATTACGGTTAAGAGGGAACCACTTTAAAAAAAATTGCGGTGGCAATTTTGTAATTAAGTGAAACCATATATACCACTGCGGTTCTGGCCGCAACCGCGGTGGTAAGTGGATACGATCGCAGTTCCTCCTTACAACCGCGGTCGTATCCCCACAAAATTTTTAAAAATTAAATGATGCAAAAGATACCACCACGGTTCTGGCCCCAACCGTGGTGGTAGGTGGATATGACTGCGGTTCCTCCTTACAACCGCGATCGTATCTCCTGTTTTAGAAGTTTGCGCTCATTTTTTCCTTTACGCTTTCGTCTTCCCTCTCTCTCGCGTAACGCTCTCGTCGTCGTTTCTCGCCCTCGTCCCTCGTCATCGTCACCCAAACTAAGGTTGAAACTCTCTCTCGTGCCGTCATCCCTCGTCGTCATCCATAGTCTTACTTTGCCACGGTTTGAATTTCCATTTTACTCTTCCTTTTCGTTTTCCTTTGGTTCTCGTTGAATCTTTTATCTGTGTTGCATTATATTCGTCGTTGTTGGGTTTAGGTTTTAGGCGTTTATCCTTGCATTGGTTCTTGGCGTTCGTTTTGAGTCTTGGTTGTTTTCTTCTTGCATTGGTGTCGTCTCGGGTACTTTACGTTTTCATGGTAGGTTCTATTTTTAATCTTCATCTTTACTCGGTATTGGTTCCATTTTTTCGGTTTGGTAGATTGCGGTTTGGTTCATTTGTATTTTGTGTATTTCAACATCTTCTCGCACTTTACCTTTGTCTACAAGAGGTGTGTTTCTTTTTATTTATGAAATGCTTGAACTATTTTAGTTTGTGTATCTTGATCAAAACATGTTGGGATTAAGTCCGGGGATGTTCGATCCCTAGCATTTTATGTTTGAACTGTTTTAGTTTGTGTAAGTTGTAGTGTATGTATAATATAATGTATGACTTAGAGTATAATGTATGATTTGTAGTGTTTGTGTAATGTATAATTTTGAGTAATCTGCCTGGGTTTTGAAATATTTGAGCAGGTTTTGGGCAGCAGCTATTTGCTACTGCATTTAAAAAAAAATTACATGTACCACTGCAGTTAAAATAAAAACCGCAATGGTAGGAGACATACCATCGCGGTTGTTTGGTTAACAACCGCGATAATAGATATACCACTACGGTTTTTATTCAAACAACCGTGGTAGTATGTGATACTTTCTACTACAGTTCTACAACCACAGTGATAGCTTTAATACTTTTTACTGTGATTGAATCTACTGCAATTCCAAAACGGCAATTGTAGCCTTCTAGAACTGCAATTAAATATGTTTTTTTACTAGTGAGATGAAGTTAATATAAAATCACACTATAAACTTAAGGTTCATCTTTATATTAATGAAAAATCAATGTAAACCAATTTATTAAGTTATGAAGGTGATAATGAATGACTTTTTAAATTTTGAATTGGAAATAATACTTTTTAAATTATAATTTATTGATGACTAATATTTATTGATCTCTTTTCACCGCATGATTTTCTTCCCTTATATATATAACATTATAATTTTTCATTTTAAAAAAATTATTCTTAGTATTTTGAACTAATTTTAAATTGTTTTCTTTTTAAATATTTTATTTCAACAAGATAATTCAAATTTATTAAATTTAATTTAATTATTATCAAAGTCAAAAAATATTAAAAAAATAATTATTAATAATTTTAAAATATCAATATTTATGATATTTTTAGTCGAACTATATTGATATTATTTTTTTAATCAAAACTTATTTAGATCTCTTATAACATGACAAACTTTTTCATTGAGGTTGACAAATATTGATTTTAGCTAATGTCAAATATAATTATTTTGATCAAGTTGGATCATAATTATTTCTATCACGCTGGTGGTTGTTTCTGCTTGATAAAAATTTTCTCCATTTAACATTGGAAACAAATAAGTTAATTTTGGCCAATAATTTTCTTAGTTAACATACAAAAAATGCTGACAAATTTTTGAAAAATAATAATGTTGGTATTGTAGATAAAAAATTAATCATTGTAAATATTAAAAAAAATAATCTCTCAACTTCAATAGAGAATACTTTAATTAATATCAAATAAGAAATAACAGTGAGATAAAACAATAAAAACATAAACCTAATAATGTAAATAAAAAAATAATTTTTATTAAAATTAATAAAAAAACGATAGTGTACATTAGTCAAAAAGTAATTTATCTAATATTGTCAACATACTTTTAATTAACGTTAATAAAAAATAACTCTAACCTACATTATTTAAAAAATAAATTTAATTAATGTTTAGTTGAAAAAACTTTGGCTAACATAAAATAAAAATAATCTCACTTGACATAAATTGAAAAAAAAAAAAAAAGATTTAACACCATTATTATTGATAATGAAAACCATAATAATTGAGAAATAATTTTCTCTTCAAATACTTTAAAAAATAATAGATATTATAATTATTATGAATTTGGATTAAGTATAATTAAAAACTGGTAAAAGGTTGAAAGAGGTAAGTCTACGTATGAATTTAAAATTTCTCATATATTATATATATATATATATATATATATATATTTCTTTGGTTTGATAATCTACCCTTCTTTATTTGGGAGTTCTTTAGATATATTTGTTCTACAAAGGTTGGGTGACATAAATTTCTTCCCGATTTTCTTTTTCTCTTATTTTACACTAAATATGATTGGTGGGTATTAAAGTGTCATTATTTTTGTGACGACGTCAATAATAACAGTATGGTAGTTCATGCTATTTTTTTAATTCAATAAAAAGCTTTAAAAGATTTTATACTTGCTCATTTATTATTAGATACAAAAACTCAATATGCTATATTATTTAATAAAGTAATTATATGTTGACACATCATCTACTTTACAATCTTATGTAGCACTGATATAATTAAGATAAATGAGGTGTAAAAGATATTCTAGCGTAGCACTAAGAGTCATTTTTAGGGTTTACATGTTTGGCGTTTTATCTAGAACGCTGTCCAGCATATTCTATCAAGGGTAGAAGAGAAGCACTAAGTTTGAATCTCATATCTATTGAATATCATCACTGTTGTCGCCGTCACCGTCGATTCTCTCACCACTATCAATGGTCTCCCACTGTCGCTGGCCACCGTCGCTCACCACCGCAACCACTGTCACACGAAATCTCTGCAAATAGGTAGTGCACTGGACTCCTATCACGTTTCAAATTTTAAATTTAGATACTTAAAACCTAATTATGTCCTTTCATAACAAAATACCCTAAATGTTCTTCAAAAAGAAAAATCTCATTTTACCTTTATCCACATTACAATTATACCACATCAGCCGTTGACATCTGATTATATGCCAACTGTGGTTGTCAAAGCAAAGTTTTCCTATTTAATAACCTAAAAATATACTACTAAAACTATTTTAATTATCAACCAAACCATATTTATATACATAAGTAAGTAAGTGACTAACGGATTCTAACAAAGTAATAGATCGTAAGCGATAAACGGATTATAAATATCATAACAGGTTGGGTCTAAACACTACAACCACGATAAATATGAATTCAATCAATCATCACAAATAAGATATTTTTAAACTTTGATCTAAATCATCTGCACACTCTAACCCTAAACTCACTTGAGGGTGTAAGACTCTTTACTGGGATTGATGGATTTTGAAGGGATCGAAGTAGCAAGGAAAGACGAACGACGGAAGCGACCGATAACAAACAGAAAGACTTTGTTGTTGTTGGTGAAACTATCCGATCTCTTAAAAAATATTTCGGCGTCCACTGTGAATCCGAGATTAATGGTAACAACCAGAAATCATGAAAGTCAATAGAACAATCAAAGAGGAGACTCAGCTTCCGTCCTCTACTGCCACCAGTGTTCCGACGATGGCGTGTCATAGTTGAAGTTTCTCTAAGAAGAACACAACACCTTCTCAGCCAAACGCGGGGTTCAATGACATTTCTTTTCTCTATGGATGATATAAGAAAACACAATGCCAAAACGCTCATAATAGCCAAGTTTTCTTTGAGTTTTCCTTCTATTATTTATTTTTCTGGTATTGATCAAAGAACATAAGAATTGGAATTGTGATATGTTCCAATTAAGTAGACATAAGGATTTAATTTTGATTTGTTTATCTGAAATGTTTGGATTATTTACACATAATGTCCTCCATCTCATGTTACATGTTATGCGACATATGAGTTGAAATGTAATTTGCTTATCTGCACCAGTGTTTGGTATTTGGATGTTTTTTCAGAGTTTTGAAAACAGTGGATCGGGACTCTGTGGAACTTTAGGCAATTTAAACGTCTGTGTCAATCATTTTATTTTCCCTTTTGTAGAACACACTCAGACATTTCTTTCAACAACTGGAGTCATTCAATCGTGAAGACTATGCCATTTAGTTTCACCACGTTCTTGGGATGTGTTATTTGAAAGTGAGGTCCTTATTCGTACAAGGATTGAGTCCCATCCCCTTCGACTTGCTTTTGGGATGCGTTCTGGTTTATAAGAAGAATTAGAGGCACTTGAATTTTGGAGTCGGATTTCTTGCGCCTTTGACTCTGTTTATTTGATACTACAAAAGTCTCTCTTCTAATTGAAAATTACCTTCAACTTTCAACACAACGACAAGTCCATCAAAATGTCTCTTCTGATTGAAAATCATCTTCAACACAACGGCAAGTCCATGGAAATGTTATTTTAATTAATTAGTTGTTTGCACCACGGGGAGTCTTCATTTGAGGTTTCTCTTTCATATTGAATATTGAGTCAGTCATAATATTGGGACAACTAACATCTTTGCACAACTGAATGAGCAATTCATTCGATGATGAGCTGAATTTGATTGAGAAACAAATTACATTTTAGTGTAAACAGGTTTTGTGTGCAGTGTAGTGTTAGAACTGTGGGACTGCTCATCTAACCTACAAGATTTGGAGATGGTGGCATTTTCATTGGCAATTTGAGGAAACCCATCTATGAGGTCATTCCCAAGTTGGAGAAAAAAACTCTCTGATGCAGCAAGACGAGATGTTGTGGTCTGGTTCATGGAAGAGGGTGAAGTAATCACTCTAGTATAGTTGGCATGTACTTGAGAAAGCTATATTCCCATATAAAAAGCTGTTTGACAGAATGGAAAACCTCTATGTATTGGGGGTACGTATGGATGAAGTGAAGCCAGATTATAGTAGTTGACAGAACATCTTCCAACAACAGCAGACGGAGAAAGACAAAAATATGTACTTTAAGGTAAAGAGAGAGCTGATAAAAGTAGGATTTAAAGGTGACATGACACGAAGACAATATCAACCTTTGCTTCACTAATATCGTATGCTTTACAACATGCTCAGAGTTGTGAAGTTCCACTCATTCGGAGCTTGATCCACTCGATTAATGTTTATAAGCTTGTCACTGTTTCCTATTATCTTCAAAATAACACTTATTCTTCAAAAAGTTTCTCGAGGAGTTCATATCTTATTATCTCATGGTTGAGTTCATCTCAAGCCAAGCTTTCTAAAGGGTTGATAACCACTTTAATCCTCATCGATAACCACTTCGATTCTCACTTCAAAATCCAATCTGAAATGATTGATACAACGACTGATAATCACCGATAATCACTTTGTTCTTCATTTCAAAACCTAATCTAAAAGAATTGATATAAGGGCCGATAACCACTTTGGTCCTCACTTCAAAATCCAATCTAAAACGATTGGTGCAAGGGCCACTTCGGTTAAAGATTTGATTTGCTTACTTGAAAATAAATCCTCTTCGGCCACCATAGCTGCCCTCGAGAACTTGGGGGGCCTATGTACTATACAGTTGACCAGATACATCAACCAAACCACATTTGCATACATCATCACGTAACCGACTAACGGATTGTAACAAATTAATGGATCGTAACCGACTAATGGATTGTAACATATTAACGGATCATAACAGGTTGGGCCCAAACACCCCAAGCCTAACACAACGACGATAAATATGAGCTTAATCATCACAAATAAAGTACTTCTAAACTCTGATATAAACCACCTGCACACTATAACCCTAAACTGACAAGACTTTGTTGTTATTGGAGCTAACGGGTCTCTTGGAAAAACAATTCTTAAGTTACATGAATATCTGTATTCTCATTTTGGTTAGAGTAAAATATATTATCAAAATTTTTATACGACTATTTTTGAAATAATTTCATTATAAGACACTTTAAAAATAAGTAAGAATAGAAATTTGGCTTAGTTGAATTTTAATTACCTAATAAATTTAAATATTTTTAGTTAAGTTTTTATTAAAAAAAATTATTATGATATCTGTTAAAAATATTTTCACTTTTGTTTGTTCTTGTTGTCAACAAAATAAATTGATTGTTACTTTTATTTTCATTTTTATATATATAACTTGTTAGCCAATTTGTTAATAACAAGATCAAACACTAGGATATTTAGACATGAAAAAAAAACATTTTAGATATTTAATAAAATATAAATTTTTAATCAAATTAATTGGAAATACTAAAAATTAATGAGTTACTCAAACCTTTAATTAGACTAAAAATTAATACCAATGTAACATATACATTTCAATCAATATTTGAATGAATGAGTATATCAATATTTGACCAAATTAATATTTAAACTAATAATTGACTAACTTACCATTTAACATAAAATAATCTTAGAAATCAATAATCCACAATATTAATATTTTCTTAAGATAATATATTTTAAATATTTGATTAAACGAAAATCATGGGAACATAGATTTGAACATTTCTTTTTCAAAACATAATAAGGTAACGTTTGAAATTAATATTTTACTTGAGTAATATTTTAATTAATGGTTGACTGAATCAATATTTGAAATTCATATATTTTAAATATTTAACTAAATTAATATAATGTTAATATACGTTTGAATTTTTCTACTTTAGAAAATATTTTTATAACCTATCTTTTTTAAAGTATACATTGTTGGGGAAAGGAGTTAAAAGGGAAAGAGGTGAGTAGGTTCTAACACATATAAGATGAATAACATTATGGTTTATTTAATATGGCATGATCCAAAATTGATTCATAACTAATTGATTAAAGGAATCAAACCACAATCACTTTTCTCAATTAAGAAATTTGAATTTGAATTATGTAATAATAATTACTTTTAATACAATTTCTCTGTATTACATTCATATACTAATTTTGTTTTATATACATATATTTTATACATAAGTTTACATGTCTTAATTATGATAATATTAATTTGGAGTTTTCTTTTTAAGTAATTGTATAAACTATATTTATAAATTTAGTAACAGTTACATTCTATTTAATAATACATGCATTTAAATGTTTACCCTCATACACTGAATGTGAAGTCTATAAGTAACAAGCAATGCTATGCAATGATTTGTGGATCAACAAAATATCAAAATACTGAAAAGAAGTTGCAAAGAGATTGAAGATGGGGCAGAAGAAAGGTTTGTGTCTTGCAGTGTTTTTCATGGTTTATGGTCTGCTGGCAACAACATTCACTGCATCTGCAAACCTTCCAGACTATTGCCATAGCTATCAATCAATGGTTTACTTGTGTAGAAATGATTTGACAAAACCAGGACCCAGTTTCAGCCCAAGTAAAAATTGCTGTCACGGATCATTTTATGGCTTCGACCATGCCATGGTTGACCATGGTAAGGATATAGTCAACTTTTGTAAATGCATGCAGTTTGGTGTGAAAAATCTCAAGTTTGATCCATACAAAATTATCAAAATTCCCGATGAATGTGGCCTTAACATTAACTTTTCTGTTGATAAATGTGTATTTGGGAAACTTCTTCCTACCTCTCACCAGAATATTCCAGAAACCATTCATGTGTAATTTGTAAAACTGGTTACTGAACCAGTGAAAGCATAAATAAATAAATTCATGGTGTTCTGGAACTGTTTCTAGCTTTTTAAGTGCATTACTTTCTTAGAGGAATATGTGACAAAGTATCCACCTAATTTTTCCTGATCAATTCAACTGAACACAGAAGCAAAACAATAATAAAATTATTAATAAAATGGTAAATAATTATTAATAATTCAAATATTTCAATATTAGTAATATTTTTTAGTTATTAATATTATTTTTCAGTTAAAGTTTATTAACATTGATTCCACAAATATTATTTATTGTTATTACAATGTAAGGCCGGTGTGCTCTCATTCAACTAAGCTGTTCACCTCCCTCCATACACTCCAACATTTAAGTCGACTAAAATCTACCGATATAATTTTAAGATCAGATTGATATTATATTTTTTTTTTCATGCTCCTATTTATAAACTAAACTTATATTTGGACCTCCATGCTCATGGTCCAGACCCATGTGTTAATCTCTCTTAATACCTTTCGTAAGACTGCTTCTTTCTGCAACTTCAAGCACCTTCAAATATTCTTAATACACCTCCAAATTTTAAAAATAGTCCTAAATTGTCCTCTTTGTAACGATAGTTTTGTCCCTAGTTACAATAAACCAATGTAATAGTCGAGGAAAATGGAGGTGTGAGGTACGTGAACGCCATAGAAAGTAGTGAATGTGGACGGCATGAGATGCAGTGTGTGAGAGGTTTTCAGTAGCTGCGTGTGTCATCGGTGGCGACAAAGCGGTGGTAGAGCAGCGGCGCGGGGTGGAATATAATTCCGGAACATTCTATTCCGAAACTCATTATCAATACAGTTTCGGAACATTCCATTTCGAAACTCAGTATCCACGAAAATCATAGTTTCAGAACGGGGTATTTCACAACTGACTTTCGAATCTGGAGAACAATTACATAACAGTCCATTCCGGAACTGTGATTTTCATTGATAATGAGTTACGGAATGGGGTGGTCTGGAACTGTTGACTCCATTCCAAAACATAATAACAACAAAAATTAATTCCGTTGATCAAAGCCGTATTCGGTCAAATAAATACAGTACTAGGAAGTGACTCCTAAGTCGTCTCCTAAGGACCTAGTTCCTATCAAAGGATTAAACACATAAAGAGAAGGGGGGTTCGTGAAATATTTAACAAAATAAAACGAATTAGATTTCCTTATCTGAATTAAATTACCCTTTTGATTAGATTATAGTCCGCTTATCATAGGATACAAAAATTCATGCTCAACTTATTGAAGCTTAATTCCAACCCGAATTAATTAACTAAGCGAGAATTAATACAAGTTTTCCTTATGCAAATTAAGCATTCACATACATCATCAATTTCATCCCAACAACTCAGTAAGTTACTCCATTAAGCATAAAGAGAGACACGAAATTGATTAACTGACATATTAAGCATGAACCAGTTAAAGCATTAAGTATAGAAATAAAATAAAATGATAAAAGAGTTTAGAGATGAAAAGAGCAAAAATAACACAACAACAACCTCAAAGCTTCATTGCAATCTAAATCAAAATTATAATCTTATAAAATAGTCTTCCATTAAATTCGAATAAAGAAAATGGAGATTAAATGCAAAATAAAATTAAAATAACAAACAAAATTGAATTAAAATAAAAAACTGAAATTAAATTAAAACAAAAACAAAATATAATTGAAGAGAAAAAAAATAAATACAAAAATAATTTTTTCAGGAAAAGAAAACAAGAGTCCTTTCATAATCATACTCATGATGAGTTATCTTACTAATCAAAATTATCAATTCTGACATGTTTCCGTTATATGCCGAATTGGCAGTGTTGTCATGGTACCGACCGACCGGATTAGCGCGAAGTGTCGTATAGAATGGTGTGCACTTGTCGAGGGTGTTGGTGCTCTCATACGTGTGTGAACGGTCGGTTGTTATAGGCGGTTGGGTATATTTATAAGAATAATGATACTTTGACACGGTTGAATTTTTACCCCCACTTGACACTGGGGTAGTTTTGTCAATGCATCTTACGTGTCACGGGTATTTTTGGTAGCGTGTAATCTGAAGCCCAAAAGTCATTCCTGCGCCTTGCCTTCTCCATTCTCACTCTCTCGCTCTCTCACCATCTTACTCTATCACTCTCTCGCTCTCTTTTTGACTCTCTCACTCTCTTGTTCTATCGCTCTGTTTGTGCTCTCTCTGCACTCGTCTTCCACTCGGTTAGTCTCCCTGTTCCCGTCTTTCGTGGTTGCTTTTTTTCCGTTTTCCACCAAAAGTTGTTAAAGGTGAGTCTTTTACGAGGTCTTCATGGAAAAGGAACTGTTTTTCATCCTATAAATGTTGATCTTGTATGATTTTCGTATGGGGTTTAGGTTTTTGGAGTAAAAGTTGCTCTTTTATGGAGATTTGAATGAAAAAGGAAGATCTTTATTTGGTTTCACGGTTTAGGATTTTGAGAAATGTCTTTATTTGTATGATTTTTGTTAATTTGTGGTTGTTTTTCTTCTATTTTTCATCAAAAGTTGTTAAAGATGAGTCTTTTATGAGGTTTTCATGGAAAATGAACTATTTTTCATCGTTTAAATGTTGGTCTTGTATGATTTCTGTATGGGGTTTAGATTTATGGACTAAAGGTTGCTCTTTTATGGGTTTTTAATGAAAAGAGAAAATCTTTATTTGGTTTTACAGTTTAGGGTTTTGAGAAATACCTTCATTTGTATGATTTTTTTTAAGGGTTTGAGGTTTTGGGAAAGACGGGTTGTGCTGTGTGTTGGGGAAAAATGACAATAAGTATTAGGCTGGAGATTGATTGGGTTTGGAAATACATGAACTTATGAACATATCTAACCTATGTCGCCAAAACTTGAACTAAAGTGTCCCTTCATTACAGAAGGGGTAACCTCTGATGTTTTGTAAGGTGACAGTGATTAATTATTTTACAAAACACCACTGGTTACCCCTTCAGTAATGAGGGGACACCTTCGTTCAAGTTTTGGCGACTAATCATATGAACATAAACACTTGAACAAAGGTGTCCCCTCCTGAAGGGGTAACCACTACTGTTTTGTTGAACAATAAATGGTTTCGAGCTTACAACACATCAGTGATTACCCACGCATTATCGAGGGGACACGAAGGTTTAATGGAAAAAATATGCCTGGATACTCCACGATTTGTAACAGTTTAGTTATACTTTTATGGTTATGTGTATTTTTGATTGAGTTGGTTACATTTTAATTTGGTTGATCATAATTTATTTACAATCTGATATTCACAGTTTTCAGCAGTAGCTGGTGTATCAATGGGTTCTCCATGAGGATAACTGAAGACGCCAAACTGTGCTATCTGCTATCAATTTGATCAGTTTAAGTTCAGAACGTGCTATTATTCTTTACCACAGTAGTATATGATTGTTGTAATTGCTTGTACAAAACTGTATTATTTTAGTATTT
>Ga0209700_106735_pt1 | contig 17322 bp, 5 predicted proteins | sample SiratroredBW_FD_187528 | JGI IMG/M metagenome (GOLD analysis project Ga0209700, IMG submission 187528) | Root nodule microbial communities of legume samples collected from California, USA - Siratro red BW (SPAdes) (version 2) | ecosystem: Host-associated > Plants > Roots > Nodule | place: USA...
AACCTTCGATGACCAATGTAACATGTCTTCCTCCCATGTTTTAGCTGATGGTAACTTGTGTTCTCTTCACATATCGGGCAAGCACGATGTCCTTTGACACTATAACCACTCAAATTTCCATATGCCGGGAAAAACACACCTCTTATAGCGTAGTGGTGATGCCAAAACCGAACCCGCAGTGGTGATGCCAAAACCAACAACACAAAAAAAACCAAATCGGCCAAACGAACCCTACCAAAACCACAAAGCACAAACAAATGCTCAATACAATAACGATATTGGTAAAAGCAAAAGAAAATGGAAGAGAAAGATTGACGCACAGCTTCAAACCAAACGAAGCACCAATGGACTTGAAATTGAAAATAGAACCGTTTAAATCGAAGCTCTCGAAAATGCGAACAAGGGGAAGCAAAATGGAGTAGAATGAGGTGCAAATGGAGGTCGAAAAGTGCAGGAGAAGACGCCAGAACAGTGCCTGGAAGAATACGCGCGCAGCGGAGAAGAAGAAAAGTGAAGAAAAAAAGGCGCGTTTGAAATAAAATAGAAGCACCACGTCGGTTCTGAACTCCCAACCGACGTGGTGCATGCCCTGAAATTTAAAAAAAATTACTGTTAACACACCACGTCGGTTACAAAGCCCAGAATCGACGTGGTGTGTGCCCTAATTTCACCTTTTTTCCTCAATTTTCCCCAATTTGTCATACAGTATGCACCACGTCGGTTATGAGGCCTTAGCCGACGTAGTAAACAACAATCCCACGTCGGTTAAGGCCTTTTAACCGACGTATGATTCACTCGTCTTTTACAACTTTTAAAAATTTGAATTTTCTTTTTATAAATAGGTCAATGACGGTTGTTTGTTCTAACTGACATGAGATTGTTCATTTATTTACAAAAATGCCACCGCGTTTTTTACTACATCGTTTACCTCTTTAACCGTCATAAAAAGGAGACGTTAATGCCTATTTTTCTACTAGTGAATGTACGACATATTAGAACAAGTTTTATTTAAAATTAATTATTTGTTTATTAAATCTTTTGGCAAAGTAGTACTCAATGATTAATTATTCTGCATTTAATATAAAACTCAAAATAAAAGTAATAATAAAATAAAGGACCACACTTCTATATTGGACCATACTTCTTAATGCTTTGATGGAAAAATGTATTTGAGGGGGAGAAAAATGATCGAATTGAGAGAAAATGGGTGAAAACTGAAAATGTGTAGATTAAAAGAAATAGAATAAAGAATAAAAAGACGAAGGAAAAGTATATGAGTAATAATATAATGGGTGTTATTAATAAAGTTTTTTAATTGATAAGTTGTAAAATTATATTGTAATTTAAAATAAAATATGATTACTTATTTATTAATTATTTAAAATTAATTTTAAATTTATATATGATTAATATATTATTTCTACTACAGTGCACAAACTTGGTTAAGAAAAACTATAATCGTTTAATATGTGAAAATTTGGTAAAACTTAATAAAATAAATAGAAAGTTATTAAAAATTCTAACATCTAATAAATATCAAACATAAAAAACTACAATACAATAGAACGAAAACAGACAATTAAATTACAATAATAAAGTGAAAATATATAAAAAAAAACAACACTCTATTCATTACAAGAAAATATGCAATTAGCTAAAAAATTTTAAACATACTTTTATAAAATAAAATAAAAATATTATTACTTTAAAAATTTATGTTAATTACCATTTTTTATTTTTTAAAATTTTTTATTATCATTTCATAATTTTATTATTTTCATTATTGTTTATGATTATTATATACATATATATATATATATATATATATATATATATATATTTTTTTATATATTTATTTTGGTTATTATTAATATTTCTTATTTTATTATTATTATGTTATATATAATTAATAATTTATTTTTTTAAATATTTTCGTTTTTATTGTATTTTTCTATTTTTTTATATCAATGCAAGGAACCCTGCTGTTACTCCTCTTGTATTTTATTTCTTTCATTTTTTTACAATTTGATGAATTTAAATGTATATAATATTTGCTTTTTGGTCTATGTAAAACCCATATATAAACATATTGTAAGTTTAAATTTAATTTATTTTGTTTAAAAATATACTTTAGAAATAAAAGAGACATATGACGATGTGGAGAAGTGTTGTAAAGTCCCACGTCATCTGCCTACATCTGATAAAGCTTTATTAGCAAATACTGCTGCCATTACTTTCTTTTGAGGTAGCTAGTATTGTTCTGGGACCTTAAGCTCTAGCTTTTCATCAGAAAATAACACACTTGACAAAAATGTCAAATTTAAGAAGTACTTTTTTAGTTGGTTACTACAAATTATTATGAAAGTGTTGTGTATTTTTACTTCCTTTCCTTTTTTTTTTTAAATTTGTTTGTATAAGAAGCAGTAAAGTAAAAAACAGACTGTATATATCTGAATTTGTTTTTTTCTGTTAAAAACTAGAAATAAAAGGAATTTGTCTGTTAAAAGTATTTTTCTCAGAAGAAACAGGCTTAATGTTTCCCTTTATGGAAAAGATTATGGGCTCCAGTAGTTACTTTGAAAGTTACCGTGTATTTTTTGTAATAAGCTTCACTTGTTATTTCAACAATACCAGAGAATCCAGATGAATATTTTTTTTTTGAGACAATTTTGAATTTCAATATCTTGTACTTTACTGTTTATATTAGTAGTTTGTGAACTATTTAATTTAAGAAAAGGAATATTGAACTATTGATGATATATACTGCGAAGTGAATAGAATTAAACAGTTGTAAATGTGATTTCTTTGAATCTGTCTGACTCTTAACAGTTGTTTCATGTTTCTCTTTGTGCCGTCAAATACTCTTTCTATTGGTAATATTGTCATTGAGCCGTCTTTTTTGCAGTATGCAAAACTCATGCCAGCATGCTTCAGAGATATTGGTCAATTGGATGTATAGTGTAAAAGGCTCAGTAGTTGAGTTGGCTGATATGATCGAGTCAAACAGTATACAAACAATTAATCAGATATGAAACGTGGGTTAACCTTAGTTGTAGGATTTTAACAAGATTGAACTCATTTGTTAATTGTTCCTGCCATATTACCTTTTTTATTCTGGACTAATATATTGGTTAAATAAACCTTATACTACAGAGTTCATTTTGTGTAGTGTCCATGGATCATGCCAAAATTCCCCACAGCATATAGGTGTACATCTGCCAGGCAAATAGTTCATTACTATAAATAATCATTTTATGCATTCAATATCAAGTAAATCCATAGTTTCCAAACTGTTTGTTTCTATTAACATTAGTTTCAATTTTCCCTCTAATCACTCAATTCTACTCATGCTTGGCTGTCGAACCTGGGTGGTTTTGAACATTAAAAGTATCATGGGCAAACATATAATGATATATTTTTCATTAACCAACCATCACAAAACTTAAACTATTAGGAGAATGCATGTGAATTTTTTTCATACTAGAGATATTCTTAACAATGTTCATCCATACTGACAGCATTAGCTAAATAATTAGATTGCCACTACATGCACTTCTTGCAAATGGAATTTAAGCATTCTTCTTCCGTAACATGTGATACAGTTCATGTAGAAGTATGCTTGTCAATTTTGCATTAGTTAATCAATCAATAATACTATTACTTATGTCTCGTAACTAACTATTTTTTTCATATTACTTACTTTATGATCTGGATATACGAAAAAAATATAATTGAATTTATCTAATTTTAATTTTAAAAAAAAATTAGTATAATAAGATGGGTAAATTTATACTATTGGTTCATCTTGTCCCTTGTGCATAAACAATCATGTCTCTGTGTACTATGAGCTGTTTTAACCATAAACCCACGCTCAAAGAAAATAGCCCACGCATAACAAAAAAAACCTAAAATAAAAAATAAAACAAAGTGTGGACCCACGCAAGACCCACTTACACAAAAGTATTTAGAATTAAATAAATGTACACAGCATGGGCCTAACCCACATAAAACTAGGAAAAAAATTAAAAAATAAAATAAAACCATGCAGCGGTAAAACTCACGCATAATAATAATTTAATAATTAATTACTTACGGAATGTATGGGCTTGACCCACGCAAAATGAAAAAATAATTTAAAAAAAATTAAATGCAACGAGAATTTGGTTCACGGATAAAAAAAAATAATAGGTAGCGTGGGTTAGACCCACGCAATGAAAAATAAAGTTAAAAAAAGATAATAGGGAGTGTGGGTTTGACCCACACAAGAGTAAAAAAAATAAAAAAAAAATATTTATAAAAGACTTAAATAAATATTTAATTTTGTAATTAAAAAATAGTATAGTTAATTTATTTTTAATTTATATTAATAATTGTAGTTTTATAAGAATGAATTTAATAATAGAAAAAGAAAATAATATAAAATATATGTATGTATGAAAATTACAAAAATTAAATTATTTTGTATAAAATTATTTATAAAAATGTTTAATTTTGAAAAAGTAAATTGTTAAAAAAATAAAAAAGAATACTAAAAAATATAGTAGAAAAAATTTGTAAATAAAATAATAAGTTAAAAAGTAAATGTGAACTAGGTAATTAAATTGGGTTTAAGAACAACAACTCAATTTCGGGCCTAATAATAATTTAATAAATTCAACTTAAGAGTGTCAATTAAGTTTAAGGCTTATTATGAGGTCTTAATATCATATAGGATTGTGTAGTATATGTAACCACTTGTATAGTTAAATTAAGCTTAAGTAGAACAATTGGACTTTAGGCCTAAGAATGAGTTAATAAATTGAACTTCAGAGTGTGAATTTGGCTTGAGACTCATTAGTGGATGTTAATAACATATTAGATTATGTTTAGTAAATGTAATGACTTGTGTAATTAAAATGAGCTTAAGAACAACCATTAGGCTTTAGGCTTGCTTTAGTTTGAGTTTACGTTAACATAAAAGGTTTAATATTTTACATTTATACTTTAAATTTTTATCATGTATCTATTTAAATACATTTAAAAAACAGAATAACAACATTTAAATATATAAATATATAAATATATATTCATTTCTAATAAATTTAGAAGACATGTTGGAACCTAGGTTGATATATAAATAGTATATTGCCTATGTTGCTATGTAAATTATATTGTAGAAAAAAATAACGTTTTGGTCCCTATATCTTTCATAAAGGTTAGTTTTAATTTTTATATCTTTAAATTAACAAACTTGTTCTCAAACTTAAGAAAATATGTTAATTTATTAATTTTTTTCAACTTTCTAAAAGATACAATATAATTTTCTCTAATTTAATCTAGAGTAACATACTGGTATTTGAAGTAACACTCGAGGTCGTCAATTATAAAATATGAGAGGGTGAACAAATTTTTGAGGCAATTGTACATTTATCCATAAAAATTGAACTAATTATAAGGTTGTCATTTATCCATAAAAATTAATATAAAAGATTGTTAAATTATTTTTTGTTATAATTTTAACTATATTTTAAAATCATAACACTTGATTTTCGGTAATTATACATAAAAAATTACTAAAAAATGTACTTAATGCATTGAAAAATAAATCTTTTCCTGGTAACTAATTTTAATATTCATATTAACTAGTAGAAATAAATTGTTAGGTTCATAAAAAACTATTAAACACTTTTTTTATATCTTATTATACAAAAGGAATTTATTAATTTTTTTCAACTTTCTAACAGATATAATATAATTTCCTTTAATTTAATCTAGAGTAACATACTGGTATTTGAAGTAACACTCGAGGTCGTCAATTATAAAATATGAGAGGGTGAACAAATTTTTGAGGCAATTGTACATTTATCCATAAAAATGGAACTAATTATAAGGTTGTCATTTATCCTTAAAAATTAATAAAAAAGATTTTTAAATTATTTTTTGTTATAATTTTAACTATATTTTAAAATCATAACACTTGATTTTCGGTAATTATACATAAAAAATTACTAAAATATGTACTTAATGCATTGAAAAATAAATCTTTTCCTGGTAACTAATTTTAATATTCATATTAACGAGTAGAAATAAATTGTTAGGTTCATAAAAAACTATTAAACACTTTTATATCTTATTATACAAAAGGAATTATTTTCTACAAATTATAACCATAACTATAACAACGAAGGAATTTGTTTATAATGTTTTACCTATTTTAGAAATATATGATTTTATCGAAAGAGTAAGTGGAAAATTTTATTCACATGACACTATATTTTAAGAAATAAATTAAAGATTAAATATGTTAAAAAATTAATATATTTAAACAAAGGTTAGAGTGGGCTAGACTCACGTATATGTCACATCACGCGTTGCGTGGGCTGAGCCGCCACATAATCTAATGTTTAGATTGTGGGTTTAGCCCACACATAACCCAAGCATATTTCTTTATAAAACTCCGACACTTTTCACATCCCGCGCGCGTTCTCTTCTCCATCTTTCCTAAAATTTTTTCTCTTAAACCCTAATATCCACCGTGCCTGTGATGCCCAATTTCTTCACCATTTTGGTTCAAATTGCATCTTTACTACATTGTAAGTTTGATTTTTTTTTATTGTTCGGTTTAATTTTTATTTTCTCATTAGATTTTTTTATTTTCAACTTTTAGTGGGCGTTTGAGCGTGGTCGACGGTGGTCCGGTGGTTGACGGTGGTCTGGTGGTCGACGGTGGTGGGAGCTTCACAGATTAATTCAATGGTTTGTTTTGAAAATACCCTATATGTATTCTACTGCTTGAAATTTGCCTCTGTTTCCATGCTTGAAATGTGCCTCTGTTTCCATGTTTCCATGCTTCATATAAAAATTGTAATTAAAATACATTCAGCCTGCCATCCCCCAAATCTCACTCTTGTAAGAGAGAAATTTGAAAGCTCTCGGCGCTAAACATGCGAGAAAATGCTTTCTTTTAAGGCCTAGGGTTCAATAAGATTGATTTTCTTTCCATCGAAGTCGTGTAACTAAAGAAAGCATGAATGTAGATAGCTAAAGTGAAGTGAGCACCAGGAGAGGTATGGAATCGAGAGAGGATTGAAGCTCTTTCTAAGCTTTAGCTTTATAGTGAAACGTTCTCGAATATTTTATTCTTAAAATATAAATTTTCTTTACTTCGACTGTAAATCCGTTTTAGGAAGCAAACAATGTCTACAAATTGGAGAAAAAAAAAACACACCAGTTTTTGAAAATTTTAATTGCTTCATTAAAACTCTTAAACATAATATTTACTGTTATGTTGGTTTATAAACTTAATTACTTACACATTTCTTTCAAATTTTCCACGTATATGAATGAAAATTGTACTTCCATTCATATTCTAGAATTTGGTTTAAATATATTTTTTAATTTATCAAATTTCAGTTAAATTTGTTTTTATTCTCCCAAATTTAAATTTATAATTGAAAAAAGAGTTTCTTTTCATAAATACTTTCCGAAAGATATTTATTTTCAGAAAAATAGATTTAGAATTTCAAATTTTATGGAGTTGCACCTTGAAAATATGCAATACCCCTCAAGAAATCACTAAATCCAATCTAATTGTCTACTAGCCCATTAGTCTAATTAATTGATTTATCACTAACCTACTTGTTTTTACATATAATAGGACAAATATTAATTTTCTTTACTCATTTTTAGTGCATACAATAGCGAAACAAAATTCAAAACCATGAGAATATCTCTCTCTGTTTGTTTGTTGTTTTGTAACACCCATTGGTTGTGTTCTAATTCCAATTAAGGAGATGCAAAAGAATTAGTGAAGTAAAGTAATTGTTGGAAATAACAACTTCTAATGTTCCAAAGTTCCATAAATTCACTAAAGGACTAACTTCAAAGAATATAACTTCAAAGAATAATAAAATATTTCACTTCAGGTCACTTGAATAATTTTTTATCATTTATAATAAAACAATAATTGCAGAGAAATGTAAAAAGAAGAGATTGGAAGAGTTTCTTCTCAAACTCAAGAAATAAAATAAATCCCTTAAATAATAAAAATAATAACAAAAGAAAGATAATAAAAAAATCACCCACACTATGATGAAGCTCATGACCACCAGCTCCTTTTATGAGTTTTAAATATGGCCTACTTGTCTTTTTTTTCATTTTGTTTTAAAACTGTAATTTTATTTTTAAACACTGTAGTTTAATATTTCAATGGACTATAATTAGAATTTAGTATTTTAATTCAAAATGGACTATAATGAAATTATGAGTATTCTTGTTAATGGATATTTTCTGATTTTCAGGGATTTGGTTTTCAAATTTTTAAATTACTCTTTGCTTGGGCTAAGCCCACGCTGACGTCAATTAAATATTTAATATTTCATATCATGCGAGGGTCAAGCCCACGCAAGAATAAAAAGAATATATTATTTTTCTGACTAATGCGAGAGCTAAACCCCCGCAAGCTACGAAATAAATTATTTATTTTATTATAAGCATGGGTCAGGCCCCCGCAAATTGGACGTAATAAAATATTAATAATTTATGTATGCGAGGGCTCAGCCCACGCTACCCACATGATTACGTTTTAAGCATGGGTCTAGCCCCCGCAAGCTTCTGCAACTTCTGCGTGGGTCTGACCCACACATGATTTATTATATTTAATTAAGAGTGAGCTTGCGTAGGTGTAGCCCACGCATCATAGCCTCCACCTGCACAACCCACACTACCTTTGCTTTGCGTCAACGAATCTAGCGTGGGTCTCTTCCCCACGTTATGCCCACGCATATGCGTGGGCTTTAGGCGTTTTGCGTGTGCTTTTGGCCCACGCTATTTAATAGTTTTCTTGTAGTGTATGTTCTTTTGTCTTCTTTTTTTCTTATTTATTAATATTTATTTAATTTAAAACTACATTTAAGATCTTTTGTTGGTATATAATGGATTTTGACCTCATCTTGAAGCTTATGTCCTTGTCCTTAGTATTTGAGTATGCGTTTTAAGATTCTTTCTAACAAACTCATGAGAAATTATAGATCATAAAATCAAAAACATAGAAAATTAACTTGTGCTAAGATTTTCCCTTTCATCTAACAAGGTGTGGGATGACATTGCTATGGACTTTATGCTTGGGTTACCATCGTCTCGTGGTTATATTGTCATCTTTGAGGGTATGGATCACCTCTCGAAGCATCAGTTTGCGTCATTGTATGTTTCCTTTTTTGCTATGCAAGTTGTTGAAGTGTTTATAACTATCATGGTTAAGTTGCATGAGTTTTTGCATTCCACTGATTTTTTATAAGGACAAGGTTATCATTAGTTCTTTTGGCTACACCTTTTTAAGCTTCAAGGTACTTCATTAAAATGAGCTTGGCCTACCATCCCCAAAAAGATGGAATCAAAGACAACTAACAAATGGCTTAAAATATATTTGTGTTGCTTTAGATCTAATCATTCTTACAACTGGGTGTACTTCTTACTTTGGGTGGAACTCAATATAATTTTTCTTTGCACCGCTTCATGGTCGGGATCCTCTTTCCATCATTCTGGCCTCAGTAAATGACAACACACCTTGGGATCTTAAAAACAATTGTGACAATGTTATTTGGTTCTAGCCACCCTTAAAGAAAATCTCTCCAAGACTCAAAATCACATGAAACTCTAGACAAATAGACATTGTATTGAACTAGAAATTTGTTTCGGTGATTATGTTTTTGTTAGGCTTCAACCTTATGGCCAACATTAAGTTTGAGTCCAATGCAATCAGAAGATGGGTATCACCTACTTTGGCATTTCATGGTTTTTTTATGGGTAGGCTTTGTGGCTTATCTTATAGAACTACCATAACATGTAAAAATTCATCTGGTTTTCCACATTTCATTGCTCAAACCATGTTACGGTGATCCTTTAGCTCCAATTTCTTTTACCTTTGCAACAATATGACTTTGCGAATAAGGTCACTTTGATGGGGAAGGTAATGTTAAGAGAGGTACATAGTGAACCTAATAGACAACTAGTAGTCTACAATGATGAATAGTCAATCCTAGTGACTATTCCTAGTTCTAGCACTTAAATAATTGGGAGAATGTTTAGTTGTGGCTTATTAGATAAATGTAACGTACTAAAATGTAACATCCTAATAGAACATTAAAAATTGTATGTCAAGGTTCCAAGAAAATATCATATTATCATTACAATGTAGGTCTTAAAAGTATTTTAAAGGACTTCTTATAATCTAATTTCATACCCCAAAAATATGGCTCAATAGCCGAATATTAACAATACAAAGAGTATTTAGCCCTTAAGACCATTCAATTAATAGACAAAAGAAAAAAATGAAACAAATGTTAAGACTCAAACAATCTAGTTTAAACATATTATATGACATTTACACTAAGTTTAGATAAAACATTGGAGAATAAGTTTGAAGTAATAACAAAGTTAAACAACATATCCTACTGAACATATGTTTTGGAACTTGCTAAATCAACTAAGGACACTTTTAACTAGTTATATATAAGGATTGACACATTCATTAGAAAGTGATTTATTCTACATATTCCTTACATTTTTTTTATCAAAATATATGTGTTGGTTTTGGAATATAAAACTATGGCTAATTCCTTGTTTAATTATTTTTAGTTGCATTTAAATTAACCTTACATTGTAATCCACTTGGCATTTAGTAAATCAGAATAACATTTTAGGCTCTTATTCAGTTTTAGATTTAATACATTTATAGACTGATAAAAAATTTAATATATTTATGACTGTAATTAATAAAATTTATTTTTTACTAATATATAGGAAAAGACAGAGGGAAGGACTCTCCCAAAATTGCAAATCAGCCATCTTTCTTTTGCTGCTCTCCTTCACTATTTAAGCAAGGAATTTCTTTCTCCTACTACAACATGGATTTTTCTGCTCAGAATAAGAAGTTCGAGAAAGAGTTGGCCAGTAGCGAGAAATTAAACCATTCAAATTCTGCAGTTGGGACAAGTGGAAAATCTTGCCACCAAGTACTTTTCTAGTGTTCTTGTTAGATTTTGTGTCCAAAATTCCATTACTTAGCAACTATAGTTGAGAAACACACTGAAATATCAAAATTTGCTTTCTTTTTTTCATACAAGGTGTAATAAAAATACTAGAAAAGTATTTGGTGGCATGATTTTTCACTTCAAGAGCATAAGAATTTGAACGGTCTAATTTCTCACGAGTGGTCAATCCCTCTTTAAAATTCTTATTCTAAGCATAAAAGTCGATGTTGTAGTAAGAGAAAGGAATTCCATTCTTAAATGGTGAGGTACAGAGAATAACAAAAAGAAGACGACTGAATTGAAATTTTTGAGAGGGTCCTTCCCTATGTATTTCCCTATATAAGTAAAAGATACACTTTATTAATTATAGTTATAAATGTACTAAATTTTTTACCAATCTACATATATTAAATCTAAATCTGAACAATTTTGAGACAAAAATGTTATTCTGATTTATTAAAAGTGTCTACTAAATGTCAAGTGGAGTAGAGTGAAATTTTAAGGTCAATCTAAATGCAACTTTTCTAAATGCAACTGAAAATAATTTAAAACTGGATCTTAGGTATACAACAATAATATAACACATAAAAGTAAATATATTACACATTATCTCCAAAAACACATTCTACATTTAATTTCCGTTTTTATGTGTCAAACACATATCAATAAATCAGATATAAACATACACAGAGTAACAAGAAAAAATCAAAGCTACTTAGAGTGACTTTCCATAAGAATATTAAAAATTACAAGAAAATCTACTTCAACTTTCCGAAAATCAAAAATTTGTTTCAGTATTCATAATCAAATGTCTTATAATGAAAACGTTTTTGAAGTCTAAACAATACAAACAACATAAAGCATTTTAGTGTCAAAGAATACTTAATCTTTTTAGTTTGAAAGAGACTATGAATTTTGTCAAAAGTAACATTATATACTCAGTCAAAAGTGATATAACGAGCTTTCTCTACTATTCTATTATAGTTAAGATTGTATATGTTGATAAATCTTTAAAATTTAGTTTTGTGAAAATATAGAGTCTTTTCAAATAATAGACATTCATAACGACTATCAATCCTTCTGTTCTAGAGTTTATGTACTACTCAACACCAACATGAACATTAGGATAGGGCTGAACCATGATTTATTTACATAATTTTGTTACAATGATTGTCTATCTAGTAAATTTATTTACTTTGTACTTGAGTGACATTCCAATAAAATAATGTAAAAGGAAAGTCATATAATTTACCATTCAGATCCATTGAGAAAATTAAAATATGTAGCTGTATGAAACAAAAAAATCAACACTTATTGTATTACACGAAATCAATGAATTAAAAATAGAGGTGAGAATCCCAGACCTAGACCAACCACGCCAAATAAATCCTAACACCATTAACAATATTCTAAAAATAAATAACCCATAAGCCAGTTACAAAATTATGTTATGAGGGCAAGGACAATCACTCAAAGCACTGAATCAATATAAACATAAAGTACAAGTTATTAAAATCCAAAATTGTCTTATAAACTTTGTACCATTACACATATTCTCAAAAGAAGTACTCTTAAAAGTTATTCATGTAGATTCTCTAGTATTCTTGAAATAACAAGTAAAGACATCCTTTTTAACGAAATCTATGAACCAAAAGAGATTTCGGAAAGGCGATGAAAAAAAAATGGTGCACTTTTTTCATACTAGGTTCATTCTATGGTAGAACAGTCGGGTCATTGACCATACCTAATCGTAAAGCTTTTGAAACAGACTCAAAACCTGATTCTTTGGCATTACAATACAGGAAACTAGTAGGTTGATAACCTTGTTCTTTCCTACAAACATAATTTATCTTTCATAATAAACTCATAGATACAATATTATATAAAATTGTTAATACTTAAAAAAATATAAAAACATAAAAAAATAAATCTATTATGTGAATTTGCATAAAATATTAAATAATATATAGCTCACCATCTAATTTTCGGGTTGACATTTTTTAAGAATTAGAACTACTTATTATAAACAACTAATTAGTAACAGAAAGATATTAAGTTTTAATATAATTAATATTCGTGGTGATCTTTCTCTTTTAACTAGTTACATATAAGGATTGAAACATTCATTATTCTACATATTCCTTACATCTTTTGCCTTTAACTAGATATTAATTCTCCTGATTTTCTTGGAATACATATTGCAATTTGAGGTTTTTTATCCATAAAATCTTTTAGTAGAAATACGAAGTTGTTCATAAGTATTAAACCATTGCTTAAAGTTGCCTAAGGAAAAGGGGTACCCATGGAGCTTAACCATTGGAGGACCATTGACTCCGCAAGAGAAGGAAGGGTTCCTTCTGATCCTAAGTTTATATACGAATTATTCTCCATCCATACGGGACCAACCTGTGAAAATAGTTTTGCCATACCTAAGGAGAAATCTTCACACTTGGTTTTGTGAATATAGTCTGCATGAAACAAAACATCAAGGTAAGAAAGATTAACGATTAATGTGTTACATAAAATCAATTAATAAAAATTTCAGCTCAGAATCTAACTCTTACACCAATTACACCTAATGAAACCCGCAACCATTAACAATTTCTTAAGAACCAACAATCTACTTACAAAATTTTATGTTATGAGGGCAAGACAGTTTTATAAACTAATGAATCAACAAGTTGAGAAAAACCATTACAACAATATACAATAGTTCTCCCAATGAACAGAAGCAAATTACAAACAAATTACCGATGCACCATTAAATTTAATTTACACCTATTTTCCGTTGGCAATTGATTTTGGCACGATCCATGGACTCTACACAAAATGAACTCTATACTACAAGGCTTATTAACCATTATATTAGTCCAGAATAAAAAAGGTAATGTGGCAGGAACAATTAATAAATGACTTCATATCTGATTAACAATATAAAGAGTATTTGACCCACACATGACCATTAACTCAAAATATCAGTGCACAAAAAAAAAACATGAAACAACTGTTAAGACTCAAACAGTCTAGGCTCACACAATTTAACCACACTAGATGACATTTACACTAAGTTTTGATAATAACAACTGAGTTCTGAGGTAATAACAGAGTTAAACAATATATTCTCTTGTTTGAACATATGCTTCGGAACTTGCTAAATCACCTAAAAGAGCTTAATGAATTTATATTATCTAACCTCCTATAAGACAAAAATTTAGCTATATACATTAACACTTCTCATTACCAAAAATAATATTTGTACCAGAAATGAAAGCACCAAATGAAAGCACTCCTGAATAAGTTGTTTCTATAAATGTCAAATATACAGTAAATTATTTCTTCTAAACTCATTTTAGGATACTGCCTGTTCCGGTTCATAGATTCATAAAAGAGGAAGACAAATCTGATTTCCAAACAACACCCCAAAGTACTTATTAGATAAGTGATTATAATGTAAGCATCCATGCACAAGTTAATCTATACTATCCCTACGGCTGAAATATAAAATAAATTACTTCTTCCAAATTCATCCTAGAATTGGGTGTGTTCCATTTCGTACTTTTATAAAAGATGAAAATAGATCTGATTTCCAATGGAAAGAGGATCCCAGATAAACATGCAGTTAATGGCTTCAGCTACTTTACAACACTCAACCAAACATAAAGTTGCTCTACATATATAAGTTCAACATCATGACCTGATGCACGCAATGTTTTTTTTTTTTTTTTTTTATTTCAGTTCTGATGCATGTATTGTGGGAGTTCTTCTAAACTCATTTTACATTTATAGATTGATAAAAGAGGAAGACTGATCCAATAGAAAAAGAAAATACCATTGAAACCAAATTGAACCAATTTCCACTATCATGCAACACAAATATGAATGGGTCCCAGATGAACATGCTGTTGTTAATGGCTTCAGCTACTTTACAACATTCGACCACATAGTCATATGTCTCATAAGCCTGTTAGAATGAGTAATATTTTATCTAAAATCAAACTGATTTCAAACATAAAGTTGCTAAAATAAGTAATATATAAGTTGCATATCAAGATCTGATGCATGCAATGTTTTTTCTTTTTATCAGCTCTAATGCATGCAATATGAAAGTTCTTCTAAACTCATTTTAGGATTCGGTCTTCCAATTCATAAATTATAAAAAAGAAAGACAGATCTGGTTTTCAAAAAAAAAAAAAGAAAATACCATTAAAACCAAATTGAACCAATTGCCACCAGCATGCAACACAATATGGATCCCAAATGAACAAGACGTGACCTACCTGAGTGAGACTGAGTTGAATGAGGAAGAACTCTAATAAGTTTGTCCCTCAGAGGAAGGGCTCGGTATATCTGAGGGGAAGGAAAGGGTCCATGGAGGAAGAATCCCAGTCTCACCCTATTAATTCTCTTTCTCAAAAATGTTGGAAGTAACGTACCGTGAGATGATAGTCATGAACCCACACAAAGTCGTCATTAGGACTAATGGCTACTTTACAACACTCGACCTATGTCTCTTGCATAAGCATGTTAGAATTAGTAATATTTTATCTAACATCAAACTGATTTCAAAAATAAAGTTGGTAAAATAAGTAATATATAAGTTACACAAGGCTCGGTATATCTGAGAGGAAGGAAATAGACTATGGAGGAAGAATCCCAGTCTCAGTTGTTAAATCTCTTTCTCAAAAATGTTAGAAGCAGTCGGATGATAGTCATAAACCCACACAAGATGTTTGCAGAATCTGATAGAATTTATTAAAGAACTTAGGGTTAGAAAAGTGTCCAGCAAGTACCATCTTGCAGCTGCAAAAAGAAGTGCGTCCTCATCCTAATTCCCAAGTACCATTGTATCTACTGTCACGGTCGAAGACACTACAAATTATCGCTTGAACTTCTCTTTTGAAACTTGTTTCGAGATATAAGGTAGATGGACATTGAAAATTGTATATATATTTAATTTTTTAATAATAAAAACCATAATCACTATCTTATATTTTGAGTTTATTTTTTTTTAAAAGTATGAAGTAGATAAACTATAATTTATATCGTCATATGATATTTAGACGTATGATAGTTAAAATGAACGGATGAATTATAACTAGTAATTAACAAAATTTTAAATAAAAGTAAGAAAATATTTGTTTGTGATACTTAAGATTGATTGAAAAAAAATACAAATTTTAAAGATGAAATAATATTAGTTAGATTTAAAAACAATAAAAAAAATTAATCAAAATTTATAAAACACGCATATCACTGTAAATAAAAGTACAGTTGAATTAATAGGCTTAAAGTTACTGTTTTAAATTAAAATATAATTTACATTTTAATATTTTATTTTTAAATTGTTTTAAATGTTAGAAACCGTTGATAAATGCTCATTGAAGAAAGAAAATGTAAAAATTATCTCTTGAAAATAGTATTTTTTTATATCAAAATTTAATTTATTTAATCTGTCCCTTTATTTTTTTGTAAATTTATTTTGGTTATTATAATTATTATTTTTAATTTAATATTATAATTTTCATATTTATTATTTTGAAATTAATTTTAAATATTATTATTTTATAATTCTTAATAATTATAACTTTCAACTAAAGATAATTGAGGAAATTTTTTGTGAGTGTGACTTTCACCTCTATATGATGTTTGTTCTTCATGAGAAGTGTGATTTATAGTCCTAAGTCCCACCAATAATATGGAGGATATTAAAGAAATACTTGAAGATGCATGAACGAATTGTGGAAGTTCATAGAGGAGCTAAAAACTTTTTTTTTTGGCAAAGCTTGTTTTAATTTACAACATGGTCCAAAGGTTCATTGTTTTGCAATGAGCATAGGAAGACATCACAAAAATATCTTATCTTTTACTTTGTACTTAGTTACCAGTATCTATCAAGAGAGACTATCTTATTTAAAGTAGAATAAGATATTAGAAGTCTCACATCACCTCTTAGTTTTTTTTTTTTTTGAACTGTAAAAAATAGAATAAATTGAGACACTTTACGGGTGTTGCAACTCTTATACAAAGCACATATAAAATAAAGCATATTACCCAGATTCAAAACTAAAACAAAACAACAAATGACTTTTTTTTTTCATCCAACTTGTCACAACCGGGGTCACGACGGGGACGGCGAACAAAAATTTTATTTTCATTTTCAAAACAGAGGAGTCGCCACCATAGTTTGTTAGGAAAAATTATGGAAAACCAAAAACAAGATAAGGCAAGTTTGCAAACCGGATTTAGAGTTCGGGAGTCGGTTACGTGTGGGGAAGGTGTTAGCACCCCCACAACGCCCGTCCTAAGACGGTAC
>Ga0209700_106736_pt1 | contig 17319 bp, 9 predicted proteins | sample SiratroredBW_FD_187528 | JGI IMG/M metagenome (GOLD analysis project Ga0209700, IMG submission 187528) | Root nodule microbial communities of legume samples collected from California, USA - Siratro red BW (SPAdes) (version 2) | ecosystem: Host-associated > Plants > Roots > Nodule | place: USA...
AAAAAATCGTAAATCCTAAACGGATTCCCATGACTAAAGTGTAAGTTGGACAGCAAAACTCAAAGACAAAACAAAGAAAATTAATTAAAAACTAATGAAAGAGTGGTTACCTAGTTGTGTGTGTTCGACGATCTCTCCCTATTCTTCTTTATCTAAACCGTTGTTCGTGTGAGACCGTCTTTATCAATCATTCACTGAAACCCTAAACGCAAAAATTTCACTCAATACGCTTAATATTTGTTGAACCACGCTCAAACAATTTTGGTTCAAATGAAAGGCGCAAATTACCTGGGTGAATGACCTTTGTTTTGCAAAATTTTACCAATGAGACCATCATACTCTTGTCCTATCATTTATCATTCCTGCTCCTGGTGCCATGTCATAAAAAAAAAAGCCACATCACGGTTATAACGTGGTTGTAGTACACGTGGGGTTGGCAAAGAAACATTTTCCTAAAAAAAATGCCCATTCACTTAAAAGAACTAAAGTAGGGTAGAAACCCTATTGGGCAAGAACTTGGCGGTGCAGTACCATGGTAAAAGAGCCTATGACCCAAGTGATCACCGGCGACGTCGCGGTGGCGGGGAGGTTTGTCGGCAAGCGGCAGTGCACGACAACAAAGAAGTCATTGGGATGATGCAGCGGTAGCCACCTGTAGCGTAGCCTCCCTCCTCCCTGCCATTGATTTTTTGGTTCCTCTAATTATGATTATTATTTCATAGTTGTGGTTTCTAAGGCGCTTTTTTTTTATTTGGTTTTGGATTTTTGCGATCTAGGAGTGTCTCTGAACTTGGAGTTTTCTGTTTTGTAGATGTGTTTTCGATGCTGGGTATATTTTTGGATTCGTACTAGGCATTTCCTAAATTGTTGGATTTTTTCTCAAAGGTTTGGTGTTCTGATGTTGATTAAATAGTATGAAATTGGTTAAGTTTCGTTTCTGAACTTTGCTGTGGTTATTTGGTTTTCTCTGTTTTAGGGTGATTCTAGAGTTGTCAATTTCAAATTTTTTCAATAATTTCTGGGTGGAACTTTTGAAACCACATGGGTTTTATTCAATTTTGTTTAACAAGGTATAAATTTTTGGAAGGTTTAAGCATTGGCTTGTGATATTAACTCTATTTTGATTATAAGTTGACTGAGAATTCTGAACTGGTATTTTTGTTTGAAAAGTGTAGTTAGTTTTGGTTGTGAATGATTTAGGGCTAAAAATGGTTGTTTTTTTTAAAAGGCTGATTAGTGTTCTTTTGAGTGAATCTGACTACTTTTTTTTTTTTTTTTTTTTTTTTTTTTTTTTTTTTTTTTTTTTTTTTTTTTTTTTTTTTTTTTACTTCTAATAGCTTCCTGAGTTGTCGAGGAAAGAAAATCATGCTAGACATAGTGACCTCCTATGAGCGTATGAACGTGCTTAAAACATTAACGCATTAGCAAAATGAATTTAACATTAACGCATTAGCAAAATGAATTTAATAGAATGTGGCATTGCAGCAGCTTAGCAGGTATAATTATACTCATAATTTCTAACTCTATATACAAAAATTAACATGATATCATAGTTAGTGCAGAGCAAATATAACCATGGATCAGACACATGCACAACCATAACAACAAGGATCACACAAATACTCAAAGGCTTGTAAAACATACCACCTTGTAGCAGAATCTGGCTTCTTCTTTTTCCTTTTGTTGAGATTTGCTCTTCCAATTCCTATGCAAGAGTTATGTAACTTTGTATTGGACTCTTAGATTGTTTTTAACATATCTAAATAAGATTTTTCAGTATATTTTCCTCTCTGAATTTATAAGTATCATGTATTCTCCTCTGTATCTCTCAATTTCTGTAGGTTTCCCTTGAAAATAAAATAAAATTAGTTCTTTATAATTTTGTTCTGTTAATCCTTTCATCTCCCTCCATAACACAATTTCAATCATGATTCTTAATTATTACATGAAATAAAATAGATACATAAGGTATAGAAATAAAGTATAAAAAACGTATGAAGAGGAGAAATAGGTGATTAAATATCAAAAGCATGACACTTAAATGTGAGAAAAAAATAAAAATAAATAAATAAATGTATTGCAATTCTTAATTAAGATTCCTTAATAATAAGAAATAAAATTTGTCAGATACTAATCAAAGAATTAAAAGGGTGTTAAAGTTATGTAGGGACTTGAATGGGCATTGTAGTTCTGTGAACCTTATGGCTTATATGGCACACAATTAATAGATAAGTGAAGGTAAATAATAACCTTTTTATTTCTAATAACCTCATAATAAATTAGGCTTTATTTTTATCAAACTAGATCATAACTATTTTTTATAAATGAATTCAATTGGGCTTACTTAATTTTTCTATCCAATTTATTTTAAGACAGACCCAACACATTCTTTTGTTGTTTTATCATTTTTTTTTTACAAATTTCATTTTATCATATTTTTTATTATTATTTAATCAAACTTTCCTTATAAGTCAAAGTTTTTTTTATTATTTATTCTAAATGACAAAGAAACTAAATAACACATGTTAAAAAGTTTTAATTTCTTATTTTTATTTTTATTCTTTTATTTTATCTTTTTTCCTTTTTTATATTTGCAAAAATAATTTTTATTTGTCCGGTCGAAATTGGGTGTTGACAGAATACAACACATGCTTCAGATATAGACAATTCACCAAGGATTTAGTTATGCACAAGCTCTCAAACTTCGTCCATAGTCTTGTTGTGGTCTTCTTTTTTGAGACTTGCCTCAATACCTTATCACCATGGCTTGGGACAATTTTGCTACAACTCTTCTCTAATTGTGTTTTCTTGTCCTTCTCATCCATGGATGCATCAAGCCTAGATTTAGATTCTAATGCTTTGAGGAGAAGAGCGTGCATACTTAACCGCCACAATTTGAAGTCATTAGACTAATAAATTTATCAACCTCATACTTTGTGGAAGTCATGATGATTGAATCCACTTTTACGATGTCACATTGTTAGGAAATTAGCTCAATAAATTCACTTCAAACGTCTACCACACACACAAAACTGATAATAGATAAAATTCACAAGTGCTAGATGATAGAAGGTAAAGAATGAAAGAGAAAGAAGATAGAATCAAACATAAAAACTTAAAATGGTCCAGTTGAAACATTAATGAACTTGAACCTAAATCCATAGAAGAATTCACTATAATACAAAGATTACAACTTAGTAGTTTTTCTCTCAGTAAATTCTCACTCAAAATATAACTTTAACATTTCAACTCCCGATTAGATTTCACTAAAGGCATAAAGTCTTATCATAGAACAAATATTGTTATAGCTGACACTCGTGAAACACATTTAAGACTAACAAAAAAGACACGTAAATAATGCTTTTTATTTTAGAACAAAGCAGTCATTAGATGGTTTCATCAAACAATTTAGGTCTCAATAGACACTACAAGATTAGTTGATCTCCTGAGACAGTCTAACAATGTCAAACAATCTAGAAATATTAAAGACAAGATTTTACTATATCATTCTTCACAATAACAATATATATCATCTAAGCTTATTTTTTAATGATTAATTTACAACTAGGTAATATCTGCAGTAATTTTTAAAACATTAATCAATATAAAAAGTTATATTAACAAGAAATTAAAATTAAACCTACCCTAATATATATATATATATATATATATATATATTAATTAATTACAAACACGTTTTTCAGTAGATATTACTGCAGTAGTCTATAGGTATATATAATTATTGTTTAAAAGTGAAAAAACCAACAATTTTATAAGTGTGGTTTATGGATTATCATAGACTACAATTTATAAAATATGAATATTTAAGTTAACAATTTTGAAGTGATATCTTAAAAAATAATAAACTACTTTATTGAAGTGTTGATTAATATATTAAAAATGTAACATTTTTTTTTAACTTTAATAATGAAAAGGCAATATTTTTATCACTGTAGCTTACGAATATTATAGACCACGAATAATAAGTCATGAGTGTTTTAAGTAACGAAGTTTAAATGTTGCCTTTAGTTTATCAATAATCAACACATACAAAAGTTTGGACTAAAATTATAACTTACAATTAACATACTCCGATAGAGATTGAAAATAAACTTTGTAGAATTTGCTTTCCGTTTCTCATTAAGAGATATTTCGTTGTTTAAGTGAAGATATGACTGAATGTATTCCCTGTTTTTATGGGTTAAATCTTTCAATTAAGAGTACCTCACTCAAATTATATTTTCTTGTTTTATATGATATCGTATCTTTGTTTGAATGTGCTTTCAAATTGTTATTATTTGTATATAATTGTATTTTTCTATTAAAGTTGTTATGTATTTTTAATAATAGATGGATTGAGTTCGAGATTTAAATGGTATGATTGGTATGAATGTTAATTATTTAAATGGTAAATTGACTTGTTTTAGTATAATATATACATTCTTGTTGTGAATAATCTTTAACAACTAATTTACTTTATGTTTCATAATCTTATTTTGTTTATAAACTTAAATGTTTCATAATCTTATTTTGTTTACAAACTTATTTTTGAATATTTATAAAATTGATTCTCATCTTTTTAACAGTCAGATTCTAACTATCCAAAGGTGATCTACTATAAATTGTTTCAAATATATAAGAATTTGATTTGGAGAAAGTTTTTTCTTTAATCTAAATTATATCTATGTTTTTTTCCTTCTGATTCTATCTACGAACGTTTTGAAGTTTCACAACATGAAAAGTGTTTGTTGGAATCCAAACAATCTAAAACCCAAATATATTTTAAGAGAAGTTTTTTCTGTTAACAAATAATGAGTGTTATGTCTTAACATATACGTGTTTATATATTTATATGATATAATAAACCTTCTAATATCTTTTTGTAATGCTCTTTATATATTTTTGTTTTATTATATATAATATATAGTTATGAGTTTTTTTTAACAGCAAATAATGATATAAATAGGAATATTTTAGTGGTGTTTCAACCTTATTATAAGAATAAAACTTTCCACAACATAAACAAATGCATGAAAAAGCATATAAAGAGCAAGTTAAAAATTATAAAATATCCTCCATGTCAACTTTGGCCTATTATTTCTTTTGAAAATAAGAGTAATAGAAAATAAGAAAGCAACTACGAAGAAGACTGTATGTAGTGAGTAAGAACTTGAATGCTCATTCCATCTTTAATTATGTAACTTCTCTAAGGCAATCAATAGGGTGCAGAAACCATTTTGCAAATGTTCTTTGAAACCCAATCCCCCCCCAAATTTTGTCCAACTCCAAGCTTGCAATTGTGTCTGTAGAAAAATCTCTACTTCATCCACCTTACCACCCTCAAAGATGATCCTGTTCTTATGCATTCAAATAGCCTTAGTAAGTGTTAACCACATCCCTCTCTACACATGGTTAGCTTGTACACTCAATCCAGTAAGATAAATTTTGAGAAAGTGACTAGCTACATCGTTACCTGTGACCGAAAACAATCATACCCACTTATCACACTTGACCCATAGTCTTTGTGTAACCTCACATGATAACATAATATGTTAAATAGATTTCACGTCCTTATTACACAAATGACATAGATTACACAGAATCCTAACCCCTCTGTTTTCAAGATTAATTTTAAATGGTAATCTATCTATCAAAACCCTCCAATCAAACACCTTAGCAGTTTCAGGAAGTTTAAGACTCCAAACCTTGCTCACAATGGAATCGCTTTCATGGCCCAATAACCAGATTGGACTGTGTGAGCCTCGATCTTCTCATCCACCCAACACCACCTATAAAATGAGTCACCCCTCCAAACAACAGGGTTGATGATTTCCAAGGGTTATTTTCCAAGTCTTTCTCCCAATTAAAAGTTCCCTCATCCACTGTATCTGCCAAATGTACTTTTGTGTGGTCTCGTTGTCAATCCTCAAAGTAAGGTCACAGACTAGAAAATCTTTAGTATTTGATACCACGTATAACCTAGGAAACTTATCCTTAGCGTCCCATCTCCCACCCACCAATCTTCCCAAAATTTGATCATGCTCCCGTTATCAAGTTTTCATCTAATCCTTTGAGCAAACCAGTTAGATACTCCAGATACCTCTCAAACTTACTTTTCCTAGGTCCTTCCACCAATTCGAACTTTTTTTGTCAATCGTAGATTTATTCATCTTTCTCCAATTGTACCTGGATTCAATGAGGTTTCTCCATCCTCCATCATGCTCAGATCCCAATCTCAATTTCCACTTGGCTACAAGAGTAGAGTTGAAAACCTGAATGTCTCTTACTCCCTAACCACCCAACTCAATAGGAAGACAAACTTTGTCCCAAGCAACCCAAGGTATTTTCCACCCCTCAAAACCTCAACCTCAAAAGAACCTAGTCTGGATTGCCCTAATGGCATTACATACAGTGGCAATGCATTTAAGACTCATTTAATCAAGCAAATTCTGTCTGCCATAGATAAAACTCTTCCCTTCTACATCGAAAGCGTCTCATGAATTTTGTGGATAATTGGATTCCAGAATTCCTTCTTTCTACAATTCCAAAATAAGTGAATGGAAGTCTCATCTCACCCCAGTTTAAGCAGTTGGAGAAAAAAATTCAAGTCTCACTCCAAGGATATTATGTAATTTATATTTTTTATTATACAAAAAATTACATGTTTTTGGACTATTATAGTTATGATGAAGAAAGAAGTTGATAACTGGGGTGGTGCATCTATGACCATAGAAGAAGATGCCTAAGACGTTTTATACAAGATGCATGAAATATGAAATTTAGTCGTTTAGTGTAATGAGATGACCGAATTTTCAAAGTCTTTTTGTTTTATTGTTTCCACTCATTTACAAGTCTTTTCCAAGTCTTTTGTTTTTTTTACGTGGAATGTCGTATAAGGGGCCAATCCACTTCACAAAACTATCTCTACTTACATCAACTATCTAAATAAAGTAACGCTCACATAAAATAGTACACAAAATAAAACTTATTTGAAATTGAATCTCACTAACAATTGAAAAAATAATTCTAATCTAATATTTATTTTAAGTGACTTGTGTTATTCACTTTCATTAAAATTTTTATGCTGTTTATAATGTTTTTTTCAAGATTACACTCTGGACTCATCGTATCGTAATGGTTTTAGTTCAAGCACACAACAAAAAAAATATTAAAACTTGAGTCATAGTCGTTAAGTAGTAAGCAATTACCTTATTTCTAATTTTAATACAGTAAATTACTGAAATAAATTTTGAATTACAAAATTCGTAGATAATTGTATTAGCCTTTAAACATAATAAAAATAAATTTGATAGAATTAATATATCTTTGGATATCATTTTTGCACTCAGAGAAAGCTTAAAGAATAGAGTCATGATTTTTGTGTAAAATTTATGCTTCTTCAATTGAGATATATAGTAAGTTATGCATTTGGGTGTTGATTTTTTATATCTTGGCCTAAATATTTCATTGTCGAGAATTTGTTTATGAGAAGCAAGAGAAGTCATCATGACTAATATAAGCTTGCCTAACCCGTAATTAATTATGTTTCAGTTGAAACTAAGTTAGTGGATATTCAAGAAGCACGTTGCTTATGGGGATCGAATGAAGTAAGTTGGTCACAAAGAGGCACGGATAAAGAGGGAGGAGGCTATTAACAATTTGGAACAATAATGGGGTTGGGGGGGCGGTATTGGGAGATTAGTAGATGTGGCTATCATGAATGTGAGAAGTATGCTCTTTGGAACGACGTTGAAAGCTATAGACATAGTGAGAGGGAGATAGCATGGTGTGTGTTGGGTGTTTCAATGCGGTAAGATATTCTCATGGGAGAAAGGGGATTGGTGTTGGGTTAGCTAACATGGCGGGTTGGCCAAATTCAATGAATTCATAGATAAATGCTGGTTGTATGATATACCTGTAGTTGGAAGAAGGTATATGTGGTATAGACCGAATGAGACCTCTAAGAGTAGGATAGATAGAGTATTTGTGTCTGACTTGTGGTTAGTTCATTGGCCAGGGTCAACACAATACATAAATAGTATATTGGTTTCTGATCATTGTGGAGTGGTGGTCTGTAACTCAGTCCTGGATTGGGGTCCAAAACCTTTCAGAACATTTGATATTTGGGAAAAGGTTGATGTTAAGGATGTTATTAGGAGCTCGTGGGAACAAAGTGTAAATAGGGGCAGTAGTTTGGAGATGGTGAAAGACAAATTTAAGAGGCTTAAGGTGGATCTGAGACGGTGGCGAGACGAGGTCTCTAAGAAAGAAGTTACTATGAAGAAGGATTTAATTGAGCAAATATCACAGTTGGATCTATGTGATGACCTCGATATGTTGGATGAGGAGATGAGGTTGAGGAGAGTTAGAGTTTTAGGTGAATTTAGTAACCTGGCGGATAGAGAGGTAGCTATGTCTAGACAAAAAGCCAAAGTTGAGTGGAGTAAGAATGGGGATACGAATTCCAAATTTTTTCACTCTAGACTCAGATGAAGAAGGTTAAATAATGATATTAGAGGGTTGAAAATTGATGGTCAGTGGTGTGAAAATCCAATAAAGGTAAAGGATGAGATTAAAAAATATTTTGAAATGAGGTTCGCAACCCAATCAAAAATAAATTTGAACATGGATAGTGTTCACTTTAGAAGTATCTCTGATGCAAATATGGATTTGATCTTTGAGATTATTAGCGAACAGGAGATTCTTGAGGTAGTTAAACAATGTGGTTGCTCGAAAAGCCCTAGACCCGATGGATATAATTTCTATTTTATTAAGAACAATTGGGGTATAGTAGGGCAAGATATAGTTAGAGCAGTTTACTGCTTCCAAGAGATGGGACACATCCCGCATGGGTGTAATGCGTTTATCACACTGGTATCTATGAGGAATAATTCGTCCAATCTTAATGATTTTAGACTCATTTCATTGGTAGTGTACAAAGAAATTTCTAAGATCTTAGCAAATAAAATTAAGAGGGTCTTACCTTTAGTGATAGATAAAAGTCAGTCGGCATTTTTTAGTGGAAGGGGCTTGCTTGATATTGTACTGGTTGTGAACGAGACTATTGATTACCTTAAGAAAGAAAATTTAAGAGGGGAATTTTAAATTGGATTCCGTGAAAGCTTATGATTCAGTAGATTAGCATATATGATGAAAAGATTAGGTTTTAATAATAAATGGATTCTTTGGATTAAATCTTGTATAGAGTCTGCAACTGTCTTAGTTTTGGTCAATGGAAGCCCAACCAAACAATTTAAAATGAAGAAAGGGCTTAGACAAGGTGACCCTTTGGCACCTTTCTTGTTTATTATAGTTGTAGAGGGCCTGGCTGGTTTGGTTAGAGCTGCATTAAGCAAAGGTTTCCTAGAAGGGATCAAGGTGGGGTATAAAGGTGTGGAGATTAATCTACTACAATTTGCAGATGATACCTTATTTTTCTGTCAACCTAACCTCAAAACTATATTCACGATCAAAGTTGTATTGAGATGTTTTGAGATTGTTTCCGGTCTGAAGGTAAATTTCCATAAAAGTTTCTTTGGTTCTATAGGTATTTGTAGCGAAGATGTGTCTATTTTCTTTAAGTGTCTTAATTGTATGCAAATGGGAGTACCTTTTAGGTATTTAGGAATGCCAATTGGTGGCAATCAGAGATCTCTTTCGTTTTGGGGGCTAGTTGTTGCCAAAATTAGATCTAAACTTTCGAGTTGGAAGGGCAGGCTACTTTTTAAGACAGGAAGGATGTGCTTGACGAAGTCAGTTCTAAATGCTCTACCTCTATTCCATTTCTAGTTTTTCAAAGCCCCTAGTGTTGTGTGTAAACAAATCATAAAATTGCAAGCTCAATTCCTATAGGTGGGGGGAAGGGGTTGGTTGGAGAAAGGTCTGTATTACAGTTGAGGTTGGTGGCTTGGGAATTAAGGATGTAAGGAAATTTAACATAACATTGTTGGCTAAATGGAAGTGAAGATTAGGAACGGAGGAAGTTGGGATTTGGAGGGAACTAATAGAATCTAGGTATGGTTCTTAGCGGGATATGAATGAATCTAGTATTGCTAGGAAGAATTCTACTTGGTGGAAAGATCTTTGTAAAGCTTGTGATGTTGGAAATAATGACAATTGTTTTGATAATAATGTGAAATGGTACATTAAGGATGGAAAAAATGTTAGGTTTTGGGATGATAGGTGGGTGGGGGATCTACCTTTAAAAGAAAGGTTCCCTAGATTGTATGCGATTTCATTGTGTAAAGAAAATGTACTAAATGAACTCGGTAAGTGGGAAGGTGAAGTTTGTAAGTGGAACTTATTGTGGAGACGGGAAATGTTTACATGGGAAAGAGAAATCTTTATAGGTCTATATGGTGCGGTTAGGATATTCAGTACTGAACAGGGATGACATTTTAGTAAACATAGAAGGTTTAAAGCAATTATGGAAGCTTAGAGTGGAACCGGCTGCACAATTGTGTGTGTGGAGAGCTTTGTTAAATAAGTTACCTACTAGAGAAAATTTGACTAAAAGTAAAGTATTATTAAGTTGTATCTTATGCCCATTTTGTAAGAAGCATATGAAAATTGCCCATTTTAGGAGGAAGGGTACTTGGGTGGGTTTGGGGACTGTAGGACTATGGGACTGTATTTTTTTTTGTTACAGGTTGGTGATCGAGGACACAAATTATTGATGAAAAGGGTCGGTATGTGAATCATAGAGGCAATGACTACTACTACTTCAACAGAAGCGAGAGGTGTTTACTTTTATTTGATTCCTCATGTTCCAAAAGTGGTAATATCTGAGTGTGCAGCTAGAGTAATGGAAATTCTTCTTATGGGATCTTGGTAGCCTCCTAATTTGGTTATTTGTATTTCATTTCCAAGTTGCATTGAGACATCTTAGATTATCGTTGCCTTGTCTTAGTTTAGACTATTTTGTATATTTCCTCTTTCAAAATATTTTACATGTATAATAGGGTTGAAGTACTCTAAGGTACTTCATTTTAATTTATTTTATTTATGGCTGTTAAAAGAAAATTATGTTTTAGTTGAAAGTATATTTCATGCCTTCAGGTTCATACAATAATACTATAATATTTAGAGATAAAAAATGTGAATTAAATAAATTAATTGAGATTTGTTAACATATATTATTTATTTCAATTTTTTCTTAAATATTGCATTTTTTTGAATTTTTATCATAATTTTATTATTAATAACTTGTAAAAACAAGTTTAGTAAGAAAATTTCATTTTTTTAGAACGAATAAATTTTTTTATATAAATATTACTATAATAAAAAAATAATTAAAATATAAAATTAGTTATAATAAAATATGTGTATAAAATAATTACTTATATTGAACTGTAAAACGACGTATGTTTAATTTTTTATAAAATAAGATTTAATCTCATGATTACTAGTAAAACGATGTCTAAAAAAATTGTTTATTGTAATAAGTAAAAGTAATTATCACAACTTTTTAGTGTATAATCATAAAAAAATGTAAAAATAAAAAAAAGACAGTTATAAGGTGTATCTCTGTATTAATTGTTATATTTTTTGAAACAAATATACTTATATAATGCTAAATAAAATAAGAGTTTCATAATTACATTAGAAAACTGCACAAAAAATATAATAATTTATTATTTATTTTGAAAAGTAAAAATAATTTATTATTTATTTTGAAAAGTAAAAAATAGTTATCATAATTTCAAAAGTCATAAAGAATTATAGATACAATGATGTATTTTTTTATATAATATATTGGTTTATATAATTTCATTTTTTATAGGTAATCAATATAAAAATATAAATATAATAAAATTTGTCCCAAACTGTGTCGTCATTCAGTTTCTTCTTTTCTTTCACGCTTACAATAAATATATAACTTCCTTCTGAGAAGAAATAAGTTATAAGGTAATTTATTAGTTTAAATATTGTTATTATTTAAAATTTTAGTTGTTTTTTATTTTATTAAACTATTAAATTTATTATTATTAATCAAACTATTGGAGGCAAGATACATTCTAACATATATTAACATTAATTTTATATCAGTAATTTCACAAGAAATACAATAAGAAATTTATTAAAATAAAAATTTATATATATATATATATATACACACACTTGTCATATAAATTGATTGAAAAGTTATTTTCATAAATGTTTCTTTTTAAAAAATTAAGAGTTAAAATTGTGTTTAATGTTGCTTATATAAATTAGAATTTCATCTATTTAATTATTTATTTTTAAATATTATTTATCTTTCTAAACTATTTCATTATATTTTTTTTAACTTCTCTTTAAGATTATAAAATTGATTCCCATAATTTTTTCAATTATGGAGTTTGAGATGTTAAGTAAAATAAAGATGAATTCTAATCGATAAAAATTTCAATTAAAATAACTTCTTTTCTCTCATATCTCGACTTGACTCGTAAATTTTGAACTTGCATATAAGATTTAAAGTTAATTATACTAATATATGCTGATTAAATTCGTAATAATATAATTGATTTGTAAATCATACAACCTAAAAACAAGTTAAGACATGTTTAGCTTTTCTAAGTTATGGAGCAGAAAGGAAAATTTTTGAAGTATAAGTATTATTATACTTTGGATTGCTTAGGAAATAATCTGGTCAAGTTTAGATTAAATTCAAAATTTATTCAAATTAGAAAATTTTATATATAAATGAGTTTGAGTTTAAATATTATTTTTGAAAGAGAACTTTAAAAATTATATAATCATATTGGTATGAACTAGTAATTACATGGGAGATTAGAATAAAATTATATTTTGAGGTTTAATTTTTGTAAGAGAGTTAAAGTTATATTTTTAATAAAATAAATTGAAAATTGTTTTGAAACTTGAATTGTAGTTGGAATAAAAAAATTAATTGATGTTTAGAATTGAATTAAACATACGCAGATGACTAATTTTCTGTAGTGTGATTTACAAAATTGATGATAATTTTGTATGTGTGATGTTGGTATTTACAAAATTTTTGATAATTTTCAAAGTCTATTTGTTTTGATGGGGAAAAGTGGTATAAGGGACCAAATTTTTCCACATTTATTGATTTATGTCATCATGCTTCCAGTCTTTTACAACTCTTCTTTCCAAGTCTTTCTGTTTTTTTTTTTCGTGGAATGTCATATAAGGAGCCAATGCATGCACTTCGTAAAAATTCTACGTATGGAATGGGAGTGCTCAAGTCTTCTCTTAAGTTTTTCTTTTTTATTTACTTACATGAAACTATCTAAATAAAATAATAGTCACATAATAGTTTAAACATAATAAAAATTATATGAAAGTGAATCTCACTAACAATTGAAAAGAAAAGAAAAATCTAGTATTTTATTTTTTCAATGACTTGTGTAATTCACTTTTATTAAGATTTTTATGTTCTTTGAAATTTTTTTCAACATTACACTTAAAAATCATATCTAAAACATACTTCAAACATTACACTATATAATAAAATTTAAAGCCGTAAAAAATCAAATAGAAATTAGTTTGGTCATTTTGATGAGTGGATGCATCGAATGTTATATATATATATATGGTTATGGAGAGTGCTCAAGTCACCAACACCAACATAGTCACTGCGTTTGATCCATCACTCTTTCTCTGTGATGATAACACCCACAACAACTTCAATGAGGAATTCAGTTCCTTTCACATTGATGATGTTTATGCTGTGTGTGGCGTTGCAGGTGGTTCACGGCTGCCTTCCAAAGGAGAGGGAAGCACTTCTCCAATTCAAGGCTGCCATTGTTGCTCGCTACAACATGCTCTCTTCTTGGTCCACTCCCGACTGTTGCCAGTGGCAGGGGATTCGATGCAGCAACCTCACCGCTCATATTCTAGGCCTCCACCTTCCTGGGGATTTTCATCTTGAATATGATTATGAAATCCCTCGACGTTATATCAGTGGAGAGATTTACAATTCATTGACGGAGTTGCGACAACTAGAGTATTTGAACCTCAGTCTCAATTCTTTTCCAGACACTCACATTCCAGAGTTTTTTGGTTCTCTCACAAACTTGAGATACCTTGATCTCTCTTCATGTGATTTTAGTGGAGGAATTCCAAAATCATTTGGGAATGCATGTGCTTTACGTTCATTGGATATGTCAAGAAATAGCTTGAGTGAAGAGTTTCCCAGGATAATCCATCATTTGTCTGGATGTGCTAGATATTCATTGGAAAAATTAGATCTAAACATGAATCAGATTAATGGAACACTACCTGACTTCTCAACATTCACATCTTTAAGAGAATTAAATCTTTGTGAAAATAAGCTAAATGGAGAGATTCCCAAGGATATTCAATTTTCACCTAAATTACAGAAACTCTACATGAATTCGAATTCTTTAAAAGGTGTGCTTACTGACTACCATTTCAGTAATATGTCTAAGTTACGGGAATTGGATTTATCTGACAACTCACTGGCACTGACATTTACCCAAAATTGGGTCTCACCTTTTCAGTTGTTCCAGATAAAATTGAGATCTTGCGAGCTAGGTCCCACATTTCCCAAATGGCTCTTGACACAAAATAATTTTGGTTATATTGACATTTCAAATGCTTCAATATCAGATATTGTTCCGGAATGGTTTTGGGCTAAATTAGCATTATTAGAAGAACGGATGAGTATGAATATTTCATACAACCATTTACGAGGTATAATTCCAAATTTTCCACCAAAGAATCGTTTTTTTGAGATGTCACTTGGATCAAATCAATTTGAAGGTCATATTCCTCTATTTCTTCGAAAATCTGCTATTCTTGATTTATCTAAAAATAAATTCTCAGACTCTACTTTGTTTCTATGTTGGAATGGTACATTTGAGGCTTTACATCAATTAGACCTTTCAAATAATCAATTATCTGGACAAATTTCAGATTGTTGGACTTATTTCAAATCTTTAACTTATTTCGATCTAAGTCATAATAAATTCTCAGGAAAGATTCCTTCTTCAATGGGTTCACTCTTTAATCTTCAAGCATTGTTGTTGAGAAACAACTTGAAAAATGAGATTCCTTTCTCTTTGAGGAGTTGCACAGAGCTAGTAATGTTAGATATGGCAGAAAACAAATTAACAGGACCTTTTCCTGTTTGGATTGGGAGTAATTTGAAAAGGCTGCAATTTTTAAGTTTGGGAAGTAATAATTTTTATGGAAATTTACCAACACAAATTTGCTATCTCAGAAATATTCAGCTGTTAGATCTCTCACTCAATAACTTATTTGGACAAATTCCTAAATGCATAAAAAATTTTGTTGCAATGGCTCAAAAGGGTTCAGAAGGTTATGCACACGATTACAAAATGGCCTATTTTGCAACTATTTTATATGAGTTGAATGACTTTTTGATGTGGAAAGGATTAAAACAAATGTTCACGAACAATCAGTTGATTCTTTTAAAAAGCAAGCAATCACTTCTCAGAAGAAATTCCAGTAGAAATAGAAAATTTGCATGAATTGGTTTCACTGAACTTATCAAGAAACAATTTAATTGGAAATATTCCTTCAAATATTGGAAAGCTTGCATCACTTGAATTTTTGGATCTTTCAAGAAATCAACTAGTTGGTTCAATCCCTACTAGTCTGACACAAATTGACCGCCTCAGCATGTTAGATTTGTCACATAACTATCTAACCGGAAAAATTCCAATCAGCACACAGTTACAAAGTTTCAATCCATCAAGTTATGAAGATAATCTCAATCTTTGTGGATTACCACTTGAGAAACTGTGTATTGAAGACGAACCAACACAAAATCCAAATGTTGAAGTTCATGAAGATGAATATTCATTTTTCAATAATGATTTTTTCATAAGTATGGCATTTGGATTTGTTGTAAGCTTCTGGATTGTATTCGGCTCAATTTTGTTCAAGCGTTCTTGGCGACATGCATACTTCAACTTCTTGAACAATTTAGCAGACAATATTCATGTCAAAGTAGCGGTCTTTGTGAAACTACATAACGTGAATGAAGATGATTAGCAGGTAATTATGTTATAGTCCTTGTATAATTTATCTGGTTTCATTTATCTGTTTTATTTATTACTTTTATAATATCTACTAATAAAATAAAATTAAAAAATAATGATAGTATCTTGAACCAATTTTTTTATGATTATTATTTATAATAAATTATTTGTTAATAAATTAAGCAGGTGTATACCTTTTTATATGTTGGTGCGGAATCTGATTATTTTCACTAAGTGTTTTTTAAATAATAATTATTTAAAATGCATGTTTTAAGTTTAAATAAATTGTTTCATTTTAGTGACTCTCACTGTAAATCTTCTTTAATTCATTGTATATATTTCAATGAAAATATATATTATTATTTATTTGGAGAGACGAAATAACTGCATTGCAACATACCTGCTTGCTTTCTGTTTTCGAAAACTTCTTTATGTTTTTAAAACTAATAAACAAACAAATTATTTGAGTAAAATAGATTTTAAAAAGTGTTACTTATTTTAGTTTGAAAAAAACGTCTCAGTTATTCGGTTTTTCTACTTCTAATTTTCTATTTGTCTTTTTTCCTCATGCATTTTGCATCTTTCCCCCTTCTTTGACTCTTAAAAATTGGTTTTTAAATCATATTTTACAATCAACTTTTTTAAAAGTAGTGAACAAAAAATTATGATCAAACACACTCAATCTTGTTATTTACCATTTCAATAATAACGTTTGTGTTTATTTTTTAATTTTTAATTTTGTGTTTGAAGTGGGCAAATTGTGCAGGTAAATGATACTCAATTTAAATCAGAATCGTATTAATTCTCACCCTTGTGGTTATTTTCAAATAGCGTCAATATCTTTAAGCCATGAACTGAAGTTTTGTGTAATGGATGTTGAGATCGGTGGAGATGAACTAAGCCTAATGTTAGTGTTTGGGTTTTGTAGTTAATAAATTATTTTAAGTTGATTTCTTTATATAGCTTATGCTTTTATGCTTTATTTTTTTTATACTACGCATACGTTATTTATTTGGTCCAAGCATATCTCTGAAGTATTGGCTAGCCTCCAGTTTCTTCAAGTTAATTGCTCTTATAAAGTTAGATTCGTAAGTTATGTATGTAATGTTGGTCAAACTAACTAAGTTCATTTGAGAGATGATATGAATATATTTCTTGATGTTTAACCATGCATACGTTAACACTATTTTTGCAATGCAATGAGGTTTCGAAACTTATTATGTAAACAATTATAAATGTGTAAACATGGCATGTTAAGTAATCACGATCATGATTTCTTGCTCTTTGGAATGGTGAGTGCATTTAGTGTGTATTTATATACACA
>Ga0209700_106737_pt1 | contig 17317 bp, 6 predicted proteins | sample SiratroredBW_FD_187528 | JGI IMG/M metagenome (GOLD analysis project Ga0209700, IMG submission 187528) | Root nodule microbial communities of legume samples collected from California, USA - Siratro red BW (SPAdes) (version 2) | ecosystem: Host-associated > Plants > Roots > Nodule | place: USA...
AAAAAAAAAAAAAAAAAAAAAAAAAAAACCATTTTTCTGATTCCCATGCAAGCAAGACCTCTATTACAAAAAGTGAAAGATTACCCATTGATCTTGACTATGCATGTAAATGTAAGAGTCATGATTCAGCCTCTCATCTCACAACAAACCACTCCCTAGTCCTTATCACGTGTTTGTGTATTTCCAACTATCTTCTGGGAAGAACATTTCATGACTAGGTGGTAGACATGATGGATCTACTACAAAAATTGGCTTGCCACACAAGGAGTCAAATTATAAATTTATTGGAACATGTTCTACCAATTCCAATCTTATTGAGGTAATGGTATGTACGTAGTAGTGTAAATGGACAGAGACTACCACACTAAATGCTGATCCTTGCACCGACAAACTGACCTCCCGCTCCCAATTAACCACACACACATACATGTTCAGAAAGTGATTTTGTAGGGCCACAAAACATTATTAGCCATCTTAAAAAGCCAAAAATTCAATATTAAGATCCGCTTGGTGCAAAGCACCACATATACCAGACATTTCTGAAAATTCATCACTTCAGTAGTTATTACCTGGTCAAAGTGCAAGTAGACATGGTAAAACATGTAAACGAACAAAATTATCCTGGCAACCTGCAGAAAGACCATTTCAGTAAGCATGTCCAAGATGGCCAGGATGAGATTATATACACTCAACCTGACATGCAATTCACAATGATTCCACAAATACACAAAAAATGAGTGACATTAATATATTTCAAACTGTAATGACTTGACCCACCAGCCAAGCAATGAATATTACAACTCCATTGATGATATAAGCTTTTGACTTCTTCATTCCAGCTGCATCAAGAAACCTTCACAAACACGATATGTGCATTAATAAATCACTTATATGACATATATACTGCAACATTTAAGTGGTAGATTACCATCTCAAATTTATCCCAGGAGTTGTTGTCTCAGAGATCAGTACCATATATGTGTATAGCTGACCCTCTCCACTCAACATTGAATAGGCTACTGCTACTAAAGAAAGCAAATGATGAATCACCTGAACCAATGTAAGTATAAAGTAATGTTAAATCCAGACCCACAACCAAAGAAGGTGAAAAATGAAGGAAACCAAACTCCTGCCATAATCATCTTCAGCTGCGTTCCTATCAAGTGGAATATCTTAAAATTGAATAATAGAGTTCAGATCAACAAGTTGGTTTAAATCACACAAGTCAAAGGATATGATCCTTACATACTCATATCCACCAAGAGAAGGAAAAAACCAAAATATCATCCCAAGGTCAGCGATGAAGTAACCAACAGAAACCTGTCATATTAAAATTAAAACAAAATATAAATTTCAGAACCAGATAGAAATAAAAATGTCTTGCAGGTCATAATATGATCTATAAACATGATTTTCTTTGTTACCATTGGATGTATCAGGAAAATCAATGCAAGAGAAAGTCCAGATTTGATGTAAATTGTAACTAGCAACATATAGAAAGCATTAGTAAAAGGGATTTGGCAGAACATATGCATACTAAGAGAACATATGGGATTATCTTGCTTTTCTTTCTTCAGCAGAAAAATAAATTATGAAAATCAAGCAGCAAGTTACATGCAGCTGAAGCCAAACAACATTTCATCAATAGTATCCTACTGATTAAGTCCTGGGGTCTTTGGATACTTGATCATTGTACAAAAAACCAGCCTCCCAATGGCTTCTTCTAAGAAACATTCCTAATACCTTAAATCTCAAGGCTGGAGCCTGGATTGCATGATCATTTTTTGCACTGCAAAAGACAATCCTATACTTCATTAAAGTTAATATTATCTACTAGCTTATCATATATACTACTTAAAATATTATTTTTCTTTACCCTGGCAGCCCATGTTTTCCTCTAGTCTGTCTTGCTTTCGTAACAACAAATGGGTGTCCTCCAAATTCAACTTCCAGTATGTCTAGTGATTCAGACTTAACTTACAGTATGTTTAGTGATTCAGACTCATCTAAAGTATGTTATCTCATACTTCTTTTGGAACTACACTACATCATGCCATTCATGTTAATATCAGAAAAGGACAGTAAACAATATGAAATAATATGTAATGTAACCCTAGTTGGCATACAGCTGAACTCCATGATCCATCCCTTTATCCTATTAAATAGGTGAACTAGATTTACTGGCATGCCCTCCACAGTGAAGTGAGACAATTATAAGTGATTATCGTTTATCATAGATAATGGTGACGGGCAGATATAAATTGCAGAGAGGTAAAGGCAAACAAAATTGGCAAGGGTCCACATCATTCTCACCCCCAGAGCAAATGTAGACCATGAAGAGCTTCTAAATGTAACAAGTTCAGAAAACTGGTCGTCAGAATATAGATTGGAGCAAAACACGAAGTACAATGCCATGGTTGTTATGAAAATAGCATGAATTGTTGACATAGAGCTGCACAGACAATAAGAAAAACATCATAAACATGTTATCTTGTCAGAAACTGAATAAGAACATTCCATGAAATGGAAACATCCACTCACCGATTATTCCACTCAATGCGTTGGATTCTAGTGAGACTGGAATAGCTCTTAAAGTGAACAATGCTAAAGAGCTGAGTCAGATCATAGACCTGGAAAAACAGGAAATATTTAAAGATAAATGTAAAATAAAGATAAATAAAAGTAACCATAAAAGCTCTTAAGTGAAATACTCTAGAAAATAGAATGACAATATAATTAATACACCATACCATCTTGCAAGCGAAAACACCAGCAATAATAGAAGTGTATGGAATCAGAGGGTCTGCTAACAAATATTCCTTCACAAACAAATTAGCCCGGTTCTGGTAAGATTTGAATTTCATCATGTCATTAGAAGCCAACATTGCAACAGAACCCCTTGAATGGGGAATTTTTTTGAAGATCTTATGTGCTTTCTGCCTTTACTCCAGTATCCTGTTTTATGAACAAATACAGGTTTGAAGACAAGATATTAAAAAATTTAAAAGCCAATGATGAATCCTAATTTGTTTTTCCTGTGAAAATGACTCGAGAGTAAAGGATAACAATCACAGAAGTCATACAAATTGAGGCAAAGAGACTTAACAAATTAAGTATTTGTCTACCGTGTGCCAAAGAGATAACTAATCAAAACTTTCATCTGGACAACCCATAATATATCCACATTAAGAAAGAAGAAACACGAGAAATGTGGAGGATGGCACCCTCCTTGCAAAAAAGGACAGTCCACATCCAAAATTAAATAAAAGCGTGCTAATAACTCTCGGTGAAAGCAATCTTATACGAGATCAACTCTAACAAGGTAAGCAAATCCAATGGAATATCCAAACGTTCAGAATCAAACAAAGACAGCAAGAAGTTTGTTTGCATATAAAACACATTGCCACAACGCTCTTTCTTCTTTTACTCCAACCAAAACCTCTGAAATCAATACAGAAGACAAGAAATGCTTCCTATCCCGCGTACATACCCAAGTTTCACCCAAAACACCCAAAGTTCTGTTCCAATTTCCAAATGTTGCTATCCAGCAATGTAAATAACAGCCAACAACATTATCGCAGATCCACCAACCAAACCAACATGCGTGAAATTCAATTATTAATATTTACAGGAAATAAATCATCCATCGGGAGAGGGTAGGAGAAAAATGACATACCAAGTACAAACACTCTTCAACCTAAACACCAGCACCAAACGGTTTATTCATTAATACCAAGCCTAACCAGTTACCACTGTAAATATCACCCGCAACAAAATCAAATAAGTTACTACTCTCTGAGCGTCCGTAACTACTTAAGTCAATGCAGAGCTAACAGAAGACACGGACAAACAAAAAAAAGTAAAAACTCTTAATCATGCAAGAATCGAAATTCAGATAGGGTTCTAATTTCACATAAAAACCAGCATCCAACGGTTCCTATTAATTGCAACCACTTGATCAAGTGAGATTTGAAAGCACCAAGTACTAGTCAGTTGAGCGACGCGAGAGAAAAAAATTACATAAAACTTCAAGAACTTAACAACGACAACAATAACCGAATCGTTTAAGCTTTAGCAGGAGTCAAGAGAGGAGAGAAGGAAGTAAAGTACCGCAGAAGAGGGAATAGGCGTGTATTGGGAGTAGGGGAGAAATGCGATCGGTTGGTTGGTTGGTGTGTGCGTTTTGTAGAGGTTAGAGTGAAGAAGGTGGTGGAATCACGTTGCGTGTGCAGTGGTGATTGGAGAAATGGAAGGGAAAATCTGGAACACTGAAAACCCTAACATGTTCAATTGGATTTGGATTTCGATTGAATTTGGATTAAATTTGGATTTGGATTGGAAGAGGTGAGGCCGAGGAGGAAGATGGCAGAGATAGGAAGAAAAAATTATGGTTGGGTTGGCACCCCGCGTCTTTTATACACTTCTCAATTTTTCTTATTTTTCTTTTAAAGAAAATAATTAACAAAAAAACAAAACAATGGTTTTTGCTAGAAAGTACTCGCTATTCAATCCCTTTCATCAATCATTTCAATTATTACTTCTTCACTTTGGAAATTAAATCTCATTTATTGCGTTGGGTTCAATGATTCCAGGTTTCAATAAATAAAAATGGAGAGAGAATTAATACTTGATAATATTTAATTATTGAAAAGAATTTTAGAAAATATTCATTTATTATTTAAATGTAATAAATAAAGTGAGATATGTGTGAGTGAAACCAAACTGGAAAACGTGAGTTGTGCTGCTGCACTTGCATTGGGCAAAGAAATGGAAACATATATTTTGTGTTGAGTGCAGAAAATGGGGGAATCTGTTGTTGTTGCTGTTGGAAGAAAAGGAAGTAGTTTCATTTCATCCTTCCCAAGCATGTGCTATTTATTATCTTATAAATCACACAAAGAATATTGGTCACCATTCTAATTAACCCCACACTTTGTCTCATCATTTTTTTTTTTATTTTTGTGTGCAGACTAAGTTTTCATGAATAAATTTTATTCTAAAGTCTCCTCATTCTATATATACTTTGTGCCACAAACCAATGTTTTCAAAAATGTTACTACACAACACATTTTATTAGCTGGCTGACTTATACCAACAAAAAAATAATAATAATTTGTGTATGGAATCTGATAAAAACTTTGGGCTACCGCATAAAAAATAAGATGTGTTGTTTATAAACGCGCTTTCATATTATATATGTCGGTGCATACAATTAAATATTTACCTAAACTTGTGTAATAATTAAATTAGTTAGATTTTAGCACCTATTATAGTTATTCTATGTTTTTTTATTTGGAAAGTATATTTTTCTAATTAATACGCTGTCTGTTTATGGTTCTGATACTAAAAAAAATATGATTCTCAAATTTGTAGCAACTTATCATTTTCAATGACTATTAGTAGAAATGTTGATTACATTCTTTATATATCTAGAATTGCACTTGTAAAGCTTCTTTAAGAAGCTTTTTTAATTTAAGCTTAAAAAAATAGATAGATATATTGCGTGAGACTTTAGTATTTTACCATTATGGTAACATATACGTATCATGCGATGACACGTGCGAGAAGAATGATATGCTTATTTATTTTATATTTAATGGGGTTTTCATTAAAAATAATAATAATTTCGAACAAAATAATATTCTTACAGTCATGGTTATTTTCTTAAAACTATTAAAAAAATAAAATTATTTACACGGCGAAAATAAAAGGATGAGCATTGAATGGAAGGGGTGTGTTTGGATGGAGAAAATGGCAAAATTGGAGTCGAAAGTGATTATAGCGATGAAAGGGCACCCAGGAAGCGGAAAAAGCACGTTAGCAGAATCCATAGCTTCGTCGCTTCGAATTCCAGTGTTAGACAAAGACGACGTCAAAGACTGCACCCAACCGTTGCTGCTAACCTCACCGGCCTCACTCCTCAACGACCTCTCATACGACGTCATCTGCCAGATCGCCGCCACGCAGCTCCGCCTTGGCCTCAGCGTCCTCCTCGACTCCCCGCTCTCCCGCCGCGCTCACCTCGACCGCCTCCGACGCCTCGCTGCGGCTCGCTCCGCTCGCCTCCTGGTCATCGAGTGCCGCCCCGCCGACCAATGCGAGTGGCGCCGGAGACTGGAGACCCGCGGCGGCGGCGCGGGCGGACACAAGCCGGCGACGTGGGAGGAGCTGGAGAAGCTTCTGGAAGGGTACGGAGGGTGCACGGATTACGACGTGGGTGACGTGGCGAGGTTCGTTGTGGATACAACCGCAAATGTCCCTATCGAAGAGGTCTGTTCCTCTGCGTTGGAGTTTATCTGCACTCATGCTGCTACGCCACTTGAGATCTAGCCACGTGGCTTTCCAATTTCGTACTATTCTCATAGTAACATCTTCTTTCTCGTTACTATATTACATACATACATACTCATATATACATATTCTATCTCGTAGGGTAAATGTATATACTTCGTTGTATTTATCTGTTTAATTATGTGCGAGTTCTCTGATAAAAAAAGTTCTCTTATTTGATTATGTAAAAATAAAAAAAAAATATATATATATATATATATATATATATATTTATAACAATTTAAATGTTTTTATTAAAGATTTATAAAGGTAAAAGTATTTTAATCATTTTGCTCATGTTTATCCTCTTATTTCGAGGCCATTAAATCAATGGGCCACACATTCTTTTTTCCTGTCACGTCAGTACCAAATATACCAAATAATGATTGAAGCTAATATACCAAATAATCATTGAAGCTAATTTTTTTCTTTTCTATCTTCTTTGTAATTATATTTCGGTTTTTAGCCTGTGAACCTAGGTACATTTTACTAATTTTTAAAAAATGTTTTTTAAGGTAAGTTTTTATATATTTATTAGGGAAGAGAGTAAGTAATAATTAAAAACTATTAATTTTAATTTTTGTTATTTTTCGTTTTTCACTTGACTCTAGGACTATTTTTCTATGTAAAAATTTTGAATCACATAATTTTATAAACAATTAAATTAAAGCTGTTTGGACCAATAGTTTAGATAGTTTAAAAATATATTAGTTAGTATTTGTTTCTTGTTTTAAGTAAATGTTATATCAGTGGTATTTTTTAAATCATTCTCTCAACAACAATATTTTTTTAAGTGAATTTTATTTATTCAATATAGTTTTTAAATGTTATATAGAGAATAAATACGTATAACTCATATTTTATTGTAACAATAAATAATAATTTTTTCATTAAAGACATGGAAGATTAAAAATAAATTGTGTGAATAAAATTTGGAAGATTTTAATTTTTATCACCTAAACAAAAGGATGAAAGGGAGATATTAAATATTTTACTATTTGTTATTTGATATATATATATATATATATATATATATATATATATATATATAATATAAATGATGTCAATGAAATATATGAATACTAATAAATGAATAGATGACATCAATCATTAATAGATTCTAAGTGCCAGACATACATATCAATTAAGCTTAAAAAATATATTAATATTTTTTATATTAATGTTGCTTCCACATGAATATTGTTGAATTTATTCCAATAACATAAAAATAATTAATCTAATTTTTATTGAGGAATAATTACATATTATATAACTTTTAAAAATCTTTTAAAAGCATACTCACGAAAGGAAAAAAAAAAGTGCAAAGAAAGGATTAAGATAGAAAAAATATTATAAAACTAAATTAATCTTTAATTATATCAAAACTTACCATGAAAATATGTTAATAGTTATTAATATGTGTCCATAAACACACAATAGAAAAATAGATTTAATATATTTACAAGGGACAGAAGATTCACGTCAAATAAAAAAGTATTTAATGCATTAAATAAATGTTTATATAAATAAATAAGAAATAATCAAAATAGACATAAAAATAATTAAAACTAAACATCTGTGTTTAGAAATAAGAAATAATAATATTCTACAAGGAACTAGTTTTTAAGTGTGTAGTAGAAAAACAGTGACTGCAAAGTAGAAACAGAACTATTACTGAACAAAAAGTTATAACTGTTACTTCTTGAACCAATTACACAGAAAATGAATACAGCTTCTACAAAGAAAATAACCATCAAAATGCAAAATCTAAAAAACATGTAGATGAAAAATAACCATCCCTACAAAATTTCAAAAACAAATCCAATCTTGAAGGCAAGATAAGAATATATTGAAATAAAAAAATAAATCAAAACTTTAAAAGAAAATTGAAACGTATACATCTTGAAGCAATTGCAGATAAAAGAGATAGAAGACGCAGAATGAAAATAATCATGAAGGTATAATATCTAAGAAAATCTAATTTGAATCATATTATTATATTTTTGACAACCAAAATTTATAATTAGATTAATTTTGTAAGGTGAGATGTAAATAAAAGAAGGAAAATGTTAGATGAACGCCCTCTTAGATAATATATATATATATATATATATATATATATATATATATATATATATATATATATATATATATATCCTGCCATTTAATAACAAATGTGATATGATATTTTCTTATTTTTAAGTGAAATATTATGTAGCCGTTGGTTTCAGATTATAAGTAATAACTAAATTTATATAAAACAATTTAACATAAAATTTTAAGATAATACGTTTATGGATGTTTTCTATATTATTTTCTTGTTAATTTTTATTTAATAAAAAATTTAATTTAATTTGCAAATCTAATATTAAAAAATGTATTCCATAAAAAAGAACACGGTGAGAAAAAACTAAATAAATTAAGTTTATAAAAACTGAAATTAGATGTGTTAGGTTAACATTTTATAATTTAGTGAACAGTGAAAATAATCACGTCATAACAAGTGTTAAGATTGTATGAAGATTATGCTTAGAAAATGTTAGTATGTGTGAAGTATTATTCAATAAACATAATAAAAAATTGAAATTGCTTAGAGCAACCACATTAAAGTATTAGTTATTAGAAGAAATGTTGTATTAATTTGAAATGATGTGATTTATGGTTGTTAAAAAAGTGACATCATAGTTAATCTTTCAACTATCTAAAATTGAAGACTAAGGTTGGGTCTAGTGAAAGCATATATGTCTGACACGTGTTTAGATTTTGTCCGATAAAAAAATATTAAATGCTGTGAAAAATGTAGAATCTGATACACCAAAATTCAAAGGAAAAGTTCTATCTGCACCGAAATAGATGTGATCCTTCTGCATTGGAGCATCAGAGATAAACATTCCTTTGGAAATTGTTATTTAAGACTTACGTTGGACCACTGTTTCCGACTCATAATAAAAAAATCTTAAACACTCAAATTTTACTTGCATTTTCTTTATATTTTTAGTCAATATCCTGTGATTTTATTTACGGAGATTGGTAATTTAAAAAAAAAAAAAAGAATCATATGAAACATGAGAAAATTTTCATTGTGAACTCTAGATTTATTAAAGGAAGTTGTGTCACATTCTAGACTTCAAACTAAAAAGAAAAAGTATCTGAGTCAAATATATTTAATTATTACACACGGTTTCAATTGTTTATATTTAAAGAAATTGGTTATCCATTACAAGACTTCTGAGTACCTAATTTTGATATATTTTTTTATAACATACTCTTTTATTTAAAAAGTAATTAATATCTATTACTAATTTTTGTATATAAAGATATTATTTACGAAATTAAAAATTAATATATACAATTGAGAAAATATGTTTTCAAAAATTATAAGAGAAAAATATTTTAAAAAATATAAAAAATTATGAGAAGATCATTAACCTATTTATACGAGACTTAAGTTCAATTTCATGTATGGTATGAATAAAGAAAATCAATTACTCACTCACCGTAATGAAAATAGATGAGTTAGTTCCTAACAACCAAAAAAATATTTTTATTTTTAAAATAAAGATAATAATATGAACAATTATCCGTATAGACAAAACTGATAATAAAATTTACTTCTAATCTTCATTATTAATTTTTCTTATCTACTATTATACACTATTCATTTATAACTTTATTTTGTTTCACTGATCCACAAAATAATCAAACAAATATTAATATATATAATTCATAAAACTAAATTTCTATATTTTTATAATTTTAATTTTAATATTATTTCTTTATAATAATTTCTATATTTTTAACATATATTCTTTTTATTATAATTTTTATAAAATTATCTATTATTCTTATTTTCTTTAGTAATTACACAATAATAAATTTTGTATTTTATAAATAATAATTTTACATAAACAATTAATAATAACATTTTAATCACTTTTTTTAAAATAAAACCAAATATATTAATATTAATATAAATAATAATGTAATAATATAATCTGAAATTATATGATTTTTTCCCAATAAAATTGTAGCATGTTCGATAATTTTTCGGTAGAATTAAAACATATTGGTTAAAAAAAAAACCCTTTTCTTTGAACAATTTCGTTGTCAATACAATATTAAAATATTATACTTTTATCTTTCTTTCCCAGTTTTATCTCTATAATTTCACCTTCCAAAAGTGAATAGAGAGAAAGAGCATCATCATTCACACAAAGAGACAAAAAATAAAGATAAATACTGTTAATGTTCTTCCTAATCCTTATATATACACTTTTAAGATGATTCTTTCCCATAATTATTGGTATTTTAATATTTTCTTTTTATCCAAAAACAATTTTAAAATTTTAAGTCTATTAGTATTTTTTTCAATTATAATCTTATTTAATATCCTATGAGAGGTGACAGAGACAACAGAATAAAATATTGGATCAGAACATTATAGTCTAAATATTAGAAAGAAATACTTTCTTGTTAGACTTAGAGCTGTAATATATCTAATAAAATTTTTCTAATATCACTATAAATTATTAAAACAAAACTTCAAAACTTACAGAAAATATGAACTAAAATAGTTATGAAATCTAAATTTTGTCGTTTTCAGAAGGAACAAAGTCATTCACTGCTCCAATCACATGTTTTGCATATGCATTCAAAATTATCCTGATAAAACACTGTTACAATACTTAGTAGTATTTATTTATAGGGTTAAGAAGAGAAGAGAAAATTGAGAAAGAAAAAGAAAAAAGAAAAAGAAAAACAGAAAGACAGAACAATCTAACAACTTGGTAGTTCCCAGTTTTCTATCCTTTTAGAGGAAAACAGGGATTCTCGGTTACCGAGCATCTCTCTGTTGTTTTCCCTATCTTCTCTTTCCATTTTCTGGTCAACCTTTGTTTCATTGGTTCACTTTTTCTTTCCCTTCCAAGTCTCCCCTTCTTAGCTTCAAGGCTTTCATACCCTTCAGAATTCTTCATGTCAAACTAGACATGTTCTTTTTAGTTTTGGTTTTCTTCTTTTTCTTTGCAGCGTTTTGAAGCCTCTTCCAAGAGTCTCTTGCTCAAGGTATTGATTCTGATTCATTCTCTCAAGCTGCTGTTGAGTTCATATTCACTCTTAACTCTAAGGGTCACCCTCTGTAGTATTTATTCTTCTTTGCCTCTTCATATCTTTTCCGTACAAGTTAACTGCTGAAAGTTCAAACTTTTCCGTCCTCACGCCTCAATTTATTTGATGGGTCATCCCCGGATGGAAAATTCATCTCAATTTACGCTTTCGGGGAATCTGAGTTTTGTTGCTTGACTTGCAAGTGACTTTGGTGCTGTGGTTGGGGAAACAGTGCCTTTGTGGAATTTTGCTTATTTGAGTTTGGTCTTTTTATCTATATAATATGTTGGCTAGCTTTTCAATTGAGATGGGTACTTGAAGGGGTTTGATTTCTTCTTTTGGTTCTGAATTAAGTCAACCAGTTGTTTGACTCAATTGGAAACTATGGTATTTGGGGTCATGGACAACTCAAATGATTCATCATCATCCTTGAGTTTTGTATCGTCTCACCTCTCACATGGTTCTAGTAATCACAACGTGTCTTCCTCTGCCAGCAATGAGCATGGGGCAAATATTGAAATTTTGACTCTGAGTAAGCTCAGTGGAAGCCTTGAGAAGTTACTGGTTGATGCTGAGTATGATTATAGTGATGCTGAGATCATCGTTGAAGACATATCTGTGGGTGTTCATCGCTGTATATTGGCCTCGCGAAGTCCTTTTTTTCATGAGCTTTTTAAGAAAGGAACGGATGGATCAGGGAAGGAAGGAAAACCAAGGTATCTCATGTCAGAATTGGTGCCTTATGGCTCAGTTGGATATGAAGCTTTCCAAGTTTTCTTGTACTATTTGTACACTGGAAGGCTAAAAGCTTCACCAACAGAAGTGACAACATGTGTTGATGAAACATGTATCCATGATGCATGTCGCCCTGCTATCAATTATGCCTTGGAGCTGATGTATGCTTCTGCCGCTTTTCAGATGAAAGAGCTGGTTTTACTTTTTCAGGTATTTTGTGTTTTAGGTTGTGTATTTCCTCATTTATAGTTCTTAAGGAGGATATTTATGATCCTATATTACACTTTTTGTTAGTTGTATATTTCTCTTCTACTACCAAGAAAAAGATAGCTTCGGCTTTTGCTTAACAAATATAATGCAAATGTCTCTTCATTGATGCAGCGGCATCTGCTAAACTTTGTTGAGAAGGCTCTTGTGGAAGATGTGGTTCCTATTCTTATGGCTGCTTTCAACTGCCAACTAGACCAGCTTCTCTCTCGGTGCATTCACAGAGTAGCAAAGTCTGACTTTGACAACATATCTTTGGACAAAGAGCTCCCTCATGAAGTTGTGACTGAGATCAAATCGTGCCGTCTCTCAATGCGGCCAGAATCTGCAGCTGATGAAATGGAAGTGGAGCCTTTGAGTGAAAAGAGTATCAGGAGAATCCATAAATCCTTGGACTCTGATGATGTTGAGCTACTGAAGCTTCTTCTAAACGAGTCTAGGGTCACCCTAGATGATGCATATGCCCTGCACTATGCCTGTGCCTATAGTGATTCTAAGGTTATTCAAGAAGTTCTTGGTCTAGGTGTGGCTGATATTCTTCGTAGAAATTCCCGAGGATACACGGTTCTTCATGTGGCTGCAAGGCGAAAGGATCCATCCATTTTGGTAGCACTGCTGAATAAAGGGGCATGTGCAACAGATACCACTCCGGATGGTCAAACGGCTCTTTCAATTTGTCAGAGGCTGACAAGACGCAAGGATTATCATGAGAAAACTGAGCAGTGTAAGAAATCTAACAAGGACAGGCTCTGTGTTGATGTCTTGGAGAGGGAGATGAGAAGAAGTTCTATGACTGTGAGCATGTCTGTTTCATCACAGTTAACAGCTGATGATTTGCACATGAGACTGGATTACCTTGAAGATAGAGGTATGGCTTTCACTTGTCCCTTGTCTAGGTCACTTTGTTTACATCAATACATTAGTATCTAAGTGTGAGTATAAGTCTTATCTTGAGTAAAAAAATGAGTAAATTAAACAATATATAAGAAAGAGGATCCACATATCCAATGCTTTAAGGTTTTGAGTTGAAAGTGGTGTCATTTTCTGATATGGGTTGGGCTCTTTTATTATGATTGATCTTTCCGGTATTTTTCTCCTCGATTTTCTAATATAATATTAGGTCTGACTTAGAAGTCTGAAAGGGTAAAAAAAAAAAAAGCAGAATTTATTTTTTCCTGTTCAGAAAAAAACATATATATTGGTATAGAATTAGGGAGCTATAGATTCTAATGTGAGTATCTCAAGTAGGGTGTTACAGAGAAACAAGGAAATGAAGACCTTGAATAAAGATCTGTGCACAATCAAATAAAATCCTTCTAATTACATTAATCACAGTAACTAGTTGATTACTAATACATGGCTATGCCAGTAAGTTGTCACAATTTAGGTCTATGCATGCATAAGAATCACAGGGAAACAATAGTTGCATGATGTTTTTCAATTTGGAAGCATGTGAACATGAAATTAACATGCTCCATATGTTGCAGTTAGATTTGCTCGGTTCTTGTTTCCTGCTGAGGCTAAAGTAGCCATTGAGAATGCTGAGGCAGATTCGTCATCACTGTCAGCTTTGAAGGGCACAAATGAGAATCTAAAAGTAGATCTTAACGAATCTCCCTCTGCTCGAACCAGAAAACTTCAGTTAAGATTGCATGCCCTTATGAAAACAGGTATGTCCTAAGACAATTTTGAAATGGCTTCCTATAATGATTGTGGAATATGGAGAACAACACTTGTTCTATTAACACCAAATCAAGCTTGCATGGCCTTGGTTGAAATTTGCCAAAATTTTTAAATTATCACAAGTACGTAATACTAACAAAAATAAACAATTTTGTACAGTTGAGAATGGGAGGCGCTTCTTTCCTCATTGTTCTGAAGTGCTTGATAATTTTCTGGAAGATGATATGCCAGATGTGCTCTTCCTAGAGAAGGGAAGTGAAGAAGAGCAGAGAATGAAGAAAGCACGGTTCATGGAACTTAAAGATGATCTGCAAAAAGCATTTCACAAAGATATGGCTGAAAATAACCATACAGCTTTTTCATCTTCAGTGTCCTCCTCATCATCTTCTACTCGGAGGGAAAGTCTTAACCACAGAGTGAGGAAAAAATGAACTCCATCTTCTGCTAGAGTAGTGTTGCAACTTCCAAGTATAAGAAGAAGCTCTGCAATATTTAGTAAATAAGATGTTCTGTTGAATTAGAGGGTTTTTGCTGATGAACATGCACATTTTTACTAGCTTCATTATATTTCTTATATTTGTTGGACCAGATGAAGAAAAAAGGAAGAACTATTGGCTTGTAGTATATTTGACCTTTTCCAAGAACCAAAAGTACTTGTAAAATTTTACATTGATATCCAGTTAGAGATTGTCAAAATTGAAAATTTTACTTGTACAATAATTATTTTCACACTTGTATAGAAAACTGTTTAATGTCATTTTTTATTGATTATCTTTTTTAATTGTAAGATTGTTATCCTGAAACTTTTTATTTCTCTTCATAAGAATTTATTTATTTATTTTTTACGGAAACATGTTTAATTATTTTAATTCAGAAATTGTAAATATTATGAATTTTCTCTTTCTCATGAAAATTGAAGATTTGAAGGGTTTAATTTTATAAACTAAAATTTTACTGCTATTAGTCTCGCCACATATTAAATATTTAGAGATAATTTTGAAAAAAAAAAACTACAATTGCAAATAAATTTAATGCTAGTAATTTAAATTAATAATTTTAATAAATATGAATTAAACATACTTATCTTAAATTTAGGTATGGAGAGAAAACTCTTGCAACTTTATTTACTAAAAGCATATAAAAACAAGGTAATGGATTTTTCTTAGAAAATAATTATGTTTGCACCGATAAACGGTGAATGAGAAATATAATGTTAGATGTCAAATTAGATTTTTTTTTTTTTTCATCTTGTTGTCAAGAACACGTGAGGAGAAATTGTGATATGATTGTGGTTAGAGACATTGTCCCTAAACTAATTATATATTAATGGACTCCAGCATAACTCTTAGTGGATGTCTCAAGATTTTTTTAATTTTTCCCCTTATTTTAATCATCTGGGTCAGAGGATCTAACTTTCAAAAGACCAAATACTTTCTCCATTTTTATTACATTATGGTCTCAGTTTCCCTTTAAAAAGATTGAGTTACACTTCTTTTCAGAAAGAATGATCTATAATATAAAAATGATTGCATTTATATATTTTATTTATTTATAAAAATAATAATTTCCCAAAATAAAAAGCTCAATATATTTATTTATTTATTTTAAAAAGTGTGTTTATTATTCATATTGCTACTAGGCTAATGAGAAGAATTATGAAGGGCTTTTACTTTCTGCACGTCCATAATTGCTATCTGTACTTCTCATAATTTTAAAATACCTGTGTTACCCTGTTCTTTTATTTGAAAATGGGTTCCTCCTTCATTTAAGAGTCTTGTTAGTTGCAGCTTTACTTCATCGAGATTCAAATAGAAAGAAAAACCATATTATAGTTCGAACCACGACGAAAAACATCCAAAAAGTAATAAAATTCTCAAAGGAGGAATCCACTTTCAAATGAAAAAGCAAGAGTAGCATTTAAAAGTTGTGGACAGTGCGGATAGCATCATGGAGGTGCAGGAAGCAAAAGTTGCTGTGACGTTATTGGCTGAAAGCCCAACACAGCCTAATTGGTAGAAACCCCAAGAAAGTGCGTCCTATATGCTGAAAGGGTATCTCTTTTTATGCAATGCAAAATTTACATTCTAAAGTACCCTTTTCAGAGGGGAAAAAAAAAAGGATGTCGACTAAATTTTTTTAAAAATCATCTTCTGTCAGAGGTTTTATTGCATATAATAATGTAAGATTATCTCCTTAGAAAAGTAGTTGTAATTTCTATTCAAAAACTATATTTTAGTTCTTCGTCAATGTATTTTCTCAAATTTATGGTATATATAATTTTGATCATATTATATAAAGATAAATTATATTAAAAGTAAGTGATTTGTGTGTGTGGAGATGGAAGGAGGAGAGAGACTATAAGAAGTCCTTCATTATGCAAAAGTGTTAAAAGGACTGAAAAGAGTTGTCATCACTAACTTTTTCTTTAATTTTCTATTGAAATAAAATACACAAAGAAACTAGAAACTTTTAGGAAAACAAATATATGAGAACTCTTTTTATGATGTATTAGGAATGGATTAAATGAATGGATTGGCACTGTTCTTGAAGACATGTAGGTAAATTGAGATGTATAGAATTCTAACTAGAAATTGTACAGTCATTTATCATCTCTTAACCATTTTGGTCAAGTTCTGAGGGCCTAGAAATGAAAGACCATAGGCAAGAGGCAGTGACAAGAGCTTCTTGGCTTTTCCTACATATGCCCTTTTTGTGAAGTTATTATAGTCATTGGCTTCAATAGCATCTAATATTTGCCTGTACAACAACAGTGATGCCCACACTGGCCACCTGCTAGCTGAGTTTAGTTCTGCAACTCCCCTCTCTGCCTCATCAAAAAACATCCTTGCCCTCTTTATCTGTCCCTTCATGAATTTCCTCCATTTCTCTGTCACTTTACCTCGGAATATGTCATCATCTGATAGCCCTGCTTGTGCCAATTCATCCTGTGGCAGATATACTCTTCCTCTTCTAGCACTGCAATCATCAACAACAACACCAAATTAGACAACATGGTTTGAATGGTAAGGACAATTAAAACTAGAGTTTAACATAAATAGTGTACAAGTTTTGACATTGTCAATGAGATTTGTGACAAGATCATGCAGAAAATTTCTACACTATTGGTGCATATATAGGCCTAGTTTTACTTTGTTTTTTAGTTGTGTTGCTATTTTTTTTTTTTTTTTTTTTTTTT
>Ga0209700_106739_pt1 | contig 17310 bp, 11 predicted proteins | sample SiratroredBW_FD_187528 | JGI IMG/M metagenome (GOLD analysis project Ga0209700, IMG submission 187528) | Root nodule microbial communities of legume samples collected from California, USA - Siratro red BW (SPAdes) (version 2) | ecosystem: Host-associated > Plants > Roots > Nodule | place: USA...
TTCTAACATTAAAGATTATCATTCAATTCAGGTTTTTCAAGATACACAGCCATTGGACAAACAAGATATAGAAGAGCTTCAAAAAGAATGGGCCAAGTATTTTCTCAAAGTTAGAAGTAAATAGTTTAGATTAGAAATAGTTTCATTGTAAATTATAAGTACTTTATTTGAAATTAGAAGTAGCTTTATTGTACATTAGTGTATATAAAATATGAACTGCATTTCTATATAATTAGAAACACTCTTCTAAAAATGAATTCTGCCTGGATTGTTTACCGATGCAGGGAGGTAATAGCTAATCCAAATTGAATATTAAAAAAAAAATCTAACACAACATCGGTTATGGTCAAATCCGACGTGGTGATGCACCTGAAAATTGAAAACAGATGTATCACAACGTCGGTTAAGGCACAAGACGACGTTGTGGAAGCATCACAACGTCGGTTGGAGCCTCTAAACCGACGTTGTGATGCATCTATTTTGAATTTTCAGGTGCATCACCACGTCGGTTAAAAGCCTCCAACCGACGTTGTGATGCTTCCACAACGCCGTCTTGTGCCTTAACCGACGTGGCCTGGGACCCAGTCATGCAATCAATTCAGTGAATCACACGTCGGTTTGGGTGTTCTAACCGACATTGTTGTGTTTAACACAACGTTGGTTTTGTTAACCGACATCATGATCAACGTCTCCTGGGTCAACGTCGGTTCAATACCCGACGATAAATGTCTCTTAGAACCGACAATGAATATCCTTTTTGTACTAATGATAGCATTTAATTGTTCTAACGATTTATATTTATGATCACATGGTTAATAAAATTGAAACCATCATAAAATAGCCATGTTAGCCATATCTAGATAAAGTTATTAGTCATATGTTTTTTATTTTATTTACAAAATTTTGACAAGTCAACACAACATAATCTGTAGTGTTACCATAAGTTAGATTAAATCGAGATTTTCAACCCATCTTAAAATGAGTTGAACACAACCCCTTTCCCACATAAAGACGCATCAACTAGGTTTATTGTATTGATCCGTAAATATTTTCAAGAGAGAAGGGCATAACAAGATAGTAAAAGAACAAAAATTGAAAATAAAAAATGTCAAATTTATATTTAAGACTTGCTGATAAAATATGTTATATCTAGACACCAATCACAAATAACTTAACATAAAATATTATTATCATTATCAATTGTGTTAGTACAAAACCATCACAAAAAGTCTAAGCAATTTATGATTCACAATAAATGTCAACATTTAAGTGATTAAATATCATAAAATTAGTGTGTGATTCAATGATGTTTACGACTTTGTCACTAAGTAACTATAAGAATAAATATTAAATTGAAAAAATATCACTATACAATTAACATATTTGAGTTGAAAATTTTATCATTTGACAATGTTTAACTACCACGTTTATTTATTATTATAACAGTCATTGATTTGTTCCACGCTACTAAAAACTTGTCAATTTTACAGCAGCCAAGACTAATACTATTTAATTACTAAGTTTAGTTACTAATCTAAAATCATAGTCAAAATTCATATCTTACCTTGCAAGTAAAAAAGAAAAAGGTGTAGCAGTCAAAAACAGAGTAAGGTATATAAGCGTTTGAATTTTCTAAATAATATAGTTAAGATAGGATTTAAAATGGAATAATTCAAAATGAATATAAGATAAGATGATTAAGTCCATACAATTTGTTTTATTGACAAGTTATAAGTTTGTTTTGAGGTGGTGAAGTGGGTCATGTTTCTCCTGTTCCGACACGAGGAAATGAAACAGAGGAGCATGTGGAAGAATGGTATTGCTCCAAAATGTGAATCAAAAATGATGATTATATACATTCTGAAGTTAGGCAAATGTCATTCAGATTTGATAGATGAGTGTGGTATGTGCAAACCCTTCTTTCCCTGCTTCGCTTCTTCTTTCAAACCATTCAACTAATTATTTGACTCTCTCATTCCACTGCCTAACTTTTTGGAGCTTTTAGTACGGGATTATTCTATTAATAGGATCACCAATTTCAATATATAAATTAATATAATATTTATCTTAAAACCTCAATTAAATGTTAAGGATGTCCATCATAGATCTATATCTCTTTTATAAGATATAGTTTGATAGTATTTTTAAACTCAGTTTTGATATTATTTGTTTGAAAAATTAAGAAAATAAATATTAGTATAGTTTGATTTTTGTTGATAGAAGTTTTAGGTAACTATACTTCGTTTAAGATTTAAGTGTATAAATGATAATGAAAATAAGAGGTGTTTGGTAATGAAGTATTTGTGTTTAAAAATATTTATCCCGATGTAGGAAAAAAGACTTTCACTAAAAAAAGATTATTATTTTTTATATATTATTCAACTTTTTTTATTTTTATTCAATATAAGACTTAAATTTACATTTTATTTAACAAATTTTAATAATATTTTTTATTAAAAAAACTCAACAATAAATATATTTATTATTTTATTTTAAAAAAATATCTTCAAATTTTGTAGGCTGTTCACTTTATGTAAAACTGCTCTCGAATATAAATTTTAAAGTAAGATGTGTTACAAGTAGAGATGATCTCTGAATAGTTAGTTTGTCTTTTGCTTGATCTTACAAATAGAAAAATCTAAAGAAGAAAAAAAGGTTAGCCTGTGAAAAAGTAATATGAGAAGATTGAATACTTCCTTTATCTGAAAAAAGGAGGAAAGCAAAAAGCTATCACTTCTACATTATTGCTTTGTTTCTTTTCGTAATTTTACTTTAATATGTGTCAATGGAAATGCCACAATTTACATCAGACGTGTGAGTTTGGTTTGATTAAAAATAAGTGATTTAGAGAGATCATTTGTACATGACAGTTTATAAATTATCAATGTCTATGGATTACACTCACGTGATATTCAGTGTCCATTACTTGATTTTTTATTAAATATTATTTGAATCAAACACAAAAAATGATATGCACTTCAATTTATTTTTATTTATTATAAAATTTAAATCAAATTAAACTAATATTTCAATTTTATTTGGATATTTTTTGTTAATATAAAACTATTAGACATTTTATAATAAATTTTTGTCAAATAAAAATATATATTATTAAAACATTCTATGTTTGCTGTCCAACTTATATTTATCAATTAATTTTATATCTATAAATAAATTACGTAAAATTATAATTATTATACAAACTTGTTATGATGTTTTAGTGAATATAATTTCAATATAAGTATAACACAATCAAATAACACAAATTTCAAAATATTTCATATTTATCTGCATTTATTAGTTGTAAATTAAATCAAACATACAATATTACACTTAAGTAGATTTATTAGTTTTATTTCATTTTTAAAATTAAAAATTGAACCAATCAATTGAAAAAAGCTATCTAATCAATTTTGTTTGTTACTTCTTTCAATTGGTTCAATTTTAAACCCTTAACTATTTTTTATTTTCTAAAATAATAGCTTTTATTCCTTTTTTAAAAATATTATAACATTACTAAGGTAAATAAAATAATTATTTTATTATAATACTATTTATATAATTATTATCAAGTTTAGTGCTATGCTTTCCAATTTTATTAAAAAATGTATTTTTTCTTCCGTTAATGAAAAGTATTTTAATAGTTCTAATTTTGTTACGTTTCATTAATATATATATATATATATATATATATATATATATATTAAAAAATGTATTTTTTTTAAATATAATATATATTCTAAATATTTAGCTTTTTAAAAGGTATCCATAAAATATTGCTTAAAAGTGTAAACAAACGACTGAGAGAAAATAATCTTATTTGTGTGATTTAATTTGAAGGTGGTTTGAGATACAAAGAGATTATAACAAAAAAATAAATTTTAACTTCAGACACAAACATATTTTAAGAATAAAATGAATTAAAATAATATTATCCATGCGTATCACGTGAGAAGTGAAGATATGTCAATGCAACCATTTGAAAACGTGTCATTCCTTTTCTTTGAAAAAAAATGTAAACATGCTTATTTAATGCTTATTTAAATTCATATATATATATATATATATATATATATATATATATATATATATATATATATATATATATATATATATATATATATCTACATACTTAGTAATTCTCGAATACATAGTTCAAACAAATGGTTAGAAGAATATAAACTATATTAAGAAATATTTTTAACTCGCTCATTTTCAACTACACTTTTTTTATTGATAAAACTTAAAATGAAGACTTTTTATTTGTCCTACAGTGACTGAATTTTAACCACTTTAAAAAATTGAATCAACTAATATCTTCACATTATGATAAAACATTAAGTTTCCTTCTTTTTTAATTCTCGTCAGATTAATTATTCCCGTCATTTCTTTAATAAGAATAATGCATTTATTAAAAGGTAAGATCATTTAAGTAATATAATTTTATAACATGATATATGTCAAAGGATATTAAACTGCATTTATTATGGCATAGACCAAGTATTGCTTAACAAAATTGAATTTAGTATTTTTCAAGCTAATGTCTTTAATTATAACTACTAATACTTTTACTCTTTACTTTCATAATTTATTTATAGATTTTTATAATACAAGTCTTTTATATTTTATATTCCGTTGATATTGTTTACAACCATGCATTATTTATTCAAGTTTTGAAATATATAATTTAATATATTTATTTTTTTAGTTAATCTTAATTAAATTCTACAATGCATCCCTGGCGTGATAAATCAAGCATAGTTACGTGGGGATCATTCTTTTCTTAAAGAATAAAAAAAGTAAAAAGAAAAAATTTCAGTTATATTTTAGTATATAAAGTAGAATTTTAATTATTTAGTTATTTTTTATAAAATCTGTATTTTTTAAAAATAATTTTTTATTTCTCTCTAATTTTTTGAAACCGATCTTTATTCTTTATCAATAAGATAATACATACTAGTGAGGAATAACCAATTCCAACTTCTCATATTGATTTTAGATTAAGTTTCTTTATGTTTTATAAATATTATATATAGGTTTATGTGAATTTTTTGGTTTTTTAAAAGTTTAAAAGGTTTATGAGTTGAGAAGGTAGTGTTTTATTAAGATCAACTTTTAATTTAATATCTGGGATTTTTTTTAAGTTATTAAAGTTTATAAAAATGGTTTTGGATCATTTCTTATTTTAGAACATCTTAAATAACTTTCAGGTAAGAAAAACTTATAAACCACGTATAATTCGTATAACTTTTTTAGTTGGATGATTTAGAATAATATTTATATTGAATTGATGTCAAATTAACATTTTCAAGTTTGAATCATTTCTAAATTTTTGCATGTCATTCTCTTTTGTTTTATTTTAGTTTGTTATATTTTATATTTATTTTTTCTACTTCTGATAGTTTAATTGAAAGTTTGTTTTGTTTCTTTCTCATAAGTTTAGTATAGTCCTCCATAACTTTGTTTTATTTTTTTCTTTAATAAATTACGTATGACGACTATATATCTATAACATAAATTTTAATTACGGAAATTGATGAATTTATATGGTGGATTGGTATATCATTAAATTAATTGGATTTAAAAGTTGAAATTTTAACTATATTTTGTATATAATCAAATGTACATTTTTATTAAATGTACTTTAATATTTTAAAATTCTTATAATATGTGGAAGCTTTTGATAAATGATAGTTTAATTTATTTATGCTAAAGATTGATGAGTTTGCTTTGAAACCACATATTTAAGTATAGATTGTAGTGTTCTGATGGAATGATTAAGTTGATATACTTTGATTTCATCATGAAATTTTCATTTCGATTTCAATTGTAATTTTTGAAAAGGTTTTGAAATATATTAGAATAAGTAAAATTGAAAAAATGATATTGTTGTCTCTGTACTTTTTGCTTAAAAAAATGATTTCACTCAAAAAATCTCAACTTTAGAACAAATCGAAGATTTAATCAATGAAATTTAGTTAGCAAATGTTGTTTTTCTTAGAGAATCAAATGTTGAAATGTCGTCAATTAAATTTAATTTGAAAATGAAACGAACACATATTCTTTTATGTATTTTGCATCTGCCTTTGTCTACATTCATCTTTGAATATTAATAAATTAAAAACTAAATGTCTATTGTCATAAATATTGTTTCTTTTATTAAATGGATGAATTAGAGTTGTATGATATGATTAAATATTTGTCAAAGTAATATTACTTTAATAGTTTGTATTTTTTTAATAGCCACAGATGGTACTGTTGAGTTACTATTGAGATATTGAAATGTATTATAAGTATTAAATTAGAAATTAAGTATTAAGTTAGTAAATATTTAATGAGATATCAAGAAGCTTTAAAGTTGTCAAATATCCCATATAAACAAATATATCATATAATGAAAAACTGACGGAGAAAGAAGGTTTCTTAAACTAAATTATGAATAAGAATATCTGATATTTAATGTTATTGTCAATACTTAGATGATTATCAAATATAATATAAAATATTAGCATCTGTATCTAAATTTAATATTAATCCTTTAAAAGTAATTAGTGGTTATTTTTTTTAAATTAAATGTTTAATGTAATATTTGATATGTAATATATGAAATTATTTATATATTAATTATATTATGTACTTAATTGAAATATTAGTTATTTTTTATTTTTGTTAATTTTTTTCAATTGTAATTAGATTATATTTTGATATGAGGGCAAATAGTTATGTAGAGAAAACTAGTAATATATATATATATTAATGTTTTGTTTTTCCTTATATATATATATATATATATATATATATATATATATATTTTTTATTATATATATATATATTTATTTTTTTTTTTTTTTTATATATATATATATATATATATATATATATATATAATATTCGTAATATTCAGATATATTTACTAAGCTAGAGTTGTATATTATACGTTTGGAATGCTCCTATTAATAGTTTTGTATTTTATAAGCAACAGTTTCCTAAACTATTCACCAGAACTACAAAAAAATCAATAATTCCAATCAAAGATACTGAATTTTTCAATTGTTTAAACATTTTTTTTTTTCAAAAATTATACTTTAAAGCTATTGAATTTTTCATTCTTTAATCTTCTCACACCATGTAAGATGGAAGGTGGACTTTCTTCCCTTTTTCACTACAGTCAACATTCACTTCTTTCCCTTCCCTTCCTCCCCATCCTCCATCCACACCCACATTCAACCTTTTCTTCAACATTATATAATCACCCCAAAAACACATCTAATAATTAAAACAAAACCCTCGTTTCTAACAAAATAAAGAGCTTTTTGTTTCGTATATATTTTTCTTTTAATTTGTTGGCTAGAATAGTAATAAAAAAAGTTACTTCCTAAGCAAGAGAGATCAAATTAAGGTGAGATTCCACATTTAAAGCAAAGCTTTTTTTTTTTTTTTTAATTTTCAATAAGAAAAAGAATTGAATGAAGGAATGGATAATGCAAATGAAAAGGAAGAAGGATCGTGTGTATGTGTACATAGGGTGGTGAAGGAGATTGAGAGCAAGAAGAAGTAGGGATTGGGAAAGGGAAAAGTGCATGGAGGAAAGAAGGAGGAAGAGAAAAGGTGAAGAAGGAAGACAAATGATAAATGATATGATGAATAATTAATTTAAAATCAGATAAAAAAAATGATCTCAATCCACTTTGAAAATATAAAGAATGGAATCAAATAACTTAAATATTAAGAAATGAAACTAAATACCAAAAGATAAAATCTAAATAAAAAATATAAAAAATGTATAAAAGAAAGGTAATAATATATTTGAGAAAAGGTGAGAAGCTTGAGGCAATTGACAAAGAAGATGGAATATTCGTATTTGATCCGATTGGGTGTGTTGTCTCCTTGACTATATGGCATTGTGGAATCTCTTTTTAGTGTGACTTGTGGCGTATCTTTGCATCGCAGCCATTAAATAATATTTATATCTCCAATTATATGATTCATTATATGACTTTAAGCCATGTATATACCTTTGGGGTTATCCAAACCAAGCTGGAGAACAAATTTAGTCACCCACACCAAAACAACACTACAAAATGGGAATTTTTTTGAGGACAAAAAAATGCACTCTACGGAATTTTAATATATAACGTGTAATACAGAGATGTATAGTTTATAATTATGTTACCAGTATTTGGTCAATTGTTTATGTTTTTAATAAAATAATTTTACTTATGCATAAGTCTAATACGTTTATTTTAATTTTTATATTTTTAAGAAATAATTTCTATTTGCTTAGTAAATTAGTGATTATTTTTTAAATTGCTTATTTCGTAAACACTTGTTAAATTTATTTAACTTGGTCCATTGTTATAGTCTCCTTCAATAGAGCTTGACGATATTTCAACATTTGAAAATGGAATCAAACTAAAACTTTTCACTGGATTTAGAGCCATTCAAAAGTCAATATGTAGTGAATTGTACATATAGTTTATTGGAACAAGTATTTCCATAAGTAGTTTTAGAAGAAGAAGAAAGTTTGTCTGCATACTAAAATTAGCTTATATTAGAAGTTAAAAAAATAAACTATATAAAAGAACTTATGCTAAACTTTATGGATAAACTAATTGTATTTATCTTTTAGAACACTTTTTATAAAAGTAGTTTATCTAAAAAATAAAAATCAATATTTAAAAAATAATTTAATTAAATACTTATTTTATAGGCTCCTTTCACAGAAAAAAATGAAGTCTTTTAAAACAAATTAAATATTGTTTATAACATTTATCGTAAAATTTATCTAAATAATCTTGAAATCACTTGTAAAATTTCCATGTTTATACGCATTTTAACATAATTTTTTCAATTTTCACATATATTATTAATTCGCTAAAAGTATAACGACAGAACTGTAAGTTTAAAAAATAAAAGGTAAAATTATTTCATTTTATCATAGTTTTTTTTTCTGTAATTTTGAAGCTGTTTTATTATTATTTTTAACTTTTTCTATGACACATTAATATGTTGTTGCATATTCAATGGAATACACACAAAAAATAGAGTAAAATACGTTAAAAAAATTGAACAATGAAATTTCTACTATAATTACAATTATAAGGTAAAATATACTGTTAAATCTAAATATTACTTCACACAAAACCAACTGCACCAACACAGGATAAAGTTAAACATTTTTGTGTTGATGAGAATCAATGACTTTGAATCATATATGTGGAGTTTAAAATTTCTGAGATTTTTCGTGATTTGTTTCTATAATGGGAGAAGAGGATCTATGTGCTGTGTTTATTCCCCCACAACGTTCCCAGATAATGGGATTCATAATGCAATGTTATTTTTATATATGTATTTATGTATTGTGGTTTTCATTAGTGTTCTAAAGTCCTATTTTAAGAGATCAAATTATTTGAACATGTTCATTGCATTTTGGCCTAAGCCATAAAAGTAAAAATATACTGCATTTTGAAAAACATATCTGCAGTATATTAATTTTTTTTTGTGTGAAGAAAAAGTAGGATGCTAATTGCTTTTGATGAAGCAGCAGCCATAAATTTCCAATTAAACCAATGTTGTGACGAAATAAAGAGTGTTAGGTGTTGAAAAATGAATGAGTACAAAGTGAATCATGGCACAAAACAACAAGTTTCTGAGATAAAACAAAGATGAATTGAACAGCAAAGCAGATCATTGAAATAGGAAATAAAATTTGCCTCTATTCTGTCATTTTCACCACAAAGTAGGATCTGCCTATTAAATTGATTGGCTTATAGGCTTGGTGGGTTAGGCAAACTGATTAACATTATAGTTTTATAATGTTATGCAGAAGGTGCCACAACTTATGTTCAATGCTCTTAGTCCATCTAAACCAATTTTTTTTATGTTTTTGTACTGGAACTCTTGGATGACTCATGCACACTTAAGTGTTAAACAAAACCTAAATTATTTATGGGGAAATGATTATAAAGTTGTGCCAGCTTTTTGAGTTCCTGGTTTTAGATAACTTCATAGATTAAAGGCAACATTCCCTAATAATTGGCAAAGGTTTAGCACCTAATGGAATTGTATAGAAACCACTGATGTTGGAGTTGCATAGCAATACATTGGTTAAGTTTTTATGTTTTGTCATTTCTTCAATTATAAACATTGCTATTCAATGTTGGACCATTGAATTAAAACATTCAATATATATTTTGTTTCATACTATGATTTATTATTTTGTTACTAGTCAAATATTCAAAGAGTGGAAAATTGGAAAAACCAACTACACAATGAACGAGATCAAATGTCATCAATGAAAAAATTGATATTGGTTTGTACTTTGTTACCTAATGCCATGTACAATACATTTTCTATTTAGATTTTTTTTTTTTCTATTTGGATGCTAGTTGGATATAAATTTAATTTTTCTAGACACCTGAATGTGTGTTTAGCATTGGACAAAATTGTACTAATATTGTGATCTATAAATGTATATAGTATCAGTAATATAAAACACTCGCACACGTAAACTAGATCATACCAAAAAAAAAATCATAAATCACTTTTCTGAACGTCCTTATAAATAGATACGATAAACAAAAATTGTCGGAACCTCCTTATAAATAAATACGATAAAAATAAGAAAAAGTGATAAATAAAAAAACTTATATTTATTTTTATTAAGAGAGATAACTTTAACTATATGCGATTTTTAAACAAATTGTTTATCTATCTATTTTAATTTTATGCTTTATTTTTTAAACATTTACGTAAAATATTTTAGGATGAAAAAAAGTGTGGTCAGATTTTAAATTTTTAAAAACACCTTACCCTTATAGAATGGCCCATGCAGGTCTCGAACCTGCGACCTTCGCGTTATTAGCACGACGCTCTAACCAACTGAGCTAATAGGCCATTTGTTATTAAGATAATAGATTTAAATAAAATACGTAAATATATAGTATTGTTGGTGGGAATTATTCAGAATTTTTTGGTATTGGGCTTAACTATTCCATGAATTCATTGACGGTTATTGTACAATTCTATAAAATGAATTTTCAACACCTGTTGCAATTTTGTATAGTGACAATTGCTTAAAAAATTGAACGATTGAACTTTTAATAATTTCATCATTTATTATTACTCATATTATCCTATCGTTGATTGATTCAATAATTCTTATGCTGCACTATTTAGTCTACTTATTTTTATGTTTTAAAATGCAAAAAAGTATAATTCATGTTAGTAGAGGTGAAAGTTTTCTCTTATTCAATTAAAATACTGCCAATATTGCAGTTATTACTATGTCTGACCACTGCTAAGTTAAAAAAAACTATTCCATTTTTTCATCAAGACATAGTTTTCAATTTTAGCTCAATAAATGAGTTATAGAAGATAAAAGATTAACGAAAGAATAGCGTGTTAGATAAATACATAAATAATAATTGTTAATATTTTAACTCTTGATAAAAAAGGTTTATCAATGTTAAGGATTAATTTCACATGAAACTAAAGTTCTATATGTATATTTAAAAAAGAGAGAGATAAATAAATTAGTTATCAATTAATTGATTTTAGATTTACCGTGTTTATTTGTAAAATTGATAAAATTTATGATCACGCCAAAATTTAAGTTTAGGCTAATTTTATTCAAAAAGGTAACATTTAATAAGCTACTTAGACATAACCAAAAGAATTATAATAATAAAGCATAAAACGATATTAAACTAAAGTAGATAAACTTGAATCAGGCATTGAAACTCCTTTCATCTCTCTTTTTTTTTTTGTTTTTGGAGTAACATATTGCAACCTATTTTCTCTTTTTTTTTCTCTTTATATCCCCATTCATATTGATGTTCCTCATGTCTACAATTTAACAATTAATTTTTCTAAAAATAATGATAGTGTGAAAAAATGGCCTGTTGACAAAAAAGAATATGGATGTCATGTCCTTAACCACCCATGTAAAATAGTGTAGATGTATAAAAACTTAATATTCTTTTCTTTTAAAGAATATATGGTGAATGAGTTTTACATATATCAATTTGGAATGTTTATATCAAAAGAAAATGACACTCATTATTTTAAGATATTTGGGCGGTGTTCTTTCATGTATTTATTAGAAAATACATTATTTTCTTTAATAAGAAATACAAAGAAAGTTTATCCACATTGTTTTATATATTTTGTTATTTTCTATTACGGCATTTGAGTTTTGATTCTGATTTCTACATTCATAAAATGAATATTAATCATTTTCAATATCTTATTTCACCATATTATCTTTATTCATAGGAAAACTCCTCATTGATTTTTGTTTCTTATGTTTTTAATGCATCAAACTACCATAAATAATCGTGTTTATGTCGTATGGGTCTTAAATACAAATTTGGTTTTATTGATGTAACTATTAAAACATCTGCTCACACCAATGCTTTATATTCAACTTGGAAAAGAGCCAACATGATGGTTGTATATTGAATCATTTAGTCACTTTCATCATCCATTCCACATACAGTTATATGGAGAAATACAACCTCAAGTATTCGGTTAGACATGACGAAGAGATTCTATTAGGAAGACTTGTTTCAGATTTTTTATCTATACCACATTATTTCATCTTTCCAACAAGGAGAGTTAAATGTTACTGATTATTTCACAAAAATTAAAAATCCTTTGGAATGAGCTGGAAATTTTTTGACTGCTACTTGTTTGTATTGTGAAACCAAATGCTCTTGCAGTGCCTTTCTCAGTGTTAACAAATATAAAGTTCAAGATAAAAAGTTTAAATTTCTCCGAGTGTGGATTAAGGCCATTCAACAGGCCAACTTTGGCAAATTTCAAAATCATGCTCATGGATCTATTGTCGCTTCTCAACTGAGTCATTTCTTTGGTGATTTAACAAGATAGATGAATGTACGGTGATCCAATTGAGCAATATAAGGGTGATAGCAGTAACTAATAACGGTGGTTAAGAAAACAGTGCTAGATGCAATATATTTCCTAGTAGTAACAGAGGAAATTCCGTTCCATCAAGGACCTATTACGTTTTAGAGGGTAGAGACAATAACAATAAAATTTGCAACCACTGCAGAAAATCAAAACATCCAATAGAGATACATGTCATAAAAAACATGTATTTCCACTTCATTTCAAATTTTACAAGACAAAACCAAAATCACAGTCATGAACAATATCAACATTCTTACAGCAATCACAAATTACTAACAACAGTCATGAACAAACTGCGAATATCTCTTTTAATTATTGGGTTCTAATAATGGTGGCAGTAACTACATTTGTTATCACTTTTTATCATAAAATCAGACCTATTCATGTCTCATTCTAAGTAGCTTTAATTTGTTGTCTATAGAAAAATTAGCTCGTATCATTACCAGATAGCTTATGTTTCTTCACACATTCAAAACTCACTGTAAAATCCAGAACAAGATTACCATGATGATGACCCAGCATCTGATGATAATTCGGTATACTATGACAAATTTTATGCTTGTAACGTAGTTTGGCAAAACAAAGAATGTTACCTTTCCCTATTAGCATTTCAGTTTCATGTTTTGATCTTATACGTGTCACCGACGCTTTGACCTTATTTATGTTGACGTATAGGACCTTTGCTACATGTTTTGATCTTATTCATGTTGATTTATGAGAACATTTTAATATTATTGATGTTTAATCATGAACACAATAATTTGTTAACCACTGCCGATGATCATTCAAGATATACTTCCATCTTTCCTCTAGAGCTAAAACCTGAAACATAAAAAATTTTGCAAAATAGTTTCATTGGTTAAAACACAATTTGATTTATTTATAAGTAATAAGTAACACTGGAAATGAATTTTATATGAACGATTTTTATGCTTTAAAAAAAATCCATCACAACTCTTGTTCTTATATAAACCAGAAAAAACAATGCAGCCAGAGCTTTGATTCTGTTCATGATGCTGCCTACATCAACATGTTACCTACAGCTCTTCTAGAGATTTCTTCTCCACATAATACACCATAAAAATGAACCTGACTTTACCAGATACGACAACGTTTGTCAATCTGCTTTTATGAGTTTCAATACTGATACTAAGGAATTTGTGTTACTAGATGTGCATACTAGAAAAACTCTACGTTACAAGAAATGAATTGTTTCATGAACATTAGATTCCTAGTCCTGATTTGAAAACCAGAAATAACGAAGTTAACAACAATCACGAAAATCAGACCCATACTCTAATTATTTACTTTGAAACACAGCCTGTCCCATGAGTCCTAGATAAAGCACTTTCAAGACACATCCATACATGATCAAAACTTCACTACCTACAACCCCTCTAATGCCTCAACAGAAATTACAAGCCTTCATTAACACTGATTTAAAACGATTTATTTCTTAAGACGCTTTTGGAGCCCGAATATGATCAAGCTTCAACAAAAGAATCTTCAAATCTCCGTTCTTAGTGGCAATCACCAGGCTTGTAAAATACAGAAACAAAACCAAATTTACAGGCCACTGATGCTGTTTTTTGGATGGAAAGAACAACAGCACCTTTCAATAAAAAGACGTGAGCAGAATCTGGAGCAAAACAATTCAATGGCCAGAGCTCAAAATCAACTTAAACAATTCCGTGGCGGTTTGAAAAAATCAAAGAAAATTGTTTTACAACTGCATTGATTACAATGATCTAATTTTTAAGAGCAAATCACTAAATACATAGACAGTATAAAACAAAAACGCAAAGCAACACGAAGAAACTGAACAATTAAACCCACCACAGAGAAAAAAAAAATCAATATTCCAAAACATAACTAATTCGTATCCGAACAAAGAGGGAATAGACCAAATGGCATAAGAACCGTAACAGAGAGATGTGGCCTCAGAGGTAGTGACAATTTAAGATATCATCATAAACACGTCTGATAATACGTGCAAATGAGTACATCATTGGCCAAATCAATACCAGCGGTATCAATTATCAATGGTACACATTACCAAGCCCAACACAAAAATCTAGAGGGCGTAACTCTAAGATGGGGTTACCCCAAATCTAATTTCAGTAAATTCTTCAAAAGCTAAGTTTACATAAGATCACCAGAACATCAAACAACCTGGAGACTTTGTTAACAATTCATTTATACGTATGTATCATGAAAAAATAATTATGCATCGGAGAGATTCCCAAAGACAAATCACCATCCTTAGCATAAGTACTGATGTCCCTGTCTAAGTTATCGTCACTTGCAAATGATACAATTGAACTTAAAACAACAAATACAAATACTACCTTAAAAAAAGTTTCAGAAAAAAAAAAAAAACACATGAACGCATCAGAGAGATTCCCATTAGACGAAGTCAACATTCTCCTTTGGAGTGCTGATGTCCCTGTCTATTTTTTCGTCATCTGCGTATGATTACTACTTTTACTGGCTCAAACTATGGAATTTAAAGGTTAGAACAAGACAGCGGAAAAAAATATTAAAGCTAGATCAAAGTCATACAAGCTCACTCAGTAAATCAGAGCAACCACATTACAATCGCAATAAGATTTTGCTCCACGACTAGTGTAGCAAAACCCTTAAAAACACTTTACTATGTGAATCGTAGATATTGAGGAAGATAAAGCTAGTGCCTCAGATCGAAGTTTATATCATAGAAATAAATCTCGGAGTATATTTAACACCATCACTGGCACACAGCAATTAAAGGCAGATGAATTGAAAAAGGAAAAAAAAAAAAAATATCGAGACAAGACGAAAGAGAATAAACCCTAGGCGAAAATCGCTGCTGCTGCGGAAGTTAGGGTTTCAGTACAATGGCTTCGTATATATAGAGCGGAAGCTAGGGTTTCAGAACAATGGCTTCATATATATATATATAGAGAAAGAGAGGCGATTGTATAAATTAGGGTATAGGAGACAGAGGCGGTTTGTTCCTTTCACTCTCATAATATCCTGACCGTTGGATCTGCGTGTTTTACTACCCTACAAACTCACAATTAAAATTTTTTAAAAATGTTTTATCCTAATTTGCATCATTTGTTACTTTTTTTTTAATTTTTAATTTATATGAGATGGCTAGGATTAGTTTTAAGATGTAAAAAACTATTTTTATCACTTTTTAAATAAAATTATTATGTTATAATTTTATTTAAATATTTAAGGAATGGTGATAAATTTTAATACATATAATTTTAAATTAGGTATCTTAATAAAAATTAAAAATATCATGAAATTAGACTCTTAGAAGGAGAAATTTATAGAGTTATTGAAGTTGAAATTTAAATTTCTGATACATTATCATGATAAAAAAATACGAAAAACGAAAAGTACTGGTAGAACAAAAAAAACAGGGTGAATTTACTTTATTTTAAAAACTAAGAGTTTAAATAAGACTTCACTTTCTAATATAATCGAATATTATTTTGAATACTTAATAATTTTATTTTTAAGTTGAATATTTAATAAATTAAATATTTGGTTTAAGTTATTAAAAAAATATTTTTTTTTCTAAATACAACTGTATGACAGGTAAAAGAAATTGAAGAAATACGTTTAAATCATAAAAATAAAATAAAATAAAATTGTTAGGTTTAGACTCTGGCCTAACAATTGATTAGAGTAAGATAAATATAATACATGTTTTTTTTAACTATATAATTAATTACCAAACAAGTCCTAAAATAATATTTTTTTTATTTATATGCTTTTATTTGAAGATCTCTGTTTATTTAACTTCTTTTATTCATGTTTAAATCAAATTTCAACAATTTCCAAAACTTATCAAAAGTTTAAAAAACTTTACTTTTTAATTTAAACTGTCTAGTATTAATATAAAATAAAATTTATGCATTTAAAATATAAACACTAATTAAATTAAACAAAATAACATTTATCTAAATTTAAACACCTATAGAATTAGCTATGTTTGATCGCAATTTCTTATATGATGTCATACATACTTAACATATCTCAATTTTATAAACCTCATAGAATTCACATTCAGGGGATGTAGCTCAGATGGTAGAGCGCTCGCTTAGCATGCGAGAGGTACGGGGATCGATACCCCGCATCTCCATTTTAATGAAATGGTTAATATTTTTTTATTTGTTCAAATATTGATGCATAACTTTCTCCAAACCAATTATAGATATATCAGGTTTTCTTATAAGTCAATTAAATAACCCTTATCTTTTTGTATTTGTTCAAATATTTATATTAAAAACTATGTTGATCCCATACAACAATGAACTGCAAAATTTAAAGTGGAGTGTATAATTATGACTTAAGTTCAAAGAGTTTTTTTTTTTTTTTTTT
>Ga0209700_106740_pt1 | contig 17308 bp, 10 predicted proteins | sample SiratroredBW_FD_187528 | JGI IMG/M metagenome (GOLD analysis project Ga0209700, IMG submission 187528) | Root nodule microbial communities of legume samples collected from California, USA - Siratro red BW (SPAdes) (version 2) | ecosystem: Host-associated > Plants > Roots > Nodule | place: USA...
TATATATAATTGTATATATGGTATTTATTAATGTATAGAACACATAAAATGAAAAAGACTAAATGATTTGTTGAAAGTAGTAGAAAGAGAAATTTTAGTTCAAAAGGATAGTGTTGTCTCGTAGTTTTTGAAATCTGTATAATGTAGATAGATTTTAGCATAATTAATAAAATAAAATATAAAAATAAAGAAATAAATCATTTAGTGAAATATTTTAATATTAAGAAGGGAGGGTATACGAGTAAATAGCTATTGGGTGAAATAATAAGATAATGAATGCATTAAAAGTAAATTGACTTTGATGAATAATAAATCTTGAAGGTGAGAATTGTTTCCAGTATAATTAGATGCACGATTTAAATATAAAATTAGAGCAACTTCACTCTTGGAGAATTTTATTAGATTTTAATTTAATTTTTGTGGATTTTATTGTCATATTATTTTTAATATCTTTTTTGTAATTTTTACTCATATAAAAGGATCTTATAAACTTATATTTTTATTCATGTTTTATTTTGCTTTTAGTAAAACATATATTTTTAAAAAGTATTTTTTTATTTTTATAATTTAAATATTATTTTTTATGTCAAGTCAATATATTCTAATAAAAAAGTCTTATAAGATCTAGATGTTAATCCTGTTTCTACCATGCTCTTAATATTGGTCTCAACGGAAGTATAATAAATCTCTTAAATAAACTCTCAAGTCTGAATTTAGTGAATTAAAAAAATATATAATTGGAAATGAAGGTCGTAGAAAAGTGGTTAATTAAGTTTTTCTGTAGAGACTTATCATTTACAAAATCAATATACATCGATAATATGGTAAAAAAAATAAATGATTAAAAAAAAGACTTGTTATGTTTGTGATTGAAAGAAAAAAGTAATTGCAAAATTGTATTGATTGATATGATTCTAATATTATGCGCTGCAGTACCCAAAGATTAAATGACCTCGGTGATGAGTCTAGGTTGCTTCCCCTTTGGAGACAGGTAATATATTGCCTTCGTCTAGTCAACTGTTACAGAAGAATTTTACTACTGGAGTGTGGATCCCAGAATTTAAAAATTACTCTTTTAAAGTTTGTTCTTATTACTACCCTTATGTCTCTCAATGTATATATGCAAACAATGTCCACTCTTGTGATTCAATCTGACTTTCTATTTTGTTTCCTTATTTTCTATTTTTTGGCTTATGTTACAAATGCTTCAACACAGGCAGAGCCTCGATTTCTATGGAATAATTATCTGTTGGAAGTGCTCATAGAGAACAAGGTAGGCTTGTTTTAAATTTGTTCATACTTTTTCGGTTCATTGATTGCTTATGCATTCGTATATTACTAAGTAGTTAATGTTTTAATTCTGTGCATGCAGCTTGACCCATACTTACTCCCTGTCGTCCAAGGCAGTATCCTTTTCCCATCAGTATATATGTATTCCTTTTCTCATTTTTTGACAAGTAACTTTTGTTTGGGTAAATTGTTTAATTTGAGTAATTGTAGTGTTATATGTCAATCAATTAATTATTTCTTTTTAGGATTATCCTTAACAAATCATTAGGCTTTCATCACTTTGAAGCTGCTATTGGGAGAGATATTATTGAAATCACTTTAATTGGTAGGAGATGCACGAGAAGAAATGGTATTTAATATTCTTTTAATAAATTTGTATTTGTTTCTTGATTATCTATGCACTTGCGAAGCTTTTGCATGTGCTTTCTTTACCATTTAGATAATCAACCTTTTGTCCCATTAAATTAGTAAAGTCGTTGATTTGATGGTGATAGCAAAAAGTAATTCTGAAAAGAGTGGTGATATTTTGACATTATATATTCTATAGGAGATATCAACATCCAAGTTGTAAAAAGTCAGATTTGGTATTAGTTCTTTCTAGAAAAAAGGAAACAAGGTGCAATGATTTGATTCTATATAAATAGGAGAATATGGTAGGATTGTATAGCTAGAAATTAGGGATTTCATTCATTCATAGTATGTTAGAATACATATGTCATTCATGTGGGTTGTGGCTCCAAAATCAACAACCTAGGTGAGTTCAAGATATCGAAGTTCAGTTACCTTTCAGTTGTAACGATTATTGAGTAGTTTTTTTGTTCGTTATTTGTTACATAAGTATATAACCCTTTTGTTAGATCAATGAAATCAGAGAGAATTGATTTCTCACTCTTCAATATTTCCCTTGGTTTATGCAACAAAGGAACGACTTTTAGCTCAATGAGATTCTAACATTACTCCTCTACAAGCTTCGTTTGCTCTAAATACAACCATTTTATCATCATGTGAAGATAGGCCTTTTCCCACGTACTAGAAAATTCTAGAGGTCGAACTTACTATTCATTACTACTAGAACTTATATCATATTCTTCTCCTTGTAACTTTTGAATAAGTTAGCTTCTTTAGTGCATTTTGCTTCAAATTGCACAGTGGTCCTACTACTAATTTTGTAGCTTGGGGCATACTCACAAACTGAATAGCCCCTTTGTTTTGCATAATAATCTCACTTAATCTCTTCGGTTTGGGGGTATCATATTTGTTGGAATAATTTTCTTTACTTACTTCCTTTGCTGTCTCCATAAAAATGCAAGCATCATTGACTTCCAGTTTGCCATGTAGTTTCAAAACCAAATGATTGCATTTGCCAGGTCCTATGTTACAATGATAGAAAATACTGATATGCTAGTTTTATTATGTAAAGGTAAAGATACAAAGCAGAACCGAGACAGAAAACAATATATACAAAGCTCAGTTACAACCATCTAGCTAAAACAATTACTCTAACAAGCTAAATAACCTTCAACTAAGGAAACTGCCTGACAAATAACAAATTCTAATAGAGATTGCACTCACACCCTCGCCCTAATCCCCCAACCCCGCCACCCCCCCACCCACACACAAACTGAAAGGGACCGAAAAACCAAAGGTATCTTAGTTACATGGAGTTTGTCTCTAAAACAAGAAAATGTAGTAGGAGACAAAGACTTGGTGACAAGATCTGCTTAGTGGTCTTGACCTGGAATGTGTTGAACAACAAGCTGCTTCTTAGTGACCTTTTCTCTAACAAAGAAAATTTCAAGCTCCATTTGCTTGGTTCTAGAATGAATAACAAGGTTTTGAGCCAAATTAAAAACACTTCCATTGTTACGCAGAAGAACAGGAGTATGACGAGGAACTAAAAATTCCTTAAGGTATCCACAATATGTCAGTTGTGGCAGCAAACAAACTCCTATTTTCAGCTTCAGTGCCTAGATCTTTGAACCACTGTTTGGTTTCTTGCCCACCATGAGACTAAATCAGGTCAAAGTTAAATGGCACCCCGGAAGTAGACCTTCCATCATCAAGATCTATTTCCCAATTTTCATCACATAAATAAATCTCTAATAGCTAGAGGTTGATGAGGGATGGTAGATGTGCTATATGAGACCTCATTGTAAGGCCCCTTTAAGATATCTTAATATTCTTTTAACAGAAACCCACTGAGATTCTTGAGGAGAAGCCATAAAATAGTATACCTTGTTGACAACAAAACTAAATTCAGGATGAGAAGCATACTAAGGGAATTCCTAAACTATTGAATACATGGTTAATTTTAATGTTTTAGGGTTATATAAAATGAGATAACTAGCCTATTCAAATAATTAAAGCATTTATATCTGTCTGTAATTTAGAATTAACACAAAATGTTTTAGGGTTAATATCCTATTCTGGTGTATTATGAGGGACTCTACCACAAAAAATTTAGTCATGGAAACATGACTTCAGAAAAGAAGATTGATATTGTCCATGCATGCCTTTTCATTAATGGAACAATATGAAATTAGTGGAATGGAATGGAAAGAGAAGGAAAAGGAACAAAAGTAAGCTACCTTATTCCCTTTGAATCTTAATAAGGGAATGGAAAAATCAAATTAGTATTTCAGAAATTTAATATCATGTAATCTATTATTGAAATATTTCATGTAGAAGAGTGTATGTATAAAGCTCAGCTTGAAAGTGGAATCGGACTGAGCCACATATGTGTTTTGAAGGATATAGATCATGCATCCAAACGATAGGTTCTAGACAATATGTATCAGTCTATGCATATCATACACAACCCCTGATGCTACTTCCGGGCAATGAGAGAAGAAAAAACAAAAATGTATAAGATAGTGACTTTGTTTATTTCACTATTGTAACATTTACAGTGATACAATGAGAGCATATATAGGCATCGTTACGAAGCTCCACATTGGGCATAGGAGAAAAGTAATTATGGCTAAGCAAAATCATTACCCTTCAGTTGACAGTCTTTACTGAACAAACAACCTTTACCCAAAACCATAAACAATCCCAAAGTTATCATACATTTAATGCAAAAGATAAACAATCTCTATATTCTAACATAATCTGTGAATTTCAAAAATTGTGAGAAAACTTCGTTGTCATCTGTGGCTGCTTAATGAAGCATGTGTAGTTGATAGTAGTTTCTAGGCTACCATATTAAAGATAACTGTTAATATGTTATTTGATCGCCTAGTAGAGTACAAAAAATTTCCAATAGATTGTGCTAAAGTAGTGTCATTGATTGATTGGCTAATGACACAAACACAATTAATTTCCTGAAAGGAACCCGAATGTGGAGAAGAGGAGCTGATCCTGATGGATATGTGGCTAACTTCGTGGAAACAGAGCAAATTATGAAGATCAACGGGTATACAGGATCAATTGTTCAGGTAATGTTTTGTATTATTATACTGCAATGCAAGATGATGGTTTTCTTGATTTTATTTAATTTATTGATTATATTTCGATTTTATTTAATTTATTGATTATATTTCAAATCACTAGGAGCTATAGCTATTTTGAAATAGCTCTTTGATTAACATTACTCTCTCAACTTACAAGATAGTTAACATTAGCTTAATTAATAAATTGAACTTTTCTCACAAAATTGTTACTTTACCTTGTTTTAGATAAGAAAATTACTATTTTTTAAATCCTATACTATATGTTTAGAAAATTCTTTATTCACTTAGTTTTTTGGTCGAACTGCATTCCCCGTATGAATTAGTTCTTGATGTTTGATTTGAAGTTATTGATAGTAAACTAACTATTCAGAAGTTAGCTTTTCTCCACATTAGCAAGCAAACAATTGTTATCTGAAAAAAGCAAATAAATTGTCAAATTTTGAAAAGTAAGCTTTGGTAACTGCAGAAAATCATAATAAAATAATATACATTTACTGTAAAGTGGTTTACGGGTAAGTAATACCTGATTTAGAAAAATCAAAATATTCTCTAATTATATTCAATCAATGTAAGAATGTCTACTGTAAACACGTTTTCGTGGTATATATGAATATATATGGTTTCAGTCTAACATGTTTGTATTTTCTTGGTTTTAACAGTAACCTTTTCTTACGAAGTGTAATAGTAATACTATTGATGCAAAAGCGGAGCAAAATAAATCACATCTATGTTTCGTAGTAAATTATCTTTGGGGAAATTTTCATAATCGATGACACGACATCGGACTTGTTAAAATTTTTCAAGAGCAAAGAAAAGCTGAAGCTGCGTAACATAGAACAGAAACATATCTTGAAGGAGAAAGATGAAAGTCTGTTATTTCAAAAACCAGAAACATTACAATTTATAAAGTTCAAAGAATAACTACCCTGGTGATAGGAATAAGCTATGAACAAATAGGGGATAACAAAGCACCTAAAGCTTCCTAACTAACTCCTTAAAACTAGGAAAGCAACAAAAAATAAAAATGCCAAAATCAGAACGTGGACATGTTTTAGTACAAACTACATCCAAGAGTATTTCTTGTATCATCAATGAGCCTCCCCAATCACTATCAGAGAAACCAACCAGCTTAAGTTCTTTGTTCCATGTGAACTTAATACCTAAATTACTCCTGCCTTTGACATATCGAATAATTCTCTTGGCATCTCTGTAATGTAATTTGCACAGTGCATATACCTAGACAAAATGTTTACAACATTTAAAATGTGTTCCAGTTATATACATCAAGCAACCAATCAAACTTCTAAAGTACACGTTATCAACTTTATCAGCTCTATTTTTCTTACTTCACTTCTCCTTTTGATTCATAATAGTGTAGACTTCATTGCATTCTTCAAACCTAAACTTCTTCAGAATCTCCTTGGCATACTTCTTTTATAGATAAAGACTTCATACTTAGCCTGCTTAATTTCCATTCCAAGGAAGAAGGTCATTAACCTGAGATCTATTATCTCAAAAACCTTCATCATTTCTTGTTTGAATTCCTGATCAAAAAATCTCAACATAAAGGGAAACTATCATAACATTATTGGTCTTATGTTTAACATAAAGAGTGGCTTCAGACAAGTTCTAAAATCGATGCTCAATAAATGGTCATCTATACAACCAGTAAAGAGCCTTTTTGAGAAGATACACCTTGTCCACAAAACCTTCAGGCTTTTCATCATAAATTTCCTCATGTAAAGCACCATTTAGATATCCTGATTTTACATCAAGTTGATAAACTTTCCAATTCATTTGAGCAGCTACAACAAGCAAAATTCTTATGGTATACAAATGAGCAACTGGTGTGAAGGTGTCTAAGTAATCCACACCAAAGATTTGAGCATAGCCTTTCACAACAAGTCTTGCCTTCTTTTTGTTTTTGTTGATAGAACCATCAGAATTTAGGTTGGTTTTGTACACTCATTTAACTCCAATCACCTTCCTGTCTTTGGGTCGATCAACAAATTTTTTACAATGCTTCCAATGCTGAAAAGGTGGGTAACTTTTCTTTTCACCTTTTCCTTTGTTGTAATTGTTTTCACTTCTCTGCCTGGTGAATGATTCTTTTTGTAGCTTTTTTGCTTGTTGGCTCTTGTCTAGAAGTAATTGTTTTCACTTCTCTGCCTGGTGAATGATTCTTTTTGTAGCTTTTTTGCTTGTTGGCTCTTGTCTAGAAGAGCACCTTCAACATCATGATCCTCCCTCATTAAGTGATTTTAGACTGATCCTTTGTGTTGTCCAATGAAGCAATAGACACTTCATACCTATCTGGCACCGGTACCAGAATTTTCTCAACAATTCTTGAATTTGCAAAATCACTTCCCAATAACTTTATCTTGTTGGCAATACCCAACAATTTGTCTAAGTGTTCCTTGATTGTGCCAGACTCTTTCTTCCTCTTAAGCTCAAATTCCCTCAATAAGTTAAGCACTTGCATGCTTCAAATCCTTTCATCTTGAGCATATTTCCTCTTAAAATAATCCCAAATTACCTTTGCCCATTGAGAGTCATAATCCTAGTACACATTCCAGCAAAAGGCATGACTTTGCCTTTGCTTTTTGGGTTTTTTTTTTTTTTTATCCTTATGATTCTTGATCTACACCATGAACAACTACCAACTAACAGCATATTCCTAGGAATAAGCCATGAACAAAAATAGGAATAACAAAGCACCTAAAACTTCCTAAGAGACTCCTTAAAACTAGGAAAGCAACAAAAAATAAAAATGTCAAAATCAGAACGTGGACATGTTTCAGTCCTGAAGCGTTTTCCTAACAGGACAGGTATTTTTGCAACAATTAAATGCAACTCAATGAATCTTACACGAGCCAAAAGCTGAACCAAGTGATCAACATTTAGGAGTTCAACCCTTGATATTCCTATTCTTTTGATAAAACACCAAGAAGCAATGGGGTTCCCTAACAGCCCACATTCTCTTCAGCATAAATAGCCCACTGAATCCTATTCATGGCTTACAATATCCACTGAGTCACCCTTGCCTTGAAATCCTCTCTCTTGGTGTCTCATTTTCAAGTCTTTTTCTTTTCATTTTTCTTAACCCAGCCAGCCATTAACCCTCACAAATACGTGATGCCTTGAAATCCTCAATTATGTTTTTGTAGTCGTATTTATGCATGTTTCCTTATTATTGTATTTATATTTGAGTTTGTGATACTCTTACTTTGTATACTAGAAAAGAGTTGGATTATATATTACTGATATAAGTCATTGTTTATATTATCCAAGTCTTGTATATTTTACACTTTAGCTACCAAGCATATCCCATTTGATGTAATGTCATACTCCATATTCCATGGTGTAATTTTGAGATCTAAAATGAGCTGTCATCATGCATTTCATTTACGTAAGTGTCATTTTTGTTTATAATTTGCAGGTTCGTGGTTCAATTCCGGTGCCTTGGGAGCAAATTGTTGACTTGACATATAAACCGAAGTATGAATTGTTGAAACATGACGAAGCTGTAAGTGATTATTTTATTGTTGTATTTCTTGAAGTTTCCATGTAATAAACTATATGTATTTGACTATTCTTTCATTCCTTATTATGCAGCCCCGAGTCTTGGAGAGGCATTTCTTAGATTTAAGAAAAAAGTATGGGTCCGTGTTAGCTATTGACCTAGTTAACGAGGTGAATATTATTCCATTGCAAAAAAAAACTTAAAAGGCTTATCTGATGAAGGACAATGTCTCAGATGATTCTTGTGTCTATAATTGATTAACGAACCTTAAAAGTAACTATAGAAATTACATGTTGTCAATAATATGGTACCAACCAAATACTATCATTATATAATGTTGTGCATATCCTAAGAATATATTGTGTTAATAAGGATGGATTTATGTACCACCATGCATCTATTTGAGTGCATTTTTTTATGTACGTGGTTTCTTAAAGCATGGAGGAGAAGGTCGGCTATGCGAAAAATTTGGAAAGACGATGCAACATGTATCTGGTAATGATGTCAGGTAGGAGTCTCTTTCAATCGACTCTTAATAATATATATATATATATATATATATATATATATATATATATATATTTTATTTGGTATTGGTGCAAACCCTTCCTTTTTTTCTTTTGTAGATATCTGCATTTCGATTTCCATCGCATTTGCGGGCACATTCATTTCGATCGTCTTTCAATCCTTTATGATCAAATATCTGATTTTCTTGAGAGAAATGGGTAAGATATTTTATTATTCAAGTTTTTAATCATCTAGATATAAAATTTTCTTATATTCAATAATTTGATTTGCATTCATTGGCTCCTTTTGCCCAAGTAGGCTTCAACAAATTTATAGTTTTATTATGTTGCATATTGTGGAGCTGTTTGTTATAAGATTTTGGATAATTGTCAAGTATATATGTGTAATTTGTTGTCTAGTTTCAAAAACTGTCTTTCTTTTCTATATTTTTAATTAATTCTTTTTACTCAGCATTAGCTAAATTGCTACAGAATTTTGATCCCTCCCTTACGATTCTGTTCTGAAATTGTAGATACCTGCTATTGAATGAAAAGGGAGAGAAAATGAAGGAGCAACTTGGGGTTGTTAGAACCAATTGTATTGATTGTCTAGATCGTACAAATGTTACTCAGGTTGGTTGGTTGGTTTATACTATACAAGCTTTTTAATCCTTACTAGATGAATAAATTTCAATTTTCATTCCCTCCTTTTTTTAACGCTTCATTCCTTCTGTATTATCAGTCTGGACTTGCTGCTTAGTATGAAATAAAAAGCTCAACATTATATATATTTGCGTATGTGTTTACATGCACTCAACGTCTGTAATTGCTTACTTGTTTTTTCTATTTTCAATATGGCTACACACCCATACTTGTGCATTAATAGCATCGTGTTCCCACTTAATAATGTTCTTACTCATATGCAGAGCATGATAGGCCGAAATATGCTAGAATTCCAGCTTAGAAGAATTGGTATCTTTGGTGCTGAGGAAACCATTAGTTCGCATCCAAATCTAGATGACCACTATAAGATCTGTACGTGTATTTGTTAATTTTCGAGTTACACATCTTTGTAGTATTAATATATGCTGCTTATCTAGTTATTTTCTTTTGATAAATGTTTCTTTTGTTTAGATTGTTTCATAGGATTTCAAACCTAGATTCTATTCTGACTGACTCTATTATCAGTGTGGGCCAATCATGGGGATGATATAAGTACTCAATATACAGGCACTCCTGCTCTCAAAGGAGACTTTGTCCGGTATTTTCCCATGAATTTTTCCATCAGCTCCATGTTCATCACATGTAAAAAACTTAAGAGAAGTTATGCATCCACAAAATGTTATTTTATGTTGAAATTACATTAGCATAGGGATAGTTTCAAAATCAGATAAATTGTATATTAGCTCTAATTGCATTGTATAAAGGAGAAGTTTACGACATTAAGTAGTGCTACGACATTAACTATAGGAAGTTGACTCAAGTCCTACATCTAAGTACTATGAGATGTTCATTGAAATACTCAAGTGTTTGGTTTTCTCTCTCCCTAAACAGCTGGTTTTTAAGGGAGGATACCCCACATGCTTTGGTGTTTTACAAATAAACTTCCTGTGTGCTTGACTTCTCTTCATGCAAGTTTGAATGAGTCATTGAAGCAGTTTAGAGTTGTTTTATGATATTTTTAACGTGAATTTTAATAAACATGGACTAGTGATGCTCAAGCAAAAAAACACTTTATATATATATATATACATACGAAAATTAAACTGTTTAATTACATTTTATTGATATTCGGTTTTTACAAAAACAATCTAGATAGAATGTTCTTTACTTGATGTTAAATCTCTCCTAATTGATTCATGTTTTCTCTTTTTTACCGCAACCGTGTTTACGAAATTCTCATAGCATTTTTCTCATATTAGTCTAGTATTTCAATCACATGTGCTTCCTATTTTAATTACATTATCAGTATATTCAATTAATTAGAACCAAAATTCTTGTAAATTATGTACAACAATAATGCTATATGATGTAACAGTTTCTTATAATTTTCAATAATGACGCTCCCAAGTTTAAAATTTAACCTTGTGGCTTCTTCTCACTAAGCTTTGTTTGGATTCAGATTTGGGCATCGCACAATGCAGGGGATAATAAATGATGGTGTGAATGCTCTTATGCGCTATTATTTGAATAACTTCTGTGATGGAACAAAACAGGTGTCTCGATCTCATCTCATTATATACATTGGTAGAATTCATAGGTGCATACTGTCATTACTTATTATCACGTAGGTTTCCACGACTGGTCCTTCGTATGATTGAATTTGTTTTTACATTCCCATTTCAATGTTAAAAATATAATTATGAGTTAAAAGTATTATATTGAGTAAAAAATGAAAAAAATGAATTCGATATAGGAAAAAAATAAATAGTCTTGAGGTCTTGAATTCGAGGTGTGGCGTCATGGGTTTTTATATAGTTTTTTATGGACGGAATCAAATATGTTTTATTATGATAAAAACTCACTCAAGTGATTAGTTTAGACAAAAACAAATATGTCTCTTATAGTAAAAATTCATCTTATATTTAAGGATGAAACTTTTAAAAGTTGAAAGTTCTACACTGGGTAGGATAATCGTTTTAGAAATCTAAATATGAGTTAAAAGTTCTAAATTGTGTAGGATAAGAAAGTTAAGTATCATGTATATAATTTATGATCGTGCGTTAATTATGAATCTCTCCCCTAATCGGCAATTTTTATTTTTGACGTTGTTGTGATCATATTAAGAAACCTTGTCCACCAGTTTCTCTCCAACTAAACTAAACAGTTGTTACTTGAATCCAGTTCTTAGTTTTTCTAGATCTAATACATTTTGTTATTTCTGGGAATTTAAAAGAAGTCAAAATTGTATTCGTAGCTAATTGATCCTGTTCATGGCTTTTTTTTTTTTTTTTTTTTTTTTTTTTTTTTTTTTTTTTTTTTTTTTTTTTTTTTTTTTTTTATGTAAAGGATGCAATTGATCTCTTACAAGGGCATTTCATAGTCTCTGCCAGCCGAGACCAGACTCCTTCTCAGAGTCAAGGCATTGAAGCTATTGCCGTGAGTTCAATTTCTAGACTGCTTTTTGGTTTTAGAATAGTTATTGGAAATTTAATATAACATAAATAAAATTAACTTGTCTTTTAAATATGGCTAAATTCATTCTAGTTATACTTTTATGATTTATTTAGATTTGGGTGGGAATCGAAAAGGAAAGAGAGGGAGAAAGAATGAAAAGTGCATTTATTTTAATTGAAAGAAGACTAGTAGAAAGGGAAGGAAGAAGAGTGAAAAGTGTATATTGGATTTGATTGATGTGATAAAAAAATTAAATTAATAAGGTAAGATAATAAATTACAAAAAATATTTCTGATTTTATTTTAATAAAGACGAGTATGAATTAATATAAAAATGATTAATTATAAAGTAATTAATTTATAAAATTAGAAATAATATTTAATTTTTTGTTAATAGCATTACATAAAATTACATCTAAATAATACTTAAGTTTTAAATACTGTTCTTATTTTTATATAAATTTATTTTATTAATATTTATTTTATAAGAAAACAAAATCATTAATATTCAATTAATTTGTTTCAATTCAAATAAGATCAGTTTAAGATAGAAGTGAATAAAAATATTAATTATATATATATATATATATATATATATATATGTTAATTGTTTTGAGGTATTGTCTTTTTGCCATGTGATGACAATTATGAGACTCAGACTTTTATGAATCTTAGGTTTATGATGTTTTTAACATATTTGTCCTTTTTACATGGCGGACTTTTGGCTCACCTCCGTAAACCGTATTCGCAATTAGTACCTTGGTGCTGCCTTAAGTTCATGTTATTCCTAATATTCATTGCCTGGAAGAAGGTTATAGTAATCAAAAGTTGGATTGGAAGTCATGAGGATGTATCATGCTTGCTTAGATCGATATAGCTTCTGCAGCAAGTGTTGAAGATGTAAAATAATTTATTATTGTTGATAAAATAATAAGTGTTTTGCAATATTATTTATATACATAATTCATAATGGATTCTAGGTGTTTTATTTATTTTTATTTATTATAATAATAATAAACATTTAAAAATAATAGATAAAATTATTAATAATACATAAAATTATCTTACTTTTTTATAAATAAAGTTTCTCACTCTAATTCTTCTTCTCTTTTTTTCCCATTGCCTCGATTTCTTTTAGACCATCCAAAGCATTAACTAGTTTAAACATTGAGTTGGTTTGAATGTGAAGTTTTTTATTGGCATTTTTGAGAAAGTTAGACCTTGCTTATTTTTTGCTAAGAATCAGGCGGATCGTCAATCTAGCTATCTATTTAATATCTAATATGATTATTTTTCATTCCATACATATTATAGTCGTATATTTCTAATCATTCTGGGATTGCTTGAAGAATGTAGTTTGCATTTTAAAATTTTAACATCTCTTTGTTTATGATTGCAGTCATTTCCTCTGGCTTTGGGTCTGGTTTTGACTGGGTTCTTTTTCACAACCATGTCGTTGACGCAAGGTGAGTTAACTGTATGCGCCTTCTTACCCACATACTGTTCAGACACGTATTGATTGTAACTGCCTTTCTTTTTATGTTCTTATTTTATACTGCCTTTCTTTTTATGTTCTTATTTTATGGTTTTTTCATCCTTAGATGAGTGAACTATGCCTCAATAATAGAATTAGAATCCCCTCTCGTAAATACATCCATTAGCCTTTAAATAAAAATTTACAACAACATTCATAAGCTACACTACTGATAAATACTCCTGGTGAATTCTTAATCATACAGTTTCATGATCCATAGTCCTAATAACTAATTTTTCCTATATCATATTCTGTTTCTTTCAACATAAAATTGTTTATCTATTATTTAGCTTTCTTGACGAGATAATTGATATTACTTCCAATAATTTTTTTTGTTAATAATTATTCTATTAAGAATATTTGTGACTTTGACTATCAATTGGGATTCACTACATGAAAAAGTAAGACTTAATTCTTTCTGGATGGCAGTCCAAGTGTCATAATTTAAACATGACTTGTCGGATCTAATTTCTATCATAGGATAATTAATGTTACTTATAACATAAATATCCACAAACAAATTAGAAATTTTAATTAAAGTACTTAGATGTCATGGAATCCTTCACTGCAAATTTAGTTGTCTTGTCTAGACTTCTAGATAATTAAAGCAAAAACATGATCTGAATTTTTTTGAGAATTCCTGTTCGATCTATACAGGTATATTTCCTAATTAAGAATTTGTTATAAAAAGATGAACTCGTTACAACTTACGGTAAAGTAGTGGCAATTCAAGGGCTATGTTAATGAAACTAGTAGCATATGTCTGACATGGGTTTGAAGTGACAATCATTAATTAATTTGTGCAGTTAGATATGATTTTAAGCACTTGTTCTTCTCACTTTTGTGGGCAAGCATTAGTGTTGGTATAGCAGCATTTGTGAAGGCCAATGGTCGAGTTTTCTGCAACAGACCTCGCCTACATAAGCCGCGCTGTTGACTTCCATATACAGATCAACTTTTGCAATTAACAGTCCTCACATGCACGAATCTTTGCACAAGATTCCTAGCACACTTCTTATGATACTTATTCTATTATCATACTAATTTTGTAGTTGCTATAGCTCCCAAAATTCATTCATATCCCACTACAGTGGTTGATGTTTTTTCGCCAGTTCTTGCTCTGGCTTTCTCTTTGTATATGCAGGTTTTATATATCTTGTATAAGATTGAAACACCTCAAGTTCTTGCAAATCCATATTTAGTTTATTCTTTTTGTATGCTTTCAAGAGAATTCATTCCTTTCAAACTGCTTTGTTTCATTGTCGTATCTTCTGCAGACACTTTGTTAGGAACAGAGAATTGAAAAAAAAAAAATAGAAACATGAGAAAACTTTCTCTTTCAAGATTTCTTTCACAAAAAATTTCTTCTTTCAAAAGAGTCGATCCTCAATTTACTATCACAAAAAATCTGAATCTCTTCTATCCATCTTTTTCCAACCATTTATATCTAACTATCCACCTAACTAACTAACTCATTAATATTCTAATATCATAACTAATTTTTCCTTCTCGTATCCTAACACACTATTTTTACTCCTCACTGTACCGAAGGAAAAAGAGAAGTGTCGATAACACTTGCAAGGAAAAAGAAAGGATCTATTTTTATATTTATAATATTCTACAAGAACAAAATGAGAAATTGAAATTTTGTACCATATATTTATTTTTTAAGTTTCAATATTATCTCCAACAATTATGTGAAGACACTATTTAGATTCAGACCATTTTTTGTTATTAACTCTTCGATCAGTGAAACAACATAAACAATCCTTAAAATTTAGTATTCGTGAATGAGAGAGAATGGCTATTTTTTTCCTTTTCTTCTTTTCAAATTTGAAATATGTACTTATACCACACTGAAAGAAACAATTATATATATATATATATATATATATATATATTCTAATGATCTCTATTATTAATAATAATTTAGATTGAAATAAAAAAAAAAATTCTCGTTTTCATAATTTTTATGATCATAACAAATCTCGTCAAATTAAAATTTAATATAATAAAAAGAATTGTTATTTAAAATTAATAAATAATGGATTGAGGTTGGTCATACACATTTATCCCCAAGATATACTGAGTTATAATTACAACAACAATAACTTTACCAAGCTATTTTGAGCTTAAAAGGAGTTTTTAAGCTTAAGAAAACATTCACTTTAGTTTTTATTTTTAACTTTAACTTAAAAATAAAATAAAAAAGGCAGACAATAAAATGAACCAGCATCTTAGGAACACATTACAAATTCACTTCATGAGGCTTGAGTTGCATAGGGTGGCCAATAAAGATGAAACTGGATCTTGTAGACAACAGTGCGACCCGTAAGATCAACAGGAGAAGAAGTAACTGTGCCTTGCACAAACATGAAATCTTCAGTGCCTCCCACCACTGGAAGATCCGAAGACTTCACATTATTTGTGACACCAACAACAGAAAGGGACCCCTTGTGGTGCTTCAAACGAAGAGTTATCTTTGCAATTGAAATGCTCCGAAGCCCGTCAAGACTAGATGTCACTGTAGTTCCTTCTGCAATCCCAACAAGTTTGGAGGATCTATTGGCTGCAACAGTCAAAGGGTCCTGAAAGGCAAACAAGGTGCCAAAAGGGGTTGTGGTTTGACTCACTCCTGCTCCTCCTTTTATGCCACTCACTATGATATATCCGGTTTTGTTTATTGTCTCATGTTGGAACAGTGAGAAGTGAAGGGATTTGAGGTGGTCATGGGAGCCTGCAGATGTGGCTTTCAATTGGATTGTGGCCAAAAGTAAAATAGGAAGAACATAGTTGTGTAAGGAAGCCATGACTACCTTGGCTAGTTGCTGTGATTAGAATGCAAAGAAGGCTGATATTCCCCTTCATTATATACAACAAAAGATGGTTTCTTTTTCTTCTTTTCTAATAGCCAAGTCAACGAGGTCAATGAAAACAAGAGCCAATGTTGTTCATTGTACAAAATCCTTTGCTTTTGACTGAAATATTATGTGCGTTTCTAGAAGTAACATACAATCTACAGAGGTTGAAAATAAATAGGACTCTGCATTTCGTCTCTAATCCAATGTAGTGTGGATTAGGAATTGGAATGTGACAATTCCTTAATCAATTATTTTGTTTAAATATAGTTGTTTATATAAAGGGTTTTCGGTATATTTAATCGATACTCAGTATCAATTGATATCCTGCATAATGGATTTCTATAAATTAATGTGTTAAAAAACATTATATTGATGAAATAATTTTTTTTATATTTCCAAAATAAAAAGAAATTAAATATGCATAATTCAATATTAAATTGATTATATATAAATATAATAAAATGTGTTTTTTATGTAAATTTGACTTAATATAATTTTAATGCTCTAAATTCTAGTTTATTGAAAATTGTAAAGAATAACCTGTATCTACATCACATGCATCTAAGTTTGACATTTCATAAATTACTTCAAAATAATTGCACCGGGACATGATTGAAAAATATAATTTTAATTTTTTTAGGAAGACTAGAATAGAATAATCTTAGCGAAGAGCGTTTGAGTAATTCATATAAAATCTTAGGTTGAAACTTTATCAGTTTGTCATCAAAACTAATCACTGATAGATGTTTGTTTAAATATATACTCTAATATTAATCATAATACGTAATTGGGGGAGGGACTACTTTCTTCTTTTCACTATCTTTAAAGTGGACATTCTCAATATTTCTTTTTTCTATCATTTGTACACATTTCACGCACCATGATGCGTTCAACTTGTGGAAAAAAAAAAAAAATCTCTCGGTCATATTCTTTTTATCTGTAACTCAGTCATATTCTTTTTATCTGTAAACTTAGTCTTTATCAATAATATATCGTCTTTGGTATAAATTATTCTAAAGTATTTGT
>Ga0209700_106741_pt1 | contig 17295 bp, 16 predicted proteins | sample SiratroredBW_FD_187528 | JGI IMG/M metagenome (GOLD analysis project Ga0209700, IMG submission 187528) | Root nodule microbial communities of legume samples collected from California, USA - Siratro red BW (SPAdes) (version 2) | ecosystem: Host-associated > Plants > Roots > Nodule | place: USA...
GACTGCCTTAGTAAGGGATAGACGTCTTCACCATGAACCAACCATAGTGTATTGGAATGATCTTAAAAGTGCACTTAGAAGAAGACATATTCCCTCCTACTATCATAGAGAACTCATGGATAAGCTCAATAGACTTAATCAAAAGAACATGAGAATTGAAGAATATAGGCAGAAAATGGAGTTGTACATGATGAGGGCGGGAATTAGGGAAGATGAGAGCATAACTGTGGCCAGATTTTTGAGTGGATTGAGTCTTGAGATTAGAGATAAAGTAGAACTTCTCCCTTATAGGGATTTTCTTGACTTGGTTCAAATCTGTATAAAAGTTGAACAACGAATTTTGAGAAAAGGGCCAAGTAGAAGTTCTTATTCTAACTCATATCCCAAGCAAGATTCTGAGAGGGAGGGAAAGTTGATAAGAGAAAAACCAATAGAAAACCCTTCCAAGGTTATAGGCCAAGAAAATCTCTAATCGCACTAGTGATATTAAATGTTTTAAATGCTTGGGTTGGGGACATGTTAAATCTCAGTGTCCTTCCATGAGGACCATCTTAATGAAAGCCCAAGATGTATACAACAGTGAGGAAGAGAAACATGAAAAGAGCACTAGTGAGGAGTCTGAATGTGAGGTGTGTGAGGATGTTTATGCTCATGAGGGAAAATTATTGATGATTAGGAGAACCCTCACCAATCAACCTATTCTATAAACCAAGTCACAGAGAGAGAACATTTTTCATACTCGATGTAAAATTTTTGAAAATGTATGTTCTCTCATCATTGACAGCGGTTCGTGTTGTAATTGCTGCAGTGATAGGTTGGTTGAAAAATTAAAATTGAAAATGATACCCCACCCTTGGCCTTATAAATTACAATGGATAAATGATGGGGGGGATATAAATGTTAAAAATCAAGTGAAAGTGAAGTTATCAGTAGGAAACTATGCCAATGATGTTTTATGTGACATAGTTCCTATGGAGGCTTGTCATGTTTTATTGGGAAGGCCATGACAATTTGACAAGAAAACTGTCCATGATGGCCTCACCAACAAAATTACTTTCACTCATAAACATCAAAAGTTTGTACTTCATCCTTTAACTCCTAACCAGGCGTTGGAAGATGAAGTCCAAATGAAACAAAATCCATAAAAAGGGGAAATGAAGAACATGAAAATAATTATGTTTCGAGGGTCATATACCTTTGTCCTACTTCTAATCAAACATACATTTACCTCAGAAGACAATTTTTGTTGAGTTATTTTCTTTTCTAAGTTTCTCTGAATATGACTTTACAGTCTATAATAGATCGATCTTGTGCAAAGTTGTTAACAATGGATAAGCAAAATTTTGATTTTAAACAACTTCACAAGGAAGAAAAATGGAAATATAAAAAAGAACATAAAAATGTTTGTAGGATCCAACCTGATTGTCCTGTCATAAATACAACATACAGTAATATTGGAAAAACTCTTCTCTTCTTCTATGCTATAAATATTTCATTATTCTTACTACATGATTGTTGTGACAGGAAGGTGTTTGATCCTGGAGGAAGTTAACAACAATGAATGTCCATAAGAACGTTGTGGATCTGAGGACAGATCCCTTTCAAGAGGGAGGAGATGATGGACGAAGGCCCAAGCAAGGTTTAATCATTAGATCCATGACCAAACACATTGAAGCTCAGGAGGAGTCAAAGGCACCAACAGACATCGAGATGCTGACAACTCTAAGCTTTAGTGGAAAATTATAAAAATGTTGTGGAAGATTTTCCTTTGTAAAAATATTGTAGAACATATTCCTCCTTTGTAAAAATATTGTAGAACATATTTCTCCTTCGTAAAAATAAATCCTAGGTGCCTTAGGATTTGTAAAGGCACCTAGGTTAGGATTTTAGAAGCATCTAGAAGTTATGCCATGTGGCGCCTTATCATTGGAGGAGAATGAGGCACTAGGGTTTGGGAGAAGCTTGCTCCACAAGCTAGGTTACCCTAACCCTAGTTTCTCCTACACACTACTTAGGTAGCTTGCAAGGGAAGCTAGGGTTTGGAGAAGCTTGCTCCACAAGCTAGGTTACCCTAACCCTAGCTTCTCCTACACACTACTTAGGTAGCTTGCAAGGCAAGCTAGGTTTCTAACCCTAGCTTCTCCTACACACTACTTAGGTAGCTTGCAAGGCAAGCTAGGGTTTCTAACCCTAGCTTCTCCTACACACTACCTTAGCTTCCTAGAGAAGCCACTAGCTTTTTCTTCTTCTATAAATGAGAGGTTTAGGAACCTATATTGTAGACTTGATTTTGAGTAATGATATGCTGCCCAAATTTCAGCACATTGCCCCAAGTTTCACATTGAGTTTCTTCTCTTAGAAGCTAGGAACTCTCTCTCTTGAAGGTTGGCCCAATCTTCTTCAAGGCTTTCACCATCGACTTCACCATCTACCGTCTTGCATGCTTTCTTCCTTGCATTTCCACGGCTTCCGCAACATGAGGAGTTTATCCATTGCTTCCATTAGGTGCTTCAAGGTTTCACCAAGCTCAACCTCCATTGAAGCTTGCATAAGAAGCTAAGGTACCTAGGAGCTCCTCCATCATAAACATTCTAAGTGTGAATAAAAATATACCTGTCAGACACCATATCACATAGGACTTCATCCTTATATTTGCCATTGGAGAAACTCAAAAGAACTTGGTTAGTGAGTTTTATTTCTCCATCTTCAGTTAACCATTGTAGCTTGTAAGGTCTTGGGTAGGGAATGGTTCGATGATTTAGTTTATCCACAAGGGTAGAACTTTCTCCACCAATTATGAGAATAAAAACTTTGTTGTTGGTAAGGCATCTTGAATGAAAAGTGTTTTCTCTTTGTGAATCACCAATGTCTTTGTGGACATGGGCAAGCATCTTCCTTACAACCAACAAGTCACCTTTTCCAGGGACAAGTTCATATTCATCATTAGAAGAAGAAGAAGTACTCATGGATGCTGAATAAGGAGAAGAAGATGAAGGGGAAGAAGGAGAAGATGAAGATGAGTGTTCGAATTGTATCTCTCCATTCTTTATTAGCATAACCTTTTTTTTTAGACAATTTGAATCTTTGTGTCCATATTCAAAAAATTTAAAACATTTAATGGAGCTTGTTTCTTTTTAAACTTGCATTTAGGTGAAGAAGAATAAGAGATATGATCCTTTAAGGAAGAAGAATATTTGTAGTCCTTAGAATAGGATGAATAATACCTATGATATTCTAAAGAAGAAGAAAAAGAAGATGGTTTAGAAGACTTACCTTGAAGAGACTTGTCTTCTTCCTTCTTTTCCTTTGAAGAATTACAAGAGGCATACTTTTGATACATGTGGCACATCCTGATTTGCCTTTCAGCATTCATAGCTTGATGAAGCATTTCTTCCAAGGTCTCATGCTTTTGAAGCTCTACCACATCTTGCGGTCTTGGCTTACTCACTCTCCTCAAAACCACTTTTGATAGAAAGGATTTCCATCTCCCTGTAAAATTCCTCCACCTCTTTTGAACCTTGTCTTAGTCTTTGAAATTGAAGGATTGAGTCTTTTTTGTATGTTGTAGGCACAAATCTTTGTCACAAAACTTTTTTAAAATCCACCCAAGTAGAAATTGATGGTTTTTCCCTCCCAATTGGACTTTGATATTTAAAAATAGAGCATAACCTTCAAATTTTAAGACAATAAGTTTCAAAACTTCCTCATCACTAAAATTAAAAGACTATTTAATTTGTTCTACTTTTCTTTCCCACTCTTCATAGACATTTACATTAGAATCACCCATGAATTAAGGAAATCTTACATTGTGTTTGAAAATTTTATCTTCAAGGTTCCTTGGATGTCTTCTTTCCCTCCATGCATATGCTTGATATTTGTTGCATCACTTCTAATCTAAACTACTTAATTTCTAAGAGTGATGAATCATGGTTATGGCATAAGCGCATTGCACATATACATATGCAACATCTAAATGAACATGTGTTAAAGAATTTAGTTGACATTTTACCTAAACTCAAGTTTGATAAATATAGGATTAGCGAGGCATGCTAAAAGGGCAAACAGTCCAAAAGTTCTTTTAAACATAAAAATTTTGTTTCTATTTCAAGACCTTTAGAGTTGCTTCATATGGTCTTGCTTGAACCCTCTCAAACCATGGGAATAGGTGGCAACTATTATGGTTTGATCGTGGTAGATGATACTATAATTATACATGGACTTTATTCATAGTAATCAAGGATGATGATTTTACAACCTTTAAAAGACTTATTACAATTTTGCAAAATGAAAATATCTACAACACTTATGCAATTAAAACTGACCATGGAGGAGAACTTCGTAATGAAAGGTTTGAAAAATTCTATGATAAACATGATATAAAACATAACCTTTTAGCTTCTAGAACACCACACCAAAATGGTGTAGTGGAAAAGGAAAAACATATCTCTTGAAAGAAATAACTAGAACTTTGTTAAGTGAATCAAATCCTCCTAAGTATTTTTGGGAAGATGTAGTGAACACTACATGTTATGTTACAAACAGGGTTTTGATGAGACCTATTTTGAAGAAAACTCCATATGAACTTTGCAAGGGTAGAAAACCAAAAATAAGTCATTTCAAAATCTTTGGTTGCAAATGTTTTATTTTAAATAATGGAAAAGATAATCTAGGCAAGTTTGATGCAAATGCTAATAAGGGTATCTTCCTAGGTTATTCATCATATATATATATATATACCATTATTTAACACATATATATATATATATATATATATATATATATATATATATATATATATATATATATATATATATATATATATATATATATATATAAGTGTGTGTGTGTGAGAGAGAGAGAGAGAAAGACATGTTTGAATCTATATTAAAATTAATAGACAATCTAATATTAATTTTAGCAAAGATTTAAAAGATATCGTCTATCACAAGTATGGGACTAAACCACCCAATACAAGATTATTCATAATATCGTCTAGTTTGTTATAGGTTAAGATCATCTAGTCAGTTACATGCTAAAATCGTTTAGTGTAATAGAATTTGTCTAGTCTGTTGAAATCATCTACCATGTTAATTTTCGTGAATATTGACTTCCTTATAAGTCCTAATAGCTTCGTTTGATATCATCTAGGATGATCTTCTAGAGCACACCTATATTAACAATTTCGTTTAACATATTGATTATAGTGGATTTATCTATCCAGTAAGAGCTATAAACAATCTATTGTTTTCATTATAACATCAAAGTATGTCTATCTTTACTTTGTATTGATTTGTCTGAAATAACTCTGTTCAATCTTGAATTAATTATCAAATTAGTAAGGAACGAAATATGTAAATATCGAAAGTAACTTCAAATTTAATTGCATTCTTCATACTATAAAATATTTTTCTCAAACCAAAATATTTCTGCAAATTTAACAATTTTCTGTCAATTTGTAATAAGAATTTAAAGATTTATCAAAAGACTTTGACGATTTCAAAAAAATATCTTCGTTTGAAATATGCAAAAACAAAGAGTTTACCTTACAAGAGAAAGGATATGTTCTGAAAGGTAAAAATCTATTTGGCATTTAATGTTATAATGTTATAGCATTCAATGTTAAGATAAACCTCACTTCTAATCATTATGATTGTCACGTCAGGGTATCACTAAAGTACTCATATATTCCTAGAAATCGACAATATAAAACTAAATTTTAGAATCAAACTAAATTGCAACTAAGCAATCAAAATGAAACTATAAGTAATGATTAGAATAGTTTTTATAAATAGGCAATTTGAGATGAACAATCTAGACTAGAGAATTAGTAAAACAAATAGTAAGTCAAGATAGAATGTGGAAAGAAGAACAAATTTGAATCAAAGGTATGGAAAAGGAGATTCATATACATATGTTGTCTATTTTCATATTTTTTTAGGTACCCCTAAGACCCATATTTTTTTTAAATTATATTACTAATCTTATTGGATTTAGGATAAGCATTTTACTAATTTTGTTGGGTTTTATTCACAAATTTGTATTGTTCTGATTCATGTAAACTTCACTATACAAGTTATTCTATACATTTTACTACACATTGTCATTGTTTATATTCATATTGGTTCTTGTTATGAATTCTCAATTACAGTATAAGAAAGTCAAGGGTAAACACTCTAGATGTGAATAAAAATATACTCATCATCTATTATAGTGCAAATTTTGTAATAGTCGAGGTATCATGTCCCAAAAGTTGGAAGAAATAAGAACAAACCAATTCCAATTAAGAGAATGTTCTATTTTCCTATAATTTCAAGGTTAAAGGGATTGTTTGCATCTATACAAACTACAAATCAAATGACATGACACTATGAGAATAGAAGAGATTCAAGTGTATTACATCATTCATGTGACGGTGAAGTTTGGAAGCACTTTGATAAAGTACATCCAGATGTTGCTGTCAAATCACATAATGCATGACTTGGTCTATGCTCTGATGGATTTAACCCATTTATTAAAGCATCTTCCAAGCCTTATTCTTGTTGGCCTGTAATTGTGACCTCATACAATCTTCCTCTTGAAATTTCCATGTCTAGACCTTCTTTGTTTTTGAGTTGTCTCATTCACATACCACATAATCCAAAGACAGGTATCGATGTTTATTTACAACCTTTAATTGATGATTTGAGGAGTAACGGAGTGATGTTGGAACATATGATATTTCAAGGAAGAATAATTTTATGACGAGGGCATCTTTGATATGGACTATTAATGATTTTCTTACATGTGGCATTTTATCTGATTAGGGGACCTAAGGTAAATTGGCATGCTCATATTACATGGACCATACAAAGGCTTTAGATTACACAATGGAGAAAAATATTTAAAAGCAATGAAAATGCTTTCAGAAAGGGAAAAGTGGAAATGGGTGGGTCGTCATCTATGTTGACATCTGAATAGATTTAGCATGAAATAAGGGATCTACCTAAAGTCATTAATAACTCTCATGTAGGAAAATTATCAGGATATGGGCAATGGCATAATTGGACAAAAAGAAGTATCTTTCGGGATCTTCCATATTGGAAAGATAATATGTTGAGACACAATCTTGATGCAATGCATATAGAGAAATATTGCTTTAACAACATCTTCAACACTATCATGGATGTCAAAGGTGAGACAAAAGAAAATGACAAGACAAGGAAAGACCTAGCATTGTATTATAGGCGACCAAATTTAGAGTTAAAGATATACTAATGGAAAGATGTTAAAGCCAAAAGCAAATTGCATTTTAACTACAGAGGAAGCAAAATTAGTTTTTCCTTGGATCAAAGAATTTAGAATGTGTGATAGTTATTCTTCCAACTTGGCTAGATGTGCTGATGCAAAGAAGGGGAGGATGTGTCAGATGAAAAGTCACGATTGTCATGTATTCGTAGAGTGTTTACTTTCTATTGAATTTAGTTAACTACCTGTTTATGCTTTGAATCCACTTACTGAAGTAAGTCATTTCTTCAGAGATTTGTGCTCTACGATATTGATTGATAGTGACTTGGCAAGAATGGAAGATGAAAACGTTTTAGGCTGAGTTCAAGAGGGGGGCTGAATTGAACTTTGAAAGATTTTTAGAAATTTAGACCTTTGAAAATAGTTTTCGCAATTTGAAAAACTTTAATGAATCTTGGTGCTAGAGATATAAGGTGCAGTAAAGAAATAAATTGATTCAAAGAACAGTTTTTCTCATTTTGAATAATCTTTGCAAGTTTCTTATAGGCACTGAATGCTTCATCCTTAGTTACCAAAATCAAAGTCCATGTATATCTAGAAAAGTCATCTACAACTACAAGACCATAATAGTTTCCACCTATCTCATGGTTCTAGAAGGTCCAAACAAGTCCATGTGAAGCATTTCCAAAGGTCTAGTAGTAGAAACAAACTGTTTTTGTTTAAAAGAAGTTTTGGTTTGCTTTCCCTTTTGACATGCTTCACATATTTTGTCCTTCTCAAACTTGAGTTTAGGCAAATCAATCACAAGTTCTTTAGATGCAATTCTGTTTAAATGCTGCTTGTGAATATGAGCAATACGCCTATGCCACAACCATGTTTCATCGCATTTTGTAATCAAGCAACTGATTTCAGAATTAATGCAATGCAAGTCAAGCATGTACACATTATTAACTCTTTTACCAACAAGGTGAGTTTCTCTTGAGTCTTTACTGGAGATGAGGCAGATTGCTAGTTGAAAGGTGACTTCCAGTCCTTTGTCACAGAGCTGACTTATACTCAGCAGATTATGTTTTAATCCTTCAACCAAAAGCACATTTTGAATGGTCAAGCTTCCTTTGACTCCAATGTCACCACTGCCAATTATCTTCCCTTTGTTGTTGTCACCATAAGTAACATATCCTCCATGTTTCAGAATTAAACCAGTAAGCAAGGATTCATCCCCTGTCATGTGTTTGGAGCAGCTGCTGTCCAAATACCACAGCTTCTTGCTGGCTGCACCTTTATCCTGCAAAACAGATTTATTTTATAACAATTGGTACTCTATTGGCTTTGGGTCCAGAACTGTTAATACTACCCTTGGGTATCCATTTCATACGGCCATTTGGAACCTCATAAAGTCTAGCTCTGTAGCTTCTTATAATATGACCTTTGTGTAAACAGTAGAAACAAGTTTGAAAACGTGAGGTATACTAGCTGCCAGTTTTGAAGAAGCTGCTGAATTTTCTGGTTTTCTTTTTAAACAAGGGTTTGAAGCCAATTCCAACTTTATAAAATACACAATTTTGGGAACCTAAAACAACATTTAAATTTGTCGTTCCCATGGCAAGTTTGGAAGAGGTTTTCACAAGAAATTTTACTTTAGCTTCCAGCATCTTACAGTTTTCACACTTGGCTGGTTTGCTAGACTCATTCTCATAGTCAGAAGACTGGTAAATAATATCTAAGTGCTCAAAATCAGTTTTAACATTTTCCAGTTCTTCTTCCAATGAGCTGACTCTCTTTTCCAGCCAGTTGTTCATACCTTTGAGTCTATTGTTTACCCTAGCCAACCTATTTGCTTCTTCATGCGTCTCACGAAATGCTTGAAGCAATGTACTGTAGTTTTCAGACATGGAAGAATTATTTGAGTCAGCACTGCTTACCATTGACTCTTCTTTTCCCATCAGGCACAAATTGGTTTCATCTTCTTCCTTTGGTGAGCAGCTTGTTGTTGAATCATTTTCATCCCAAGCTATGTATGCTTGTTTTCCCTTCTGCTCTTGCTGAACTTTTTCTTTTCAGCAGTCTTGTCTTTGTTATTCGGATTTGGACTTTCAGCCTTGATGTGTCCCTGCTTTCCACATCCAAAGCAAGTTAGGTTAGTAGAATTCAAATCAGTTTTCTTTGTGTACCTCTTAATTTGCTGATTTTTCTCTTTTCCTCTCTTCCTTAGGAACTTGCTAAACTTCCTCGTGAGCATATTCAGTGTTTCATCTTCACTGTCACAGCTTGAATCTGCTTCACTATCTTCTGTAACTACTGTAGTTTTGAGAGCTATGCTCCTAGCCTTCTTTTCTCCATTTTTCCTGTTCCTTGAGCTGGTTCATCTCAATCTCATGTTCCCTGAGTTTTCCAAATAATGCAGCTATGCTCAAAGTAGTAAGATCTCTTAACTCTGTGATTGCAGTAACTTTGGGCTGCCAAGCTCTGTCTAGACATTTTAACACTTTGATGTTGAGCTCCTCCTTGTCAAAGGTCTTGCCAAGTCCAATTAGGTGATTCATTATATGTGTGAACCTTTTCTGCACTTCTGCAATTGATTCTCCAACCTACATGAGAAACATTTCGTATTCTTAAATTAGTGCATGCTTCCTTGCCCTCTTGACATCACTTGTTCCTTCGTGTGTCACTTCTAGGACATCCCACATTTCTTTGGCTGAAGAGCATTGCAAAACTATGAAAACCTCATCTATATTCAAAGCAGATGTTACAATGTTCTTTGCTATGCAGTCAAACTGAGCTCTCCTACTTTCTTCTGCACTCCACTCAGACCAAGGCTTGTTAACAGCAGTACCATCAATAACAGTTTTAGGAATATAAGGGCCATTCACAATTGCATCCCAAATAGCTCTATCCAAAGATTCAATAAAGATTTTCATTCGGATTTTCCAAAACTGATAGTTAACACCACTGAACAAAAGAGGTCTATTTATAGAAGCACCCTCACCAAAAGGTAACTTTCCCTCAGCCATAGGATCAAAAACTTGAATAACTTTCAAGACTTAGCTCTTGATACCAATTGAAAACGTTTTAGGCTGAGTTCAAGAGGGGGTGAATTGAACTTTGAAAGATTTTTAGAAATTTAGACCTTTGAAAATAGTTTTCACAATTTGAAAAACTTTAATGAATCTTGGTGCTAGAGATATAAGGTGCAGTAAAGAAATAAATTGATTCAAAGCACGAATGAATCAATTTGTTATACAGACAGATAGAAGTTTTTCAAGCACACAGTAGATTCACAATCACACAGATTTATAATTTCACAGCAGCACTTTAAGCAAAATAAATTCACACAGTTCTAATAGCAATATTACACTCAAAGCAGAATCTCACACAAATCCAAATTTGAATGAGAGTAGAGAATGAAACAGAATTACAAATTTAAAACTCCTAACACAGCACTACACTGGTTTCAATCAATATTAGTAAATCTGATAAAGTTCCCTAACACCAGTAATTAATACAGACGTGAAACTTATTTAGAATGTAGATTCAATTATTCAATTATACCAAGAACACAGAACAAGAATACAATTTCTACAGTATTACACCAATTCAGCCAAAGATCCAAGTCTTTGTCAAATAATAGATTCAGAATCTTGTATGTATTACAGATTTAGAAAAGAACCAATCTGATAAGCAAAATTTCTTTGACAACTACAACAGATTTATCAAAAACCAATATAGAATTCAAGTTACAATGCACACATCAATATTCAGCAGAGGACTTAAACTACTTTTATCAAGATTACCAAAAATTAATTCAATCTTTCAATTTAATTCAATATGCAGTGCAAGAACAAATCAATATTATGAGAGAAGGGTTCAAGAAGAAGAGACACAATCAATTTTATACTGGTTCACCATAAAGGGCTACGTCCAGTCTTCTCTGCACCACTTGCAAAGAAAGTTCCACTAACTCAATTAATTGTTCACATACAATTAATCACCCAATTCCTACTCCCCGTAGAAATTAGAACCCTGCTAAATTGATCTACTGCTCCCCGCAGCCTCCAATCAATTTCAGCAGAAACACCAGGCTAATTCCTATAGCCCAAACCCGTAGAAATCAAGAACCCTGCAAATTGATAAAAACTGCTCCCCGCAGCTTCCAATCAATTTCAGCAGAAAACACAGGCTTACTTCTAAAGCCCAAACCAGTACAAATCGTTCAATGAATTTTACAAAATTACAATGAATACACCTTAAATCTTGATTCAAACAGGATCAAGAAGGGTTTAGAAAAACTCCCTGATTGGCGCAGAAAGAAAGGCCTGTACACAGTCTAGAAGAAACCCAGTAGCACACCTTAGTAAGAATTGATTCTTCAAGTAAAAACCCTCTTTCGAAAATGAGTATTATGAAAACAACAATTCTCTCACAGTGATTCTCACAAAAATGAATTTCACTTCTCTTTTCTGTTCTTTGTCTTCTCTTTTCTCTTTTTCTTTTTCTTGTTTTTCGCACTTGAAAAATCCACTGTATTATAGAAGAAAAGCTCAAACCAGTTTTTTAGAAAAATAGTTAATTCAGTTAAGCTCATGTACGAATAAATTGATTCGGCTCAACTTGAAATCAGGTTGTAATAGTTCAGTACTTTATTTTCCAAAACTGTTAATTCAGTTATGCTCAGACACGAATAAATTGATTCGGCTTATCTTGAAATCAGTTTATAATAGTTCAGTACTTTATTTTCCAAAAACTGTTTTTAACTAAAGTTAAACATTTTTATGGTTTGATTTAAATCATTTAAACCATGTGCTAATGAATTTCTGCTTAGATGTGCATAGGTTCTCTTTCACGGCCAATCATACTCACTCACACTAAGACAAGACCTAGAACACACTTCCACTTGCTTGCTTTGGCTTGCTGGACATGTCTTGCATGGCTTCATCAAATCCTTAAGTATTGTGAGAATACTAACAGAAGAAAATATTACAATAACTTTTTGCAAGTTTGAGAGGATATTCCCTCCTACATTCTTTAATTCAATGAAACACATCGCTATTCATCTTGCACATGAAGCAAGACTTGGTGGACCAAATCAGTATAGGTGGATGTATCCATTTGAAAGGTAAGAATATAGTCATTGCATTTACTTAAATTGTATTACATATTTGACACAACACTAAACTCATATGTCCTTTATTCATTTTATAAATTCATGGGTGATTCTAAATGATTAGTAAAAAATAAGACTCAGGTTGAGGGATCAATTTGTACATCTTACTTACACCAAGAGACAATTTACTTTTATTCTCTCTATTTCAAGAACTTCTCGTTATCCCCACAAAATTGTAGAAATGAAATACCTATTCAAAGTTAAAAGTGTCCTTTATCGTTATCCATCTTTAATGTATCTAGTTGTCATGAAGGGTAGAAGTTAATTCATTGGTTAACCTATGAAGAGTGGAATTTCGTCCATATTCATGTGTTGATCAATTGAACTGAGCTTAAACAATACTTTGAGTGTCTAGTTAAAATAGTTAATTTCATTACATATGATATTTATATTTAAAAAAAATATCTTCATTTGATTAATAAATATTCATAGTTCATTCTTGCAATCTCAATAAATACACTAATAAATGCATCAACTCATATTCATCTACATTTCCCCCAATGGTTCAAGGATCAAGTATGTGTCTTTCAAATTTAGAAAGATGTTTTCTTTTATACGTTAATTAAAATATAACTATTAATGTTTGTTATGTTTGTAGGTTAACAATGATTTTTTAAGTGTTTGAAATACACACTTATGAGAATTATCCTACAGTCCTTTCACATGTGTTAATGATGTCACACATTTTCTCATGCTATAAATTTCATACTCATGCTTAGAGCAAATGGAAAAACGATAAATAGTGGTGTTTATATAAGAGGACATACAAAAGTTGGTGAAGAAGGTTTGTATGGGATTATTCAACACATATATGGGTTAGAGTGTAATACTTCAAGCTCTGGCAAAAAAGTTTGATCCATCACATAGAGGTACAATAGTGGATCCTAAATATGGAATAGTGGACATTTGCATGGATAAAAGGTATTTATCTTTTGATACATTCATCCTTGCAAATAATGTATGACAAGTATATTATATGCCACATCCCACATTAAGAAAGGACAAGCAAGGTTGGTGTGTTACAATCAGAGTGAAGCTGAGAGATTGCATAGAAGCGCACAATATGGAAGATGATGATGGTTCTTACCAAATAGATGAAATATCACATGTATATGAAGTAATTCTAGTTGAGCACGTTTTGGGATTCGAACATTCACAAGTTGATGTTGAAGAAGTGGATCACACTAGTAGAAAAAAGACATTTAATCACGGTTGTATAAGGCTTACAAGCGCGGTTGTACAACCGCGATAAAAAGTATTGAAGATACAAATGCGGTTGTACAACCGTGATGGAAAGTATAACATACCACCGCGGTTCTTCAGAAATCGAATTGAAAAATGGCACAGAAGGTGCAAAAATATACAGAAACTGGCACATACCAGTGCGGTTCCCTCTACAACCACGCTGGTATGTGCCAGTTTTTTTAAAAAAATGGCAGCAGCGAATAGCTGCTACCCAATACAAAAATTCAATTGTTGCCAAAATTCATTTGCTGCTACCAAAACTAAAATCCAAAATCTCCAATTCAACACATACTCAATTCAAAATTCAAAATCTAATATCTCCAATACAACACATACTCAATTTAAAATTCAAGTTTCCACAAACACAATAATTCTAAGTATTAACACAAACATTATATAAGTCTATATATGCATACAATAGAAAGTTGTTATAATATACTACAACTTAGACAAATATTACTATACATTATACTAGAAAGTTATTACAATATACTATAACTCACTACAAGTTTATTATAATATTTCATTTCTCTTCTCAATGAAGTAAGTTGCCCATTCTGTCCGAATATCTTCTATGTACTTGTGTTCAATTGGATCTGGATCTATAAACATTTGAAATAGAATAATTGTGTTATTAGTTATCATCATATGCTCATCATAATTTTATCTATTTTGAACACTTTCATACATGTTTCCAAGAGTTGGTGATATGGGCTTAGAACTATGGTCTTCATCCAATGCATGATGTAGTAGCCACATTCCCAACTTCCTTTTTGTTTGTTACACTACAATTTCATCAAAGTTAATTCATTAAACAAGTCTACAACAAATTTAATAGGTTCAATTAAGAATAAAAATACCTTAGGCTGCACCCAACGTAGGGTATGGGATGAGGATATAGATCTACCGCCAAGTACATTAATAACATTAATTGCACTAAAATCACAGATGATTAGTAATAACTTGCATATTATACAAACAATATCAATATTTTATGAGGTAAATTAAATCATACCCTTGTACCACTTGTTTGATGTCATTACTTGGCTTCTTATGCAGTGAACAGAACCAAATCACAGTTTTATCCAAAGGACAAACAACCATTAGTTGACAATGGCTCCTAAAATAATGAATCCATTATTGATGTTCTCTAAATTACTTGAAATAAAAAATATAAAGATTAGTAACGATTGAATAATTGGGGTAAAATAAATGCTCTTTCTGGATTCTCCAATCCATTTCTGTATATAATTTTGGCATTCCAATCTTTTATTTCCAGTCATTTGTATGCTTTGTGGCTCAAGAAATTCATAGATATCAGAATACAATGAGTTATAAGCTAATTTGTTTATGTACCTACATTGTTAATATGTTGAATATCTGTAAAACATATTAAGAAATGTAAAAATGTGTAACTCTAAAATATACTTACATCATCCATAACTGAATAACTGTAATGTTTAACATTTGGGATCCCATGGCGATTTCCATTATATCATTCATGTATACGTAGAGTGTCATACCACCATTGTTGACACCAAATACTCTATGATCCCACAAAATTGGACAAGCTAAATCATACATGATGTGGGAATGCCTAAACAACTCCTGAATTGGATTCACAGATGTCTATTGTTGTTGGTATGGCTGCGGGTCAGGACTTGGTGATTTCTGTTTACTCCCAGTGTTCTATAATAGAAAATAACAAAACTAAATGTATTAATTTAAACAAAATTAAGTGTTAATTTAAATAACATGAAGAGAAATGATGACAATCATACCTTATTTTCTTAGAAATGACCTTTAGAAGATGTGTAGGCCATGCAATAAATGTAACGAGTGCTTGTCCCACAAATCTAATCTCTGATGTGGGCTCTGGCACCTCGGCATCGACAACTTTAACTTTTTCAACGACCACTCTACTTAAATATTCTCTAAGTGATAATGTGTGGATCGTCGAACCTGTAGCATGCACTCTCCCAATTGCTACCACACGAGGAGGATCTCCAACAAACAACTTACAAAGATATGAAATATGTGTTTGTAGCTCCTCCTCGTCCTCATCAGCACAACTACCCTTTTGCTAACTCTACCACATGTTTCCTCTTGCTGCATAGGTAGTGTTTCATCTTGCTGCATAGGATTGTGTTGTTGTGTCATGCCCATAGATGACCTAACCTGCTCCATTTCTCATCTAATTTCTTCTCTCATTTCTCGTCTTAAAAATTCTCTAATCTTAGCTACTTGGTCTGGTGTGGCTAGTGTCTTAGATGAGGAAGCTGATCCAAAATATTGTCTTACCCCTACACCAAACCCAGCCGTGCGGACACGACCAGGGTGTTCTAGGATGCCAATAGCTTCCGTCAGTATATCTTGTCTTCCTTAACTCACAAAACTCCCTATGAGCTCTGTTGCACCAGGTCATCCTATGAAAAATAATAGAATAAAAATCATCAATTAAATACTAAAAATGAAAAATTACATGATACTCAATTTAATCACATTAACTCACAATCCGATGGGCAATCTTTTCAGACTTTGCAGATGTCATCTGCCCTTCTGGTTTAGTCCTAGCCAACTTCTATTTCTCATGTCGACTAGGAGGGGATGGAGGAGAAAGAACATCTTCTGAAGTTGATTAATCATGTAATGATTTCGTCTTTTCTTCTATTATCTTCCTTTGTAATAAATCATAACCCCCCCTAATCGGTGGGGGGTGACATTCTTATTCGTAATTTCTTGCGCTTTCTTTCTCTTCTCCTACAAAATACAAAATTCACCTTTGTCACATTGATATTATTTAATTAACTGGGTCTGGATAAAAAAAAATTAAACCTGCCAAGAGGGATCCTCTCTAATTTGGACGAATTGACTCCAAGTGTCTTCATCAATTCCATATTTTTGACAAGGCGACTGTCCCTTGCATTTTCCATATATGTATGTAGTCATTAAAACGGCCTTGAATGACCTCCATTTTGCCCAATGGATGACATAATCTTCTTCCTAATGAAGCTGGAGCTTTCAAACTGAAAGCTTGTCTGCAAAAATAAATAAATAAGTCATAAAGCAAAGAACAAAATAATTCATAATGTAATTATTATATCCTAGAAATTTGTTACTTACACAAAGGTCCTGCCAAATCAGATCTTTTTCTTCTTCAGTCACATGATCTCAGTCAGGTACTAAAATAGATACTTTTGATCGTGCTAAGACACCTAAATAACTGCCAAACTTTGCACCATTTGGGCTTGAAGCCCTACCATTCTGAGGATCTATATCAACTGGGATTTCGATACCACCAAGACGATTAATGGCAATAGCTTTCAAGCGTGTACCTTTTGTAGTTTTCTTTGAAGAATCAGCCATGACCTGAAATTGAAATAAAACATGCTTAATATATAACATCAACAATAACAACATCAAATGTTAATATTATGGAAATGTTAACAATAACTCAAAAAAAAATAAACATAACTTATTTTTGTATTATGGAAGTGTTCCAATGTTCTCCCATATTCCTTCATTACCATCTGTTCGTGTAGCATGTACTTCATCAACATCATTTTCTTCATTCATAGGAGGTAACTGTCTTGACAATGATGAATTATTAGCATATTGGACTATTGAATCGTCATGGTTATCGACATCAGGTTCATTTTTCCCTT
>Ga0209700_106742_pt1 | contig 17290 bp, 10 predicted proteins | sample SiratroredBW_FD_187528 | JGI IMG/M metagenome (GOLD analysis project Ga0209700, IMG submission 187528) | Root nodule microbial communities of legume samples collected from California, USA - Siratro red BW (SPAdes) (version 2) | ecosystem: Host-associated > Plants > Roots > Nodule | place: USA...
CTTTTGTCTTAAAAAAAAAAAAAAAAAAAACTCCTTTTGTCTATTTATGAACGAAATAAAAAAGAAAATGAGAAATTTTATAGGTTTCATCCCAATTAGCCATGAAATTTAGTGCTCTAACTTTTCTTTAGGTGCGAAATTATTTCTTTATTATTTTTGTTGAAAAGCTCTACCATTAGAAATTGTTTTATTTTAGTTTTTAAATAAAAACTATACAAAACATTAAATAATAATAAGTTGTTAGTAAAGAAAGAGTAATTTTTTTATTGATAATAAAATATTTCTCATATTGTTTTTTTTCTCTTTCTACTTTTGTTTTCTATTCAACCAAATACTCGAATATACATTTTTCAATATTATCTCACCTATTATTATATATCTACATAACCCATTTTTATTCTATTTCTCTTTTATCTTTATCCGTTCTACTTCTTTTCACCTTATCTCACTCTATTTTTAGCAGAAAGATCTCACTCTCCATACATACATAATTATATTTACTCTTATCTTATATTAATGCTTTTTTTAGTTATATGATAGTTAATAAGAAACAATAACCAGCCTTTACTAAATATTAAAAATTGAAAAAGAATATGCGACTCAGAATATACCTAAATGATTAAGAAGACGAAAAAAAATGAAAATACTCTAAAATGGAAAATTAAAAAGTCTTTCTGAAAACTAACACCATAAATTATTCAAATTGCAATGTAAAACAAAAACGAATAACTAATTAATTAAAATTTTCCTCTCTACTTAGTTTTTTAGGTCCCTTCTTTTATCAAGTACCCCTACCTAGGTCAGGGCTGGCCTGGTTAGCATTAGTGCTAAATATGGGAATATGACGGATGAACTCAAGCACGTGCTCTTATAATTGTCTCATAGCAGATACTATCAATGCATCACAAAAAATACATTATCTATAAACATATTCATACATAAATATACATATACATATACATACACATATACATTATATATATATATATATATATATATATATATATATATATATATATATATATATATATATATATATATATATATATATATTCCACATAGCACTATTATTTTAGTCCTAAGCATATACACTGATCGGTATTCTCCTTTCAATACTTGTACGTACTTACAGAACAAAACTGAGATTATCATATCCATGAGAAACATTATACTGTTCGAATTACACCCTAATCAGTTTACAGAAGACAAACCCGAGAAATAAAAGAAGTAAAAAAATTTCAAGCTAACAGAAAAGAAAACCATATATACGATAGTGATAAGGTACAAACCAAATTAGAGTAATATTAGCTATTATTGCTCAGGAAGTATATATACACCACATGTCAATAACAACTATGGCAGCAATGTTGCAACCGAACCGAATTTTGTGCAGTGAGCATTCTCGAAATCACACACCTAACATAACAAGAGTTAGCACCAAATGTTAGTACAAGAACTCAGCTATAATTCTTTGCTAGTTTTTGAGGTGAAGTATATATATGAGTATTGCTTTCAGAAACCATATTATTTAGCACTTTTCATACAAAATGTTACGTGAATGTACATAATGGATTACATGAAAATAGAGTACTAACACTGAAACTGCAAGAGTTAATCATCGAACATATCTAGACAAGCCATGAACAGCTGGAGTGTGCCCCACGAACAAAGCAACATGGCCCATAAGCTTGTCTTTCCTAGAAAACGTTGTGCCACAGGAGCACTGCCACTTGGGGTCCCCACAGTGCTTCTCATGTGTCCTCAAATCTGAAAGCACCGAAAACTGCTTATGGTTGCACCTGTTGCACACGTACATCTTGGGGCAGTGGCTCCTCTTGTAATGGTTTTTGGCACAAATCATTGACTTCAAGGGCTGGAACTTGGCATGCTTTTGGTTCCACCTACACCCTTCTTGAGGGCACGAATATTTCTTGGTGGAAGAACTTCCCTCACCCAATAAACTATCCCTGCTTTTCATCGGGTTGCTCAAGGCTGCAGTTGTTTTGTACTCTTCCCCATGAGCCCTCATGTGCATCCTCAAATTGGCATCACGCTTGAACCCTTTCCCACAAACTTGGCAAAAATATGAGTACTTTGCCAACAAATCAGCAGCATCCAATTCAATTATGTCACTCTCTATCATGATGTTGTTGATGTTGGCTTCTTCATCCTTAATGTTACAATCTACACTATTGTTATTATTATAGCTTTCAGCAAACCAATCCAGTGCCCCTCCTTCAATACTAGATAAGAAATCACTTTGCCCTCTAATCACATCTGAGCTCATGCTAATGCTACTCATGCTAACCATACCCCTATTGTTGTTGCCAAAGTTTGATGGATGATGATGAGGTGATGATAATGATAACAATCTATCATGATCAAGTTGTTGTTGCTGATTCTGGTTTCGGTGCAATTCATTAGCAATACTAGTACCTGAAGAGGACCCGAGAGTCATTTGCTGGCAGGTGAATCTCATTGAAGTGGCTGCCACTATGATTTCTTGGAGTGTTGAGTTCATGGTGGAGATTGCCATGGGAGTTGACTCGGGTAGGTTATGTTGAGGGGACACAAAGACATCAACCAGATTCTGCAGCTGACCTAGCTTGTCCTTCAGAAGAGAAAGATAGCAGAGAAGGGAGGTAGAAGAGTGTGAAGCTGAGGAAGATACAGAAGATGAAACCATATATTCATTCCCAGGAAACATGTGAAGTGCTTGAAAATCGTTTGTGGAGGTAGATGCAGCCTTTGGCATCATTGTTGAGTTCATCTTCCTTCAACAAACCCGTGAAAGTGTGAGCTATAGGGTTTCAAATCTTGGTTTTCCGTGTGAAGATTGGCTTTGACTTGGATCATACAGATATGTTGTACACACTGCGAGGTGTATGTGGAGGCAATGATCTTTATATAAAGTTGCAGAAGCAGCCAAATAATGATCATGATTTGTATTTTTCTATGTTACGACTTATGGATGGTTACAGATTATAATACTCAGTTTATCTCCTTTATATATACGACATCCTCTAGCTATTTAATAGATTTTATTAATATAAATTACTTAATTTGAAAGTTAAATTTTATAATAAATAAATAAGTGGAATATCTTGATATTTGATAGGTTCAGGAGTTTAAAATGGTATGTTGAATGTAAGCTTCAAATTTAGTGTGGATAAATATAGGCAAAAAAAGATATAGAAAGAAAATGCTGTTATTTTTATTGTTAAAAAATATTTTCTTATATAAGAATATCATTTTTATATAGAAAATTATTTTTTTTATAAATTTAATTGAATTGTTTCATCAGTAATATACTTTTGTTTTATAAATTTTGATATTTTCAACTTATATAAATTAACTTTGGGTATAATTGATTAACTTCTTAGCATGTGCTCAATTATGGGTAAAAAAAAAAACTTATCCGGAGTATCATAATGAAAACTCTCAATTTTAAAGTTGTAAAACCCTAGCTAGCCTTAAACTTCTCAAACTATAAAATGAGTTTTTCTCTATAGAAGAGATACTATATTTAAGAATATACTGCTGATTTTTTTTTATTTTAAACATTTTAACTTTAAGTATTTTCTAAACACTATCAATTTTTAAAAGAACTTACATATTGAAAATTTAAAATAGAGTTTATTTGAAATTTTCTTTTTAAAATGGAGACAAGAAGTCAACTGAGAAGAGGTATATACATAGGTAGAAACTCATCCCCACTTAAGACCTCCCTCACATGAACCCTAAATCACATAAAACATGGCAAATGAGAGATAATCCAGTTTCCATTGGTTACACAACTTACAACTTTCATTGGACTGCCTTCATCACTCTACTTTTTTTTTTTTTGCACGTTGTTATAAAATTGATTAAATCCTTTGTGGACTTCTACCCTTTTCTATTTAAAAACTATTTTCTTTTGTCTTTTCTAAACCTAATTTTCATTTTAGGTTGTGATAATCTAAGCACAGGGTTTGAAGCGTTCGCAATGACAACTTTTGTTCGTGTGACAGATTCAATTCGTTTTCTTCAAGTCTACTACAAGTCATTAATATTTGATTCAATTCTGATTCATTTTGGCTTTGTCTTTTATATTGCTTTTGTACACGACGGTCTAATGTAAAAGATATACTTTTTCTACTAATTTTATTTTTATTATAAGGACAATGGTTCTATGAAACATAGACTAAAATGCTAAGCTTCTTTAAGTAAGTTTTGTATGTTATTTTAATGTGTATGACCAAATCATAGGGAGGATAAAAATAGTAAATTTGTCAAAGATTATTAGTTAAAAGGCTAGGGAGTAGAAAAGTGTTAAATAAAATTATAGCAATATTTTAAGATTTTATCAAACGATCTACTAACATAAAATCCTTAGTTAATGAATTTCTTTTAGGTTACGATGGAAATGGTATAACTGAAACATGATAATTAATACAATGTGACTTGATCAAATTTTTAGAGACTAAGTATATATAAACTTCGTTGTGGGCTAGTTGATGATAACATATATGTTCAGAGATGAATTTCTAGTTAAATAGTGGTAAATGCAGGTGTGGTGGGATATATTATTAAAGTGGCATATATTATATAATTGTTTAAAAAGGAAATATAATTATGTTAAAGTGAAATACTTTGTAGTTATATATATATATATATATATATATATATATATATATATATATATATATATATATATATATATATAAAATTGTTGAAAATCTTGTATAAATATAAATAACATCAATTTACAGGATACAGAGTCATGACAAGTTTTACTTTATAAGTTAATTTTATAAGAGTAGATTAAATTTAAATCTACCTCTTAATATTATTTTATATTTTTGAAATATTTTTAGAAAAAGACAATAAAAGTTTTCAATAGTAACAAACTTATATATAAAATTAAATCTAAAATATTAAGATAACAAATTTGTTTATGTATATATCATCCTTTTGAAAAAACTTAGAAGTTTGTTCCAATGCTTTCTACAACAAGTTAAAAATATGGAAATTATTGCTATAGAGATGTTATCGTACGTCTTAATTTCTTCTTATATATAGCAAATGATTTTTTTTTTCAGTGTACAACTAATTCAGGAAAAAAAATATTACGAGAATCCATACCATAGACCATACCTTCTTTCTGATAGTCAAATGCTAAAGAGACAAATTGAAAGTATAATTGAAACAAAACTTATGGCTATTCTTTAATTAAGTGCAGGTAGTATAAGAGATTGTCTAACAATACTCACATACAATGTAAATAAAAAAAAAGACTACAATTTTTTTAAAATTGTCAATTTTTATAAGTGGTTGATTTGTGAGTCTTTTATACACACTTATAACTAATCATTGCCATTTTTTTTTCCTTTTGTTGAAAATGAATATTCAGGTGTACTATGCATTAAGTACTTTTCCTATTTCAGTAGGGTAATCCATGTAAAACGTGTTCCTCTTTTTATTTTTTTGTTTATGATGAATAGAGGTTTGTTTTACCTTGTAAACATTTTTTTTTGTTTTATTATTTGACAACGTATATTTTTATTCGTCACACTTCCACATTATTTAAAATTTGGGATTGTGAATAGTTTGTATCCACGAAAATCGTCTAAAATTATTATAAGTTTGACGAAAAAACGTCATCTTGTATAAATATGAGTAATGTTTAACTTTTTAAACTAGATATAGGATGAAAATGTGTACCCTCGCATTCCTATTATACAATTATAATTTTTTATTATTTAACATTAAAGAAAAAAATGTTATTTTAATATTAAATTATTGATAATATTATATTTTTAATTTACTTTTTATTTTTTAAAGTATTATATATATATATATATATATATATATATATATATTCTAATGAGAACGGATACGTGGATACGTAGATATAAGTTTTTATTTTAAAAATAAAAGTAGTTACACTAAAAGTCATATTAACTTCTAGATATGGTTAAAATCAAATATTTTTTCTTTCTTAGTTTGTTATTGTTCTGACCTTAAGTCTGCTAAAATAATATTATTAGAGTCAATAATTGCATTTAAGATATTGTTTGCTTTGAAACTCAGAATTCCTTTACAATTTTGTACTTAAAAAGGTGTTTGGATAAGTTAAGGGAGGAAGATGTATATAAAATGACCTTGGTCTTGATTCTCCTAAGCGATGTAGGACTATTGGATGTATCGGAACAAACCTTCCAGTCGAGGGCTAAGGGAACAAGGTTCCCATAAAAGACATTATTGTTCCAATTTCAAGTCCGTTGAGATGACATCGCTAGGGTCAATCACCACTTACAATGTATTATCTGCTTTGGAGCTTAGAGTTCTGTCACAATTTTATCCTTAAAAGGCTTCTCCGTGGATTAAGTAATGGAAGTGTATATAAACTGAACTTGACCTCAACTCTTTGTTGTACAAATTTATTATATTATAGACCTATAATAACATATATATAACATAATCTATATATATATATATATATATATTATAAAATTATTTTTTTCAAATGTTATTCTTATATTTTTACCTATATCTATTTACATATATAATACAAAATACATATCTTTAATTCAATTTTCATGTGAATACATATGATCACATCAAGGATATCCAACATCAATTTTCATGCTCCTTAGAAGACTTGTGTTATCTTTTACTAAAGACTTAAATTAACAAATGAACTCAAAAGTAATGAATCAAGAAATAAGTTCAATCCAACTCAAATCATTCAAATCATACATATACCTGTATAAAACTCTTCCCTCATGCTACTTAATATATATATATATATATATATATATATATATATATGATTTAGACTAACAGGGAAACAAAGAAATTACATTACACCATAGATATTGATACTTAATACACAACTTAAATAAAAGTTCACACATCATCTCATACAAACTTCGCCATTTCCACTAAACATTATCATATAATATAACCTATTTACACAAAATCTCAAATAAATCAATTATACAAATTAATATTTATTTTTATTTATATAAACATCCATATTCAACTCATATTAACGAAAAATATATATTCAAAAGTGTATACTTCGTAACATTCCTCATAAAAAATAAACAAATATTTAATTATACTTTTAGTCCCTAAAATTTAATTTTGGTTTCTCAAAAAGTTTACTTTTATTCTTCAAATTTTAAAATTATGATTTTAGTTCTCAAATATTAAATTTAAGAGAGAAATGTTTTCTTAAATAATTATTTTTATAATTTAGTCTTTAAAGACTAAATAATATTTTCCAGATTTAAGAAATTAAAACACTTTTTAAAATTTGGAGGATCAAACTCCAAAATTTTTAAACTACAGATATAATTAAATTAAAATAAAGAAAAAAAATCTTTTGAAAAAGGTTTAGGAATATGGATGGGGTTGGTAGTATATCTAGCCAAGTCATTTTAAATTGAGTTTTAATCTAAAACTTGATCAAATTACAAAGGACTAATAGAGTTTATATATACTTGTCTCCTGAAATGATGATGGGAAAATGTGTTTTTGTTTTCTATATTTTATAATCTGACTTTTATACTTTTTAAACAAGTTTTTATTTTTTGAAAATACGTGATTTCAATATTTTCTATATTTAATTTGATGTTTAACTGACTATTTTTATTCTCACAAATGTGATAGAAGAACAAAATTTATCTAATATGTGATGATACTAATTTTTGTGTTTAAATTTAACCATAAAAAATTGATTAAAGGATTAAATTAGCGTATTCGGTTTTAAGTTTGAGGACTCATTAATAAATTTTTAGAATATAAAGATTAAAATTAAATATTAAGAAAAGTATAAAAAAACAGATTTAATCTTATACAATTCTAAAAAAAAATTGTTAAATAATCAACAAATAATCCTACCAATTCAAAGTATTTAGTAGGGAATAAATTTCAACATTCAAATAAGATTTAATTTTCATATATTATAACTTTTTAGCCTAGAAAGCATATCCATAAATTATGTACAGTCATTTGAGTTGTAAGAGATTAAGTTATATAATCGTTGTTGTATGCTGTAAATTTTATTATATTTTAACATTTTTTTAAAATTATACTAATAATAAACTTTTATGAATTGAGCATATAAAACTTTGTATATTCATAGTTTACAAAAATTAAACTCAAAGATTAATAATATCAACTATAAAACTTCCTTAAATATAGTTTTTACAATAATAATTATAAAAATAATAGCTAAATTCTTTACCAAATAAAGAATAATTTTACCTTACATTATTGTATTTAATTTATTAATTCAAAAATTTAAAAAGTTCTCATGTTATAATTTACGACGCGTAACAGTGGAAAGAGATAAGAAAACAGAGCATTGTGCTTGTTCTCAAACCATCAATGGCGTCACCGTTATCTTCTCTTTCCTCAACCTCTTCTTCACTCTTTCACCACACCTTCACCGGAGGCTCGAAGGTTCCAATTCCCTTCCCCAACAAAACTGCGCACTTTTTTGTCTTCGCTGAAAAGAAGGCAAAGAAAACTCGAAAGGTTACACAAAATTACGTGCTCTAACACGATAAATAAATAAAGTTTCTTCTTTTCAACACTATTTGGATGTCAAATTTGAATTTTGTAGTTGTACAGCAAATGGGTATGCTTGTTTTTTTCTAGAGTAATGTATTTGTACTTTGCAGGACTATATATTCACTTGGTTGGTTATTTGTGAAATCAGATTATTCTGAAGGAAGATGTGGCTGATGTGGGAAAGCAAGGGCAACTTCTTGATGTGAGGGCTGGTTTTTACAGAAATTACCTGCTTCCTTTGGGAAAGGCACAACTTGTTACACCCCAGCTACTCAAGTAATGTGTAATTGAACCATCTAGGTTTTGGATGGCACATTAATTTATCTATAAATTTCTTTTCACATTTCATTATTTTGGACTAGTGCGTGGAATTTCCGTTTACATGACCCATTCATAGTAGAAGTAATGGTTTTCAAACAAGCAATAGGTTGCTTCATGCTTGGATAAGTTTCCAGTGAGTGCTGAATTTGTCATTGTAGTGTCATGAAAAAAGGTCGTTTGAATGTGACTTATTTGTGAATACTACTGACTAACACGACTTTTAGAACCTTCTGGATTGATTGGAGAACAACAAAAGATGACTTTTAGTTAATAATTATACTAGTAATATCTTTAGGAAGTTATTTTTATCTCATCCATAGGGCTTTGATGTTTGGGTTGGACAGAGTTTTCATGTTTTTTTTTGGTTCTTTAAGTGGTTCCTGCTGTATTAGTTCAATAACAATTGTTGTCATCTTGGATTTCCAAATGGAAATTTTGTTCACATGAGATTGCTTTTGTGGCAATTTTATGATGAAATTCTGCGTTTGTGAGTGTAACAAATCTTTTATTTAGTAATTTGTGGATTTGTTTGTTTGAGACTTTTTCTGTCTGTTTCTTTTAGAGAAATGATCATTGGAAATTTAGGGCTAGCTATATCTTTGTGCAGTAAGTGCTGTTAAAATAAAACATGTTTGCCACAGTTTTGAACTGAGTTTACTTTGCATTGTGTTTAGAACTCTTCATTTTGACCTCTCTCCAGGGAAATGAAGATAGAAGAAGAAAGAATTGAGGCTGAGAAAAGACGGGTAATTTTTCCTTTCCTCTCCAATCCATAGTTGCCGTCTGTGAATAGTATTTGGAATGAATGCTATGCTGTTAAACTCCATGTGAACAAACTTCGCATCAAGAGCTGTAAACTTGTAAAAAAGAGTTCTATATGACCGAATGTACACATCTTTCAATGGTTATCCCTATAGTAATTTTGCATGCAGGTACTAAGTGCTTTCTTTTTAATATCTGGTTATCTGCATCCGGGCAAATTCACATCTAATTTCATGATTTTTTCTGAATTTATTAACAAATATTTTTCCCTCGTGCACAATTGTTTTAGACATATGCTGTCTGTGTTTCTGCAGGTAAAAGAAGAGGCACAACAACTTGCTCTACTTTTTGAAAATGTCGGGGCTTTCAAGGTGAAGCGTAAAGGTGGTAAAGGAAAACAAATTTTTGGGAGGTAAGATTTGTCTTGCGCAATTATGGGAAGTCAATTTATGTCCTTGTATGGATTTTGTGTCTAATGTTTGGATGCTTTTTAGTGTCACTGCTCAAGATCTTGTTGACATAATCAAGGCACAGCTTCAAAGGTACCATTTTTTACAAAATTCTTTTATTTTGTTAGTATTATAGATGTTCTCTGATTGAGTACTATACTGTACTATACAGTCTCAAATTTTCCTTTTCTTTAACGTGGCTAAAATACACCAAGTTTCTAAAGTTTGTGACAGGCTTCAGTTAGGTGTTTCTCATTTCAGTAATGCAGATGATTATTTGTTCATTTGATTCTGGAGCTTGCTCTGATTTTTGAGGGTTAATATTGTGATATTGTTTTGGATTAAGTATTTGATATAATTTATTTGTTCTCATTTAGAAAATTTCCAAACTTGTTGCACTCTTCCATTTATATGCTATTTGATTACCTTTTACGTGGTATGACTTGAGCACGTATGATTTGTCATAAATTATACGAAGTTCAATGTTCACACTTGAAATGATCTTCCTAGTTTTGAGAATGGGTTAGGGAAGATCATGTAAGTACATTCCACTGCCAAAAAATGGGGAGATGAGTTGTTTTTCCAATATTTGTTTCATATCTGTTTTGTAATCTAATTGATTAGTTACTTTAAGATATATTGTCCTGTGATTCATTTCTAGGGAGGTGGACAAGAGAGTTGTTGATCTTCCAGAGATCAGGGAAACAGGAGAATATATTGCGGAGTTAAAGCTTCACCCAGAAGTTACAGCTAGAGTGAAGTTGAATGTTTCTGCCAACTAAAAGCACTAATATGTTCTGAAGTTCCTTTGCTAAATGGACAATTTGGAGCTGGTAGTTTCCCTTTGTTCAAGGTGCATAACCATCTTATGATGATGAGTGTTCAAGCTTCAAGCAGTGTGTAATCTTGGAATCATGCCCTGAGTCTCGGATGAGAAAGGGTTTGTCATAGGTCCAAAATGGGAACTGTTTCTTATTTGAACATTTTTGTTTTGTTCATATCCCATTCTTGAATGTTTATTCAATTTTTAGGACAATGTAATGCACTACTTTGTTGGTGGTAAAGGCTATTTTTTTTTATCTTTTCCTTGGTTTGGTGAGCATAAATATGGAACCTACTGTTTTTCTGCATTTGATTCAATGATTATGTTTACATTCAAGTGTGAAGGCTTTAATTTCTTTGGAGGCCACCGATAGACTCAACTTTTTTTTGCTGTTGGAGGAGATAAACAAACATGTAGAAGATTGCCATTTAGTGAATGAGTGGGTTAACTTCTTATTGACAATGCGATTGCCTATGTTGTTCTGATCACCCTGTAAAGTTTTGTCTACTCTTCTGAAATTCCATCTTTTGTCTGGTTGGTTTTTCAATTTATTGGAGGACACTATCACAGTAGTTATTCAAATGAAGAAAAAAAATAATGTTCTTCGAAGTGTAAATTGAGAATCACATTTGTCTAAGGTTATTTGAGGATTATTTAAGATATTTTTTGTTTCACAAACTAATGTGATAGTGCTTATCACTATAAGAGATTAAAATGTCCGTTTACACTTTGATTCAAAGTTAAGGTGAGCAAGGAACATGAACAACATTACTTTGGTCATTTACTAACCAATCAGTACATTTTACTAGAAAACAAGAACCCTAATTATTGAGTAAAGTTCTTATTGAAAGTTGGACAACAGTATCAAAATATAGAACTGGAAATATGGGTAAAGAAATAGAACTCCAAACATATATGTGCAGGAAGGAAGACAAAAAAAGAGTAAAGAATGGAACAAAAGAGGAAACAAAAAAGAAGTTTTATGTTGCTGCCCAGGATCGAACTGGGGACCTTCAGTGTGTAAGACTGACGTGATAACCACTACACCACAACAACTTAATTGAAAGTTCTTCTAGTGAAAATTTTATTATAATTTAGTGTCGTGACATTTGAGAAAAAATTGTATGGATTTACTGTATTCACCAGTGTAGGTAGCTTGCAATTGCACATCTGAATCATGTGTTTTTATTATTTTTGTATTAACTTAATTTGCTAGCACCAAGAATAAATGCATAAGGTGTACAACAAAGAAAAGCAGAATATAACTTAATAGGAAATATTCATGTTTCATCCTCATGAAATATAAGTTCAAAAAATTGAAATATAAGGAAACACATACTAACAATATACTCTTTTAAATGCATTTTTATTATTGATTAAAATTTATTAAAAATTTATAAAATTGTATAGAATTGTTCTTATTTGATGATGGACACCACTCGTAATTTTAAAGTTTCTAATAAATTTTAATCAATAATAAAAATATGTCAGAGAATACGATATAAAATATATCACCAATACTTCTCAATAAAAGAACAGTTCTTTTAAAGGTAAAATGACTTTTTTTAAAAAAAATAACATTTACTTTTTATCTAGTGTTAGATTTAAGCCTTAGTTTTTTTTTTTTTCGTTTTTACAATCTAATAAGTTTTAACCCACAGTTCTAATGGTGATTTTTCGTTATCCCTTTGATAAGCAATTTAGTAATCGAATCAAATTCTTATGTGATTAGGTTTATGGTTTTAAGAGTAAATGCATAAAAAAGAGTTGTAGACAAAACAGGAAAATGCAATAAAAGCGAGTAAATATAGCATGATAAATAGAGAATAAAAGAATGAAAAACAAGAAAGGAAAGGATAAATTTTTACTAGAAAATCCTTTTATCTCAAAAAGACTCTATAACTTAAAAAAAAACACACAGACACACAACCTTTTATATAAGAACTTAAATATGAATTATTAAAAAAAGTATAAAACCTTAGTTCAATATTTTCTTCACACGAAACTTATTTTGTGGCTTACTTTTTTGTTATAGTTATTCTCGACCTTTATTTAATTTTGAATTAAGTGAAATTTTAACCTTGAAATTAACTAGTGGAATCTATAATGTTTGATTTTTTTAATCATCATAATTAATTGGATTGATTAATCTACTTTAAGGTTTAATTACAATTAAAACTCCCCTACTCTACCAAACTTAACGTGTGTAATCGTTCAACATTTGATAAAGATTGCTGTATTGAATTTAGACATTTTCAAATCGATGAAATCACTATTATTTTTATTATTATTATTATTCAAAAGTAATAAGTCTATTTAACACAGTACATTTAACACCTACAAACTCTTTTGTCTTCAATCAACCGACATGATTTTTACCACCACAAATATCTTAACACCAACAAGACTTGTTTTTTTATCAAAATTTCTTCCAACAGAAGGAGAAAGAGAGAAAGAAAAGTACCTTACGTTAAATTGGTATATCCATAATTTTGTCAAAATCTGTTCAACAGTCATTCTCATTTCTAGTAACTACCTTTTTGTAAAAGCTAACCAAACCCCAAGCCAAGGAAGTGGATCTTTAATACATATTCCACAAAGAATGAAATGAAATGCCACTAATTAATTAATGAAAAAGAAGGCAAGTTAAGATGCACACCAAACACTAATTGGCATCTCAATTAATGAATGGTTTTGGTTGTGATATTTGGAAACTAAACCTTGTTTATGGTCAAGACTCTACACCAATAGGGTATTGATTAAGCAATTGATTAATGGGGTGGAAAAATTAACTTAAGATTAATTAGCTAGCAACGACAAACAGAATTTAAGGCCGGCCAAATGCCTACTTTTCTGGTTATGACCACAACAAGCCACATAGTAAACCAGCTCATGCATTTGAGACATTTGTCTCCATCACCAAAACCTTAAACCAATGCTACACCAACACACATCTTCTCCAAGAGAAAAAATTTTCTCACCCACGCATGATTCACTATAGTTCAGTTAAATTCCTCGTTCTTTTTCATCAAAAGGACATTGACATCTCAGCAGATACCACTGTCATGTCTGGTCGTGCCTGGTAATTGAGGATGCCCATTTGGAGTAAGTTAGGTAGTCAAGTGAAATTTGTACACAACCCCATCATCTCTTTATGCGAAATCATCTCACATATACAATAAAAATCACATCTTTCTTCATTTGAATAAATTGCGTGAAGAGAAATTGAAATTGGGTATTTAGAAAGCAAGCAAAGTAATTGTTTTGTGATATTTGAGAATATAATATGATAAATATAAAGTAGAGTTTATAAAGGAGAATATATAAATATAAATATAAAGTGGGAGGTTAGACTAATTTATAGGACATGGAGGGAACATCTCCAACTACATGTGCTAATGTCAATGAGTGATATCTTCTTATGCATTCGGACACCTCACGCAATGTACGTGTCCACATGCTACCACCATTCACCAAAACGTGCACATTACTAACTTTAGATAAGTGCCCACTCAAACTCACTTCAAACTCTTCCATCTCTCTCTTTTTGCTTAATTCAAGTTTTATCTCCCACTCTTTCGTTATTGGTATTTCTCAATATTATTTTCCGTGGAAGAGAGAAACTGATGAAATTGTTGTCACTCTTCCTGTCCTTTTCTCATCTTTGGTTATGTGAACTACATAAATAATGGTTAAGTTTGTAGCTACAAAAAGAGTAGATAAAGAGTAGTACTAACGAGTGGGTGATGGGTCCAACTCTAAACAGTGGACCATCGTACATGTCCTAATCAAATGCACTTGTGGCTTCAAAGTTAATAGTATCTTTCTTGGGAGCATCAACTTTGTATGGGCTCAAAGCTTCCATAACACAATCTCAAAGCCAATTATTACTTAATCATTATATGGGTATGTTGAAATTTAAAAAGGGGTGTCATTAAACTAAATTTCATTGAGTTTTGAACAAATCAGTCTGTTAATTAGGTGAAAGCTTTTAAATAATAGTAAGTGTGAGAGAGTGGGAACCATGTAAATTGAAAGATAGAGGGTGATGGGCATGCATATGGTAGAGGCATATTTATCAAAGCAGTTTTGACAAATCCTTTATTCTCTTCATTAATGAAAGGAGTGGGAATGGGTAGTGAGTGTGAGTGAGAAAGTGATGTTTTAGCTTTATTGTAATGAAATCCAAAACGAGTAAAGGAACCTAATCCACCACTTTTGGTTATTGTTATGGTCATGGTGCTGCCAAACCCAAACCCTAGCTAGCAATGCCAAAGCACTCTCTCTCGCACATCGCCCTCGATTATCCCCTCAAACAAGAACTTTCAAATTAAAATAAATAAATAAATAAAAGATGCCCTATGAACTATCACTCACTTTTCGTGAATGAAAGGCAACCACATCAATACTAACCACTTACTTACTCAAAGTATTCCAACTTGAACAAGTAGATCGATCACATATATCAAAATGGAAATTATTAATAAGCCAAATTAAGAATAATAATAATCCAAAAAATCGATAATTACGAATAATTGTAAATTAAAAATAACACTAATAATAATTCACATTGATATCAAAATATAATAATTCTTTGAAATTCCAATCCCCACCCTGCTCTAATAAAGACAATCTACCAAAGCCGGAGTACCAACCAGCATCTGAGTTGTTACCGGAAACTGAAACTTAGCCTCCCGGATATCATCCTCCGGCGCCGGGAGGTTAAGATCCAATTGCAAGACGTTACGCGGCGGCGAAACAGTGGCGGCGACGGCGTTAGAACTTGATGTGTCAACAGTGTTGGTGTTTGTTGATGCCCTATGCCTCCTCATGTGTCCACCCAATGCTTGTCCTGATGAGAATTCAGAACCACAAATGGAACATTCATGAATCTTACCCTTGTGGGTGGTGTTGCCATGACCCAATTGAAGGGAAATTGGAGGACCACTTTTAACGTTATCCTCTTCGAACCGATCGTAGGTGGTAACAACCACGTGCTGCAATTGAGACGGTGGTGTTTTTTTCTCTTCAGCCACGAGTTTGGGCTTTTTGTGACTCGCCCTGTGCCCACCAAGCGCTTGAAACGAAGGGAACGTTCGGTTACACGTTTTGCACTCATAAATAAAGAAACCAACTTTGGCGTTAACCGCGGTTGTTGCGGTGGCGTTGGTGGCGTTACCGTTACCCTTTTGTGTCTTGACACCGTTACAATCTCCAAGACCATGATCTTCTTCATCTTGTTGCTTGTGATGAAGAGGTTCATGATGGTGAGATTCCCCTCCTTGGGCCAAGAGAATCAAACAATTTGCCATGTCTTCCTCTTCGCTCTCAGAAGTGGTGGTGGAGGAGCCGCCGGAACTAGTGGTGGTGACTCCGGTGGTGGCGGTGGTAACGACGACGACACCAGAGGGGGACAAAAGCCTCATCCTTTTGGTGCGTTTGCCCTTGGCTATGTTGCTCTGGGTAGAACTGGAATTGGAATTGGAATTGGAGTTAGAATATAAGCCTTCCATCTCCATAAGTGAAACAACCAAAGTGATGAGAAACAAAGGGTGAACACAGCAGTTTTATATGTAAAACAATGCTATTTAAGGTAAGAGAGAGAAATGTGATTACGATGTAGTGATGGAATTGAAGTGGTTATGTTATGTGGATATATATATGTATATGTATATATATATATATATTTGTGTGTTGTGAAATTTGGTAGTGAATGGCAACAAAGAAGTTGAAGCCGTCTTATAACAGCTACACCCAAGTGGTCTGTCACCAAAATCTTCCTTGCGTTTCCAACCTTCGAAGTGTTACTAACAAGAAAACTAACTTCTTTCAGCTTTTTCACGCGCCTCTCTAAGCACTTCTTTCTACGCCTTCATCATGGCCACACTTTTTTGCTTTCTGTTTCACTTCTGCTACTTTATAATAGCTCAGACTCAGGGTGTTACTTTTCTGAACTAATATTTTATTATCCATGGGATACGCTTTTATACTTTTTTTTTTCCTTATAATAACAGTAAAAACTAAAATAAAAAAAGTGAGACTATTTTATTTTAATTTTATTCTGTATTTTTCTATTACTATAAAAATGTGAACGCGGCTTGTTAACCACTTGTATGTTTTATAAAATAATAATAATGCTGCGAATGTCAATGCTTGTGTTGTGATGTTCTGTTCTATTATTCTTACATGATTAACATCGCTTTTATTTCGCAATTAATGGGGAGTTTAATTAGTAGGAGTGTGATTAATATATAGTGTATAACTTAAAGTTGGGTTTACTAGGAAGTTAGGTTGGAATTAGAGAAGGAGATTGATGATAAGTAAGTAACTTATAAAGCGGAAAAAGGAGAAAAAAAAAAAAAAAAACAAA
>Ga0209700_106747_pt1 | contig 17283 bp, 9 predicted proteins | sample SiratroredBW_FD_187528 | JGI IMG/M metagenome (GOLD analysis project Ga0209700, IMG submission 187528) | Root nodule microbial communities of legume samples collected from California, USA - Siratro red BW (SPAdes) (version 2) | ecosystem: Host-associated > Plants > Roots > Nodule | place: USA...
AAGTAATTTCAAGTTAAAAAAAAAAAAAAAAGTCAACATGTCATGAATGATAAAATTACCGATGGATTGTTAATTGTTGTTCGAATAAAATTATAATCAATTATTCATATACACGTAATTGATATGCGTTGAAGTATAATCAATAATTTTTTTTTATCATAATCCTTTATATATTTTGTCATTTTCTATCATTTCTAAAGTATTTTAATTTGGTTTATGACCATGAATTGGACTAAATAATTTGTGGTAAGTATTGTCAGATTAAAGTAGTACTTCAGTTATTTTATAAAAATTTACATTTCATTTTAGTATTACAATCCTTTTAATACACTTTTACCCTTTTATAAATGTATGAGAAAAAATTTCAACTTAATTTCCAATTCAATATATATATATATATATATATATATATATATATATATATATATATATATATATATATATATATATATATATTAACAAATTAAATTAAGTTTTGTAAATATTTTTTATTACATAAACTAATTATATCATTTTTAATAAATACAATATATAATACATAATTCTTTTCAATCACGTTAATTATATCTATTGTAAAATTTTCATTCACTCTCCAATTAAACAATTTCACTTTTCAATAATTTTTTAAGTTCTTTGTTTCCATCTCCACTCACTCGAATCCAAACATAGTATTATAAAACGATCGGGTGAAAAAAAATAAGTACTTTGTGATCATACTAAACTTTTACAATATCATAAAATCTAAACTCCTTTTGTTATAAACTTATTTGTTTATATATTGTTTACCTTAAAAATATGATACCACAAATACTTTCTAATTAATTAACAAAAAAGATAAATCCTTAATTGATTTTAATAGTACATTATACGTACCTATTAAAATTCAGTGCCTACTAGAAAGCGTGATAAAATAGTTTTATGGTATTCGCACCTTTTATTTTGCTTGACATGAAAATAATAAATTTTACCAAAAATAATTGATCTTTTAACATTATTCTTTTACCAAGTCAAATAATAAGTCAACATTAATAAACGTAACCAAACTTCTTCCTTACTCGTTTAGTTAATCTTATCTTTCTTACTTTTAGTGAAAAAATGTCTTCTTTATTACCAATCTTTTCAATTTTTCGAACATATTTATTATTATCTTCCTATTATATTCTTATGCATCTTCTAATATTCTAATTTCAAAATATGGTAAACAGAAAAAATGGATAAAATAAAAAACTGCACAAATATCATATTTGAAGCAAAATATATATATATATATATATATATATATATATATATATATATATATATATATATATATATATATATATATTTATTTTTCCTGCCAAAGAAAAGGAACAGGGAGCAAATTGTTATGAAACCTATCTGATTCAGAGTAGACTCGTCCAAATCACCTAGTTTGAAACTTTCAAGAATAATACCAAAGCACGTAGTTTGAAACTTCAACAATAATACCAAATCACTTAGTTTGAAACTTCCAACAATAATACCAAATCACCTAGTTTTAAACTTCCAACAATAATACCAAATCACCTAGTTTGAAACTTCCAACAATAATACCAAACATTCAACAGCTTTCTTGTTCAACCACTATCTTTTCTTGCTACCAAAAGTCAATGTTGTTAACGAAATCCAGGCAAAAGAACATGAACTTTCATTTTTAAAATAATGAACTTGACTTCCAAAGCTAAAAGCTGACAATAGTCTTTTAAGTTACTAGCATACAGAAAGCTTACAAAAACCAATTGGAACAATTATTATGACTCCAAAGTCCAAATATTTCTTTTTCTTTACTAAATGGAACAACATTAATGCAGTACAGAAGGGTCACAACTCACTGGATAAATATAATATAGGGTGTGAAATTAAGGGTTGAAGATTGATGGAATAACCCTCATATGGGGCCATACACTGCCCTTATTCGGAAAGAAGTGCATTCTTATTCTGAAATCTTGAGCCTTGAAGCAACTTGATTCGGGAAAACAGTAACCATGTCTTCCCTTGACATCAGGTTCAGGATCATTATTGACCAGTCTCTATGTTGAGATGGTTAAAAATGAGGACATAAAAAAATCTTGGGTCATATACAGAGCTAGTTGGGAAGACAGAGAAATGGGAAAGACCCACGATGCTAAGAAACTAAAGCTACAATTTTGATTTGAAAAGAAAGGATGTACACTGAAACTATCTGTACAGAGTAATTTAGTCATTGTACTAACAAGGAAAGTGAAAAGAGGATAAGAAAAAATGGTTATGCTCAAGGTAGAGGAGAACAGGAAAAGAGTCCCTTCTTGCTACTTTATTAGATACATTACTGGATAGCATCAAGATTGCTTCTTGACAATCTTGACACTGCTGTAGAAGCGCTTGAGATCTTTCATAGCCTTTTCCTCAATTTGAATAGAACGAATTGAGGATGGTGCTTCCACCTCAGGCTTGAACCAGCGACTAACTCCAGTTGTTTCTGACGGCGAGCCACCTTGACCGGTAGCAATGGAAAACCCAGCTGTTCTAGTCTTTGGACTGTGTGAAAGGCTTTGTTGTTTCTTTCCCTGAATGTAAAACAACATCCATAACTGAACAAAAGTATACACTAGAAGTTGAATAATACCAAAAATGCAATCAAAACATAAATAGGCCAAAATGCACAATGAGCTAGTGATTCAAAGCAGGCATTACACGATTACAACAGTGGCAGGAGAATAAGAACATGAAAGGCAGAGTTAAATCACAAACCTGTTGCATTTGAATGTCCCTTAAGGATGGCCGAGAAGGATGGGGAGGGGTTCCTGAAGCAGCCCAAGGAGGGGTACTTACTTCTCCATCAGATACCTGGGAACTACGAGTTGAGGTAACAGGTATTGGGCTGGAAAGAAGAAATGAACTCAACTTTATTTTAACCCCACTGCCAAAATCAGAAAGATCTTCCACCTTATCTTTGCTCCCTGCTGGCTTGTTTATCTTTATTTTTCCTTGTTCATCCTGGATTTCGCGAAGGGAAGCAGAACCCTTCACGAACTTGGCCCCACCCCATGCAGGACCATCATTTTTTGGTGTTGGTGGTGGAGGAGGAGCTACCTCTTTGGGGGCTTCATCAAGAGCACCACTTAGAAACATAGAAAGCCCACCCTTTTTGCTCTTCTTCTTTGAAGCTTTTGGTGATGGACCCTTGGCTTTCAGCAACTCTAAAGCATCATTCTTCTGCACTACAAAAGCTAAATCTTTTGCACCCTGGTCTACTGTCATTTGTTCACATACAGCATCCTCTTCCACCTATATAAAATAAAATGTAGAATTTTAAGCATTGCAAGGAACTGTGCAACTAATTCTAGTTCATAACAGAAAGTAGAAGACATGAACTTCTTCTACAGATATTCTGCAAAATATAACAACATTTGTTTCAGATGTCGAAGGCGTTCCTTCAATGAACAATCTCTTCAAGCAGGATTTCTTGAAAGGTATAACTGGTTAAATCCTTGTTAATTAAGACAATAACTTCTATTTAAGTATATCTTAAACAACCAACAATCTGAAATTGCATATACACTATTCTAAAATGAAAGTTCTACAAGCCTCGCGAAATAGGCCCAAACCTGATTGAATGTTTTACTAATGAACTACCCAAGCCAGGTATGTCAACAGATTAAAGACTATATGGAGCACTCTGAATTAACAGTGTTCAGAGTTCAGATTGCATATCTAATCCAGAGATGCCTATCAAGACAAATACTCTCAAAAGAGGGTCCAATCTAAAATTACAAGTGATCAGTCTATAATTGATTTTATGTAGTACAAATTACTTCTCTATACTGAAAACCTTTAAGCACAAAAAATTATAAGCAAGAAAAATAAATTAAATGAAAATATGATTTCAACCAATGTTTTCAAATAGTATGATAGCACATTGGAAACCAACCTTTGAATCAGAAACCCTCATGATGTCAATGTCCAACAGGTCCTCTGATTTGGGAATGGCTTCACTTTTAGAGTAAACAGATTCTATTTCTGTCTGCCCTATGTTTGATTTGTCACTCTTTCTCCTTTGTTTCTTTGATAGTTTACCCTTCTTACTGCCTTTTCCTTCTGATAACATAGAAGATGATTCTTTATTTTGTGACGTCTCAACAGGAACACCTAGCCCTGCAAGTGAGCTTTCAAGTGCAAACTTGGATTGAAGCTTTGCAATCTGCTGGTCATCAAGAAGATGTCCATTAGACTGCTTATCTTCAAGCATCTCAATCTGCTGCAACTTCTTCCTTATAGCTCGGACTACTTTAGAGATTTCTTTTTCAGAATCATCCTGGGGCTGTAGAAAGGAATCTACTCTTTGGAATTTTTCCATTTTCAAGGGTTTGTCACGAGTCCTTTGAAACTCTATCTCACTATCATCCTCTTCACTGTTAATGATGGCAGGGAAAGTAGCAGTCGGAGTAGGAAGCCGACGGTGACTCCATGGCTCAGATGACCTCTGGTCTAGCAACCTCTCAAGGTTAGCCAGAACATCCGGTGACGAACTTGCTATGGTATGTGATGAAACTGTAAATATGTAATCAAGGTTGCGCATGACAATCTCCTGTAACCAGTAAATAATAACAGCTTTAGAACACTTACCATATCAGCAAAGACCAATTAAAGTACAGGGCTAATTACATGATGATATAATTATACAATATGTGTAATGCTAGAAGATACTATCTCTCAAAGTATACCAATACAAAAACACGTGCAAAATATGGAGTACAATAAAACACTATCTCTGAAATATTAGCTAAAAAAATTGGTAAAGAAAGAAAACTTCTAGTAAACAAAGCACAAGAGACAAAAAGAAAATGAAAACAATTAAAGTGACAGAGGAGGTTCAAATCAAATAGAGCAAAACATAATTCTTCCTACATTTCTCATTTCTTTTTCGTCTACCAAATGTGCATGTGATCCTTTCAGACTCAAAATACACCGTAACATTTTCCCTATTTCCATGATTTAGTGATTCATTTAAAAATAAACTCAAAGTACTTGTCTTCTTTTTTGTCTAATTTCAAAAATAATACTTATTCATCCATACTTTGCAAACAATAATATTTAATTACAATGGATGAACATACACTAACCAAATCTAACGAACATAGATAATGCAACCTTGTAATAAATGAAGAACGGTAGTAGCCATATTTTCATGTATTGAGGAGTAATTTTCGTACCATTTCTAGAGAATATTTGTGGATTTTTGTGAATGTAGTTTTTTGATATTTTTTATTGATAATTTCTTCAGACAAGTTGGACTCATTCCCACTTCAGACATATTCATTCATATAAAACTTTCAAAAAAAATTTGCATTACCATTTACTATGCACTAAAAAATAAACTATAAGGTTGTACCTAAATATGAATATGATTCAAGAAATTAATGGTCCCAAACCCGTGTTACTACACCTATCCACTTATTTTAAAATTAGAGAAATTAATTATTAAATTTATCTCAATAAAAATCTAATTTCATATCAGGTTCTTATAATACTTGACAGAAGTTTGATTACAAAACAATATTGTGATGTACCAAACAACAATGTGGATGTGGATAAAGGAAATCTACTTTTTTAACAAACAGGAGGCCGCACATCTTTTTTCTGTTGCTTAACAAAAAGCTTAATGGCAAATAATAACTACTCTTTCAATTTAAGTTTATATTTTTACAGTCTCTGTTTATCACCACAGTATTGTATAATTGTCTGCTAAATTTATGCAGTGACTTTTGAAGTCATTAATTTATTGCCAACAATGAAATGAATTCAGTTCCATGTTACTTTCTTTAAATGTAAGCTTCTTTAAATGCAAGCTTGTTCAAGTTGATATCTTTAAGATGACAAATGTCAGCATTTACTTCATGGTCTTAACTGTTGTGTGTATGTGTGCATTGTGTAATTGAAAACTTTAAGCAATAAATTATATAATGAATAGAGAAGCAAGTACCTCGCAATATTTCTTCAAATCATCTGCTCCAAGAGAATCAGCAATCTCAAGCAGTTGTACTGCATTCCGTGGCTCCACTAAACACTCTGCAGCTACTTTTTCACAAAGGCTTTTTAAGCTGGGTGTAGATCTCTGCCTGGTAGTGTCACTTTGTACACTAGATATCATCTTATTGGAATCTATATCCTCAAATAAAATGTCTTCATTTAACTCTTCCATATCATCCCTGCTATTCAAGTTGAGTTTCTGAGTCTCAATCATGTTGGGAGGATAGACAGGTTGATAGAGTGAAGCCACAATTAGTAAATGTGTTTCACCAACTGAAACTGATGTAGCCTTCTTTACACCATGCAACCGAGTTGCAACAAGGGGCTTATCCTTACCTTTCTTCCCATCCCACATGTAAACATCACCTGTAGCTGTAACAGCTGCGGTCCAGTACTTTCCAGCTGATATGTTAATCATATTTCTTCCACACATAGCATATAACTGTTAAAAAAATTAAACAAAAGAGGGGAAGCGTTTTTAGTCAACATGTTGGTCTCAGGAAAATGAACATAACTGAAGAGAAAAATTCAGAGAACTAGAACCTGTTGGCATCTAAGATCAGGATCCGAGGAGACCCAATAAAATAATGCGCCATCATCTGTAAGGGCCGTGCTGTGTACCATTCCAGCAGCTATAGAAACCACATTAAGTCGTTCTTTGCGGTGAAATTTTAAAGGCGTGCTTCCACTTTTCTTCAAGTTCCTACTAACTACTACACGTTTTGGAGTAACAAGCCGATGACCCCAGGTAAATACCTTCAAAATATGGAAAATTAGAACTTAAAAGATGTAGAAAGTACTGTTATTCCCCAAAAAAAATTGACAACAACTATATATATAACAGTTTTTTATAAAACTAGCCAGGAAAAATCTAATGTTTCACATACATGTTACATGAAAAACATAAGTTGTTGAACTTGAATATAATTTTGGTACAGAACAATAGTAGGACTCAAAATCAGATCTTATCCCTCCCTGTAAAATGTGTATACACCAAAACTGTATAATGCAGGAACAATGGAAAGAAAATAATTAAAATTACAGTTACCTTCATAATTTCAAGTATTCTAATTAACTTTTGTGACTTCTTCTGTTTATAATAGGTAGTATTTTAGGCCAAATCTATGTAAAGTGTTTGGTGTCTTACTTGCAAGACCCGAGGAATCCTAAGGGCCTTAGGTAGCCTTTAACTGTACCTCAGATATGAAGATGGTAACTAGAGTTTCTTACAATTAAAAAATCTTGAAATTTTAATAAAATGACAATAATGTGAAATTAGTTACCTCTCCATCAGATCCTAATACAATTGTGTGATATTTTGCAGCTGAAACTCTGGTCAAAGTCTTTCCCTTCAAGGATTCAACCACATGTGGGCTGTAATTAGATGCTGAGTTTGAGGTGCCATAACCAAGCTGACCCTCCCTGTTACAACCCCAAGTATATACTTCACCTAAATCAGAAACTACCGCCGTGTGTTTATTTGCTGCAGCAACAGCAACAATTTTTGACCTCAAAGAAGATACTCTACGAGGTGTGGGTTGTGTATCAACAGAAGGGTACCCAAGCTGTCCCTCTGCACAACAAATGAAACAAGAAAACACATGCCAATTATGTCTTTCTCATACTTCACACTGCAGAACAAAGAATAAAGAACAACTAATTCTTTCTCAATTAATCAGTGTCGGTTTGTAGAAAATCACAACTACACTTGATAAAACAAAAGGAGGGATGACGGGAAAAGACCATTTTGATGCAGTCCAGGAAAGAAGTTTACACAGTAACAACACACAAGACTTAACTTATATAAACATAAATATCATCAAGTTTTACCTCTATTGGATCCCCAAGTGAACACTTCCCCACCCTGAGTAGCAATGACTGTATGATGCTTAGCTGCAGCAATTGCCATCACTCTGCGGGAACCCAGACCAGAAGTCACCTGCCGGGGAGTGATGACAGCAGCTTGACCACTGCAATGAGTATAACAATATAAACTCTGATTGACAATTGTCCAAAAGCATGAACAGATGACAATGACATACCCCCTCTCCATCACTCATCCATAAAAGGTTCAAAAAAGCATGTAACTATTTGCAAAAACAATAGCTAAAGCAGTAAAACTGAAATAAGTTCCCATTTACTTTTGCTCTGAAATTTCTAACATGACAAGTTAACAAAAGATCACTCTTTCAAAAGAAAAAAAAAAAAAACCTGACTTTTGCATCTTCTACTTTGTGCTTTTAAAGAAAGCTGAGTACCTCCTTCTTTATGACAGGTATAATGCCACAGTAAATCCTTTATGTTCCCAGTAAAACACCATTAAAATGTAGTTCAGCATCATGAACAAAAAGTTTGAGACTAAGAACTTAAAATGTGACCATGCACAAAAATGTTCTACATCAGAACCTATCAATTCAATTATAACCTCTATTGAGCTTATTTTTAGTTTCAAATAAGCATTTAGTTAAACAGACAATTGAATTCTCATCCAAGTTATTATAAAAAGGGAACTGAAGAAACCCAAGGGCCTGTTTAGTTCAGGAAAACATTATCAATTTTCATTTTCTATTTTCAAAAGATTTGAATACGAAATGGTGAAAAGGCAAAAAAATGTGTCTTCACTACTTCCTGCACAAATATTTGAAAACAAGATGCAAAACAAAACAAGGTCGCATTTTTGTTTTCACCATGTACTGTACAAATATTTAAAGATCGGAAGCAAAATAAAAGCAAGGCAGCCTCTTAGTAATAATCAATGAGAACTGGGTACAACGTTTATTCAAATCAAATGGCACCCAAAGAACTCAACATTATTAAGGAACTTACTCAACCAACTTCTTTTTATTCAATGTTCATAATCAATAAATAGTGACCAATACACACAAAAAGCATGTTCATCTAGATTCACACTGAAACAAACCACATACCTGTGTATATCAAAATCAGGATGCCCTAGACGGCCACCCCTTCCAAATCCCCAAGTATACACTTCTCCACGAGCAGTGAGTGCCACACTATGGAACTTCCCTGCAGAAATGAGCTTTATGAATGAGCCACCAAGGGAATCAACTTTGCATGGTAACTTCTGGATATGTGCATTTCCAGTTCCAAGCTGGTAATTTGCTCCACTGCCCCAACTAAAGACCTCAGTTGCCACTAAAGATACAATAAAAGTCAGACAGTCATCCTATATGACCACTTTAATGGTGATAACAATCTAAAGCAGTCGAAAAACAACAATTGTTACCTGAACTCTGTTCATTTCCAAGAGCCTGAAATACAGAGCCAGATAAGAGATCTACAGGTATTCGAGATTTAGAGTCCTCCAATGTAATAGAGGCACCATGCTGAAGAAGGATGCTTGCCGCAGCAAGATGACCAAAATGCAGAGCCCTGTGAAGGCTACTCCATCCTGATTCTCCATCCTAAAAACAACACAAGTTTCTAAATTAATGGATTCAGAGAGATAAAAGCAATAGTTAACTGAAGGAACATCAGCAATTCATTTCAATCCCAAGCAGCCGCTCCCACTCATTGGGATAAGGAAAACTGAGATGGTTTATCCTTATACAGTATACGTTGTGGATTATACTAATTGACATCTCAATAAATTGATAGAAATAATTCACCATAAAATAATAAAGAACCTCAATAACAAGAAAGCAATCTCAGAAGCACATTTCATTTCCTTACAAGTTAGGTTTCTTTCAGTCCCTAAGTTTTGCAGCTCAAAACTTCAATCAGACATCCATCACAATAATGCAATACAAGTTAAATAAATTAGAAAACTCTAAATATTAACTGTGAACTACCTTCGTAGGAAAGTTTATAAATTATATCGACATATTTCCACGTTTTCTGAATTCAATTAAGAAGTGATCATGGCAAAGTAGTTTAATAATAAACTAACCACCATTCACTTTTTGATATGCTGGGATGATTAGTAATAAAGAGAATTACCTTCACAAGGTATAACAAATAAACAATTGCACTGTATAGTCTTGGCTCTTGAGAACAAAATATGAAGGAAGTAGGAGCATCAATGTTATAAAAAGGGTAGCAAATAGATGCCAAACTTGATTACTAAAAAATGCGGAAAAGAGAAATTGTCTTACTCGGGCATCAGGATCTGCACCAGCTGCAAGAAGGCTCCTAACAATGGGAATATGGTTTCTCCAACTTGCAATATGAAGAGGAGTCAACCCAAAGGAGTTCCTCAAATTGATATTTCCCCCACTCTTCTTCAGTGATGCCAAGGCCAACTCTACATCATTTAGAGATCCTTCTCTCACAACAAGCCACAAATCCTTCTGGGATCCAACACATGAAATTTTGCGACCTGTTATATGCAAATTCTGCTTTTGTACTTGAGGGGAAAGAGCTACTTCCATTTCCAAATGCGGTTAATTATCTTTTACAATATTATATCATAGATCAGAAAGATGACTCCAATGGCTCAGCACATATATTCCGCTAATCTACCACCTGATATGTCAAGATCTGGATTCTCCAAAACTACTTCATCTCCAGAATACACTGAAACATCCAACAAAAATAGTCCTGAAGCTTGAGTCCACCAGTCTATTTTCACTAATCCATGGTAATGTAAAATAGTAATCAAAATATCAGCTAGTGATACCCAGTTATAAGATGAATTGGCTCTTTTTAATCTATCACTGACATCAACATCATTGTGGCCACCATCTTTACCGTACTCTCAACTAGCAGCAACCATTGATAAATCCCAGTATGTTCACATGCTACACAGAAATCTGTCATAAATAGAAACACTGATAATGTAATTCATCTATTAGCGAGACAAACGCTAAAGGAAAATACTAATTTTTGAGGAAAAAAAAGACACACAAGCAACTAAAGTCCCTTAGTACGGAGTCTCAGTCTCAGTATACAAGCAGCTAAGAACAAACAAAAGAAAAATTGAACAACTAAATTGATCCTGTGAAGGACAAAAAAAGCATATAGCAAAATGTACTATAAAAGTAACTTCACAACAAAATGAAAATTGAAACCAGTGAGATATCTAGAAATACAAGATCCACCCAAAATTAAAAACCATCATCCAGATTCTCATAATTCAAACACAAATCCTGAGACAATGATGCAATGATGCAACCCCTAAGCAAGGAAAATTGCACAAATTTTGAAAGGAAAACCGTTCTAAACCTAACTGCCAGTCCCTATAAATAGGAATTGCTTCTTTGTAAAAACGCTAGACAAGTACTTGTAAAACTGTAAATCTCTCTTCTAATTGCATACCTGTGGAACCTGACTTGTGGGGTTCCCGTTTTCTGTAAGTCTTAGTGTGATGCACCTAGGCTCCTTCTTCTTCTTCGTTTCTGTCGCGACTCTTTTTCTCTCTGATCTTCTTTTTCTTAGTGCGTTTTGTTCTCGGTGTTCCTATTTATTCCCTATCAAAAACAAGCAAGAATGAAAAACCAAATGCCATGAATCTTCATTCAAGATAAGCTTCACAATTGATCCGTGCACTTAGAACCCAATTCATCACTTTCCCACCCAACCACCATTTTCAAAGTCAATAATTAGTCCCAAAAACTGAATCAGGAAATGACAACAACCTCAAAAGAAACAGCATCAAGCAGCACATCTCGAAAATCATAACAAGAGCAAAATCCAACTTTTCAACAAAAATCACAGGGCCCAAAACCATCTCAACAGCAATGTAACACCAACCCACACAAAACATTTCGCTGGATCGTCCCACCATACCCAGAAAATCATTTTCCGCAAAGAAAAAATGAAAAATTGAAGAGACCCAGATGGCGAAAAATCAAGTAAAGTGAGACCAGAATTAGAAGTGAAGAAAAATGGTAAAAGAATGGAAAGGTTACCTTACCTTGCCCGATGACGTGGAGAGAAACAAACCCAGAACTCAGCAAAGAATAATATAAGAGAAGAAGTACGTCACAATAGTTAAGCAGAAAGAGCTATAAATGGTGATGATTTTCTTTACGAAAGAGTATCGAAACCCAGAATATACCCTCTCTCTCACACACACACACCCCACACCACACCGAAACCGTGATACCAAAAAAATGGCATAATAAAAATAAATTTTTTTTCCTTCGTTACAAAATTTGTAGGAAGATAAAGAAGACATTGAGAAAGAGAGAAGAAACGGTCTCATCTTTGAGGGGTAAATTGGGAATTTCAGAGGGTCTTCGTTTGGACAGAAACACCCCTGACTTTGGTTCCAACGACGACGTCTCGTGTGGGGATTAGGTTGCTGTGGCTTCTCCAAACAGTCAAATTTTTTTCCGCAAAACAAGTGTTTCAAAATCACACGTGGCAGAATTCTAATCTGACACGTGGCTAGAAAACCTGAGCTGTAGGGCCACGCAAGAAAAAGAAATTATTTTTTATTTTTCATAAACATACACATGCATGTTTTAATTATACTAATTTAAATTTTAATTGTAGGTAAAATACTGTTAATTATTCAAATATTCAAAGTGTGAATTTTATTAAAAAATAAATTTAGTTATGTGCATGTGTAATTTTTTATCGGATCAAATCCCAATCGAAATTAATAATTTAACATGAAATTATTTTATATAACTTTCATTTTGTTGACATTCCATCCTCAATCATGGAGTGGTTCGTGAGATATTATCAAAGTGATAAAGTTTTATTAAAAATGTTATTATGATAAAAATGATGATACTTATTCAGATACCCTAACATCGAATATGCTAATCACACAGTTCTAATTTAATTAAGGATTGCAATTTTGAACATACAATTATAATAAAACAGGGAAAAAATTAGTATTCATGGTGATTCCTACGTGTTTTCTATTGCTCCTATTTTCATTTAATTAAAAAACTATATTTGTTTTATTATTTCAGTTTACTGACGAGTGTTTCAAAGCTCTAATTACAACGTTAAAATAATATTTTATATTAAAATTAGTATAAAAAAATATAAGAATTATAATGAATTTAGGGGCGACGATTTTGATCCACTCCACGATATGTCACTTTCTTTAAATAATTTCATTTTTTATTTTAATATATATATATATATATATATATATATATATATATATTTTTTTTTTTTTTTTTTTTTTTAAAAACACGTTTAATTATTAAATATTTAATTGATTAACTAATATTTGTAATTGAATGAAATAAAGTAATTATAAAATTATTACCGTTATATAATAAACTATTCTATTATAATTAATAATTGAAACTTAATTTATAAGTTTTAAGGATATAAATTAAATATTATTAAATATTTATATGAAGTAAATCTTTTACCATATTTTTTATTTTAATTTTTAATTGAAAAAGGTAGACCACGTACTGGGATATTAATCTGGTGTGTCTTACCAACTTTGCCCTCCCTAATCAAAATGTATAATACTTCTTAAAATAATTTTTAATTAATTTATTAGAAATTATTAATTAAAATTATCCTTAGATAAATATTAAAAAATATTTGCCAGGAACCAAATCTATTTATAGTATTAAAATTATAGAACCATTAAATATTACTTTTAGCATTTATATCTTATTTTATTATTTCAGTTTACTGGAAAATGTTTAAGAGCATTAATTAACACATAACATCATAGCAAAATTTATTAATAAAAGTTTTATAATTCAATAGGTTGGTGTAGCAGTTAAGCGAAATGTACTTATAACAAAAATCGTAGTTAAATATTCCTAACGAACTAGTCGTTGTTAAAGAAAATTTGTGATAAAAATAAATAAATGAAAAAAAAAAGAATATTCTTAAGTAGATTCTAAAAATGCAGAGGAAATGTTTATGTTTTAAAACATATTTAATGTTGAAGCACAAAAATTTACATTTGATTTTTTTACACAAGTCTGACTAAATAAAGAAGCAACAAACTTGTATTAACTCTGTTCTTAAAAAGTTGTTGTTAAAAGTTTATTTTTTAGTTTAGTTTCATAAAGACATTTTTCCCTTTTAATTACACGTAAATCTTGAAGATTTTAAGAGTATTTGAATGATGGTGTAATCTCTTATTATTTTCAAAATACACACTTTCTCTTTACAATGAGATTGAACCAACATATATTTATATTTATAGAAAGATAAGTTTGCATAGAAAAAGTGTAAGCACGTATATTAATCAATTATCTGCGTGAAATCGATTACGCCAAAGTTTATAAGAATTTTGCATCAGTTCATTTTGTTTAATATAATCAAGTTGATTCAATATAACCAATTATATCATTATATTTTTGTAATTTTGTTCCTTATATAATTATTTACTAAAATTCCGTAATTAACTATTTAATATAGTCTTTTTCCTTGTAATTTTTTGGAATTATAGTAGATAATGAATTAAATCGATGTGCAATAATATTTTACATAAAACTGTTTTCATTTTTAAAATATAAAAAATAATAACTTAATTTGTTAACTAAAGCTTCATTTTGATACAATTTCATTCTATAATTATAAAAATGGGTAAAAAGTGTTTTTTCATTAAAATGGGTAAATCTTTCTTTATGTGATTTCAAGAATTAAAATCGTGTTAATATATGAGAATTTTAAGAAAAAAAAACAGTTAAGATAGTAAATAGAAAGATAAGATAAAAATGGTGTTTAGTCTCACACATGCACTTAAAATAATTTATTTAGTGTATTTATTTGATATAATTAATTAATTTGATGTATTAATTATGACACATGTGATGGTGTATATATTAGTGTGATGTTCTAATGGCCTAATTTAATTAATTAGGTGTATTGATTATCACGCAGGTGCATTAATTTGGTATTTTTTTCTAAAATTATTGATTAATTAGATGTATTAACTATCACAGTTAGTGGAATAATTAAATAATTAAAGGATTTTGTGACTTAAACAATGCCATATTGGCACAATTTGAACTTTATTTTTATTTTTATCAAAATGGTGTTATGTTGGCACAATTTCTTTTTCTCTTACATCCACTGAAATTATGTCCTCGTCATTCAACTTCTTTACATAAAATTGTAGTCTTGTAACACAATTTATCCATCTTCATAAATAAAAAAACAAAATTACCCATTATGATAAATATGAAAAGAAATTGTATCAAAATGGTATTTTCTCCATTCTAATAGATCATAATAGTATAAATCACTTTTCTTATTCAAAAGAAAAATTCTTATACTACAATAAAAAAATAGTATTGCCAATGTAACATAAAAAATTTGTTTTAAAGATTAGCTTTAGACCATTTCTAATTACATGTGCCCTATTACACTTAAAGTATTTTGGAGAAATTTGTTAATGATATTTTGACTCACTATTTTTACAAAGTTAAAATTTAAAATATGATTTCTTCTAGCCAAATTTCTTGTTACTGTTAAAAGAACCACCTGTATCAACACAAACAATTTCGTTTAATATAATTTAAGCTTGAACTACTTTTGTTCTTAGTTACTCAACCACTTTGACTTTTTCAACCAAATCATAAAACTCTTTGATAAATAAGGGAATGAAAACTTTGTTTATCTCTTGACTCAACCCATTCTCAAATTTTTGCATATACAAACTTCAATGATGGCTTTGTTATAAAAGATAGGTGTTTAAACCTATAAGCATATTTTGCACTATTAAATCACCTTAAACAAGTTGCATGGACTTTAACTTCTTAGCATATAAAATGTTACCACGAAACTATTCCTCCAAAATCTTCTTATGAATTGTCCTATACAAAGACATCTCACCTAGAAGGCTAGATCTTCCATTGAATTTAGGAGGTTTGTGTCTTATAATTTAGGAATGACTCTTAGCTAACTTTAGGTGGTATAGGGATAAGGGTGAAAGCTTAGCAAGAACACATGACAAATGCAAGAAATGAAATGATTTTCATGCATTAGTGAAGTTAAAATGTCACACTTCCATAATGATTTTCATGCTTAGTAGTAACAATATATCTCATATATATATATATTTGTCATCACTAACCTATAAAGGACCACAATACTACACTAGGTATTCACAGAGTCCACAATATCATATGAACGTGTACATACAACATACATCGTTATGTATTTCATTCAATCACATGTCACATACATCTAAGGATACGCACATAATACCATAAAGGTATCTACATACCACATACAACACCATATATATCATATTATTATATAATATCAATATTTAGCCATCATACATGTAATCATACAATGCATGTCTTCACTTAGTGAGCTATGATTTTACTTGCACACCAAGATTTTCATTTGAGCAAAAAAAATTTCATGGAAAGAGAATTGCCTTAACCTAATTTTGTCCTCATCAAGAAACATATTGCTTAAGCGAAAATCACTCAAACGAGAGAGATTTGTTTCACTTTCATTTTTGCTTGAGTGAACATCCCTCACTTAAAAGAAAATATCAAAACAACAAATTTATGCAAAACTAAAATAGGTATCAAACATGCACATAAAACCTTGGTGGCTAATGTTAGATACCAATTATCTTGAGTTAAGTGGTCACTAAATTCAATCATTACTTTTATTTTGTAGTTATTTAACAACCAAAACCTAATTTGGTGATTATTTTGATCACAATTAGCTATCATTTTATTTAGTAACTAAAATTTGTGTCTAAATAACTTTTTTCTTGTAATGTATCTTTTAATTTTTTGTTCAAACAACCACACAATCCCATCTTAATTATCTATTCTTATTATTTAACTATTGTTAATATATATAAAATATGTCTTATTCATATTATAATTATATTTGAACGAATTCATTGAAAGATGACTCATATTAACTAATCTGACTATACTTAATTTTTTGTTCATAACTTTTATAATAATCCATTAAATATTCTTCTGCTTGAACACTTTATATTTAGTTGAAACAACATAAACCAAAACTTTAACTCAATTGTTCTCAAATGAATATTTACTTATTATTCTCTAACTCATTTACTAATTTAAACATTGTAGAGTATTATTTATATATGTAACTTGATTAAATTCTTTTTAATTTTTATTTATCAAACTGAAGTCATTTTCTTTTTATTATTCATAACTTAATAGAGTATTATTCATATATGTAACTTGATTAAATTCTTTATTTTATCATAATGAAGTCATTTTCTTCTTATGATTCATAACTTCATTCATAGAGATAAAATACAACAAATAAAAATATTATACTTTCAAAAATATCATCTTGTTTGTTTATAAGGCAATATTTAAGGGATGACATTCTCCTACAAATATATATATA
>Ga0209700_106748_pt1 | contig 17282 bp, 9 predicted proteins | sample SiratroredBW_FD_187528 | JGI IMG/M metagenome (GOLD analysis project Ga0209700, IMG submission 187528) | Root nodule microbial communities of legume samples collected from California, USA - Siratro red BW (SPAdes) (version 2) | ecosystem: Host-associated > Plants > Roots > Nodule | place: USA...
TAAAAAAAAAAAAAAAAAAAAAACTTGCAGAAATAATACATAGCATGCAAAGTTCCGTTTCACAATCTTCACTTTACTCACTGACTGAACTAAAAGAGCACACTCGCAGTGAGAGAAAGAGACCTGTTATGGATGGAGATAGATAGACGGCGCTGCTTAAGTGGCTGCGTGCAATCTATGCAATGCTCTTTATTCGTTAAAAAATGCCATGTTTGGAACTGCGTTCTTATATATTCATTATATATCATTAACCCTACTATTTTCATTTATTGCCATTTGGTCCACTACTAATAATAATTAGCAACTAGGGCAATTAAAATTTGTTAAAAGGGACACAAAACTTCTAGTTTCATGGAAAAGAAATAAAATAAAAATATAAAGGTAGCTTATTTGATTCCAGATAAACACGAGAAAGGAAAGAAATTTAAAATGATGAGAACCGTATCTATTTTTTTACTCAATTTATTTTTCTCAAATCAAACACTCCTTTTTGTTCTTCATTTTTTAACTATTTTCGTTTTTATTTTATTTCTTTCATTTTGCTGCCAAAAGAACCAAACATGAAGTACCAGAACGAGAAAGTACTAAAAACATGCAAAGTTATGGCCGAACGGCACATGCAAATGGTCAGCAAAACATCTTACATTTTTAGGATGTTCAAAACAGAATCACTTTTACGATGACAAAAAAAAAAAAAAAAAGTAAGATTTAGTTCGGGAAGAACCACTTAATGTTCAAAAAACATTAGTGAACCACTGTACCATAAACCAAACAAAGTCAAGAGTTAAAAAAATCGAAACATCAGAAGAAACAGTTACGGCCGAAAGAATCATTATCTGATTCGGTTCGGTTTCGTTTTCTACGGTGAACCGAACCGTGAGAGTGAGAACAGAGGAAGAAAAAGCATGGAAGTGGAAATAAGAAGGAAAAGGAGGGGGAAATGACATACGGAGATGGACGGCGGAGATGACAAGAGTTACAAGGAAAAACGAGAATAAGTGAACCGATGACTTCTTTTGAGGAGGAATTTTTTCCACCCTAGCAAAGTGAAACTTTTTTTCATATGACACATTGCCAAAAATATTTAAATATAAATTAATAATGTGGTCAAATTTTATTTTAAATAAAATTTATTATTATTATTACTGATAATGTGGTTAAATTTTATTTGAATAAATGTTTTATTCATTTTATAATATCACAGTTATTCTAAACATTTTAAACAAGTGTATTCCAATATCGAATATTAACTAATTATGATTTAATATTTTGTTGGTTTTAGTAATAATAATTTATGATTATTACTTCTACAGCTTAGTTGTTGTTGGATCTTTTATTTTTAATTTTTACGTAGGAAGATCTGAATTAAATAGAAGATATTGTGTTCACGTTAGTTACGGCGTCTTTAGGTTGAATAAATATAATCTGTAATTACACCCTCTTGTTAAAAATACCTCCTTTGGTTCAAGAGAATTTGAGTAATGATACTAAATGTTAATCATTAATTTAAAATATTAAAGTTGAACTTATTTATAAAAATATATGTATAAATTTTTTCTACTAATATAATTTTATTATATACATTTATTATTATGAATAAAAGTAAATTTTTTAATTCACTATTTATATAAGAGAACGTGAAATAAATTTTATTAATAATTAAAAGATGAATGTAACACAAATAAAAAAAATAATGAAATGAATATGACTAAGAAATAATTAAATTTTAATGTGATATCATATAATAATTATTAATGGTAAAAGGCTGCTTAAGTCACCAATTTTACAATAATTTTTAGTAGTGACAAATAATTTATGTTAAAATTTTGTATCTCGGTCTAAGATTTAAGAGTTAAGTTATTTTTAAGTTAAGGCACACGAGAGAAATGTGTTTGATGTCAAAAGAAATATGTTTAGTGTCGAAAAATTTGAGAACAATCTTTTTTAAACTTTTGATCAATATTTGATATTTCTAATATCGTGTTTGACGCAGTTAATAGTTTGAGAGTAGTCTAATTTTAGTGAAATGATACTTTTACTATATGTTCTTTGGATGGAGTATTCTAATTTCTTGATATCAATATTATATTACAAAGAAACATAAAATTAACATTTATAAAACACAAAAGTAGTAAAGATAAACTAGTGTAATTTCCTTTGAACATGTAATACTATAGTTAGAAAATGAAATCAGCGAAGGCATATTGCACTAGTAAGCATAACTTTAAGATTTTTATATCAAATATTAGATTTTAACTTATTTCAATTATCAAAAACATTCATCTTATAGATCCCACATAAATGTAAATATCACAAGATAGACATCATATATATAAATCACACAATGGACCTATTGTGCTATGAAAAGCTCATGTTAAGTTGGCTATTAACAAATACTAACATCCAATCCAATACTCAAGACTTAGATTACCAGCGAATCTAAGATAAAAGATTAGGTAAGTTTAAACATCCAATACTGAGTGTCTATATCAGGTTTCACTGTGTATAAACTCTCTCATCAATGAAACTAGACGATTTCTATTAAAATATAAAGGCTAATACTTAGTACATATAAACAAACAACAATTCTTACATTATCTCAAATGTGTGACTTTAATTTCGTCGTTCTTGTAAACATATATCATTCAGTCCACAATTCAAAACATACAATAATCTTTTCATCATCAAAACAACAATTTACTATTAAGTTATCAACATCGACTGTTTCAACCAGTTCACACAATATAAGATAACCTATTTCGTTTAACAACATTAAATTTTATTATAAATACTCTTGTATGGGAGTATTGAAACTCGAAACCACGTTCTCTTCACATACATATAATCTAAACGTAAGATCCTATAGAAAAAATTAAAATTAACTAGCTTCATGTACCTGATTAACAGAATAAACACTAACTAAAAAAGCTTCAACACTTATTGACAACAATGATAATTTAACAAAAATCCTGATTAATGATTTAAATACATCACTAGGACTTTATTTTCACAGAGACCAATTCTAATTTTTTGAAGCCCCACTTATCACATGCAAGCGTGCCTCACATGCAAGCGTACCCAAGTAAAAGGAAAAAAACTTTAAAAATTTACTAAAATAGAAAGAAATATAAATAAACTTACTCTAAACAAAATTTTGATTGGATAAAATTTTTTCTCAACTACTGCAAAATGTAATCAAATTCTAAAATAAATAAATAAAATAAATATAGAGAAAGTAAAATTTAAAAAGATGTAGAAATAGAAAAAGGACTCTTCTATTGAATATTTTTTATCCTTCTTAACAGGAGGTTACAAAAACCTCAAAAAATATGTCACCTACAGATTTATAACTGAAAACAAAAAACTCAAAACATGAATTTTAAAGAAAAATTAATTAAGACAATCAAAATTATTAACTATGAGAGCCAGCAAAAAATTGATTAATTATAATTATAAAATTCAATTATAAAGAATAGAGATATTATAAAGCAAAAATAAATTTAATCTTATATCAAAATCTAATTATAAAAAAATGTCAGTAATTTTTTAATGTGTAGGTAATATGATGTGGTATTGAAAAAGATGAATATAGAAAGTAATTTAGTGAGAAAAAAGGATTAGTAGAGAGATGAAAGGATGCAACTATATAGAAACTTAAAAAAGAAATAAAAAAAAGAGGAAAAAGAAAAAAGAATGAAGAAGAAAGAATGAATTTTAATCCTAAGGTTCTTAGGATAAGAACATAGACCTTGCAAATGCAAAACAATAATGTGATGTTATGTTTAATTAAATTTTATTATAAATATTTTTTTAAGAAATTTAAGTTACAGTATTATGTAAATAGTAAACGAAATGTTACATATCACCATGCACCGCCATGAAAAAAAAAATTCCAACATCGCTCTTCTTTCTTCCCAAAAGAAATATCTCAAGTTATTTTTGAATTTTCTTTTTACTTTTTAATAATAAAATAATGTTTTTTATATTATAATGACAAATTATTCAAGCTCATGAAGGATGTACCATTTGATTATTATTAATTATTTTATAGATATATTTCATAAATTTTATTTTACAATATTATTTCCATTCTAATTAGCTAACCACTAAAAAAGTTGTTATTTATAATAATATATGATATGATATATTTGTTTGGTATACACATTATTTATTTTATTTTTAATTGTATTTAAAATTATAAAATCTTGAAACATTTTCTTTTATAATACATAATTCTAGTAACTAATATTAATATATCCTAACTAACTCACAGAATCAATAATGTAAAAGAATTAAAAAGAACTACACATAATTTTGAACAATAACAATATATTCAATAATGAACTAAAGAAAATGATATTTATTTCACTAGTTTAAGTACAATTCGGAATATCAAATAATTCTAACAAATATATTATAGAAATAAATGTATAATTTTTATAACATAATAAATATTTGAATACAATTTTGAGAATACTAATATAGTTCTAAACTCTTTCCATTGAGTTGGTAGAGGAGGATTCTAATAGATATATATATTTTCTTATTTTTCAATTTTTTCATATTCAACCGCCAAACATAACTTGCTGTGATGTAAATGAAAAAAACATCCACATTGAGATTGTATCATTCTTCTGCAATTTATGACTTTGAAATAAAGATTTCCAATCCCCATTCAATATATAGTATTTGTTTGTCCACTTTTTGAATGTTAGACAATAAGTATTTCCATAATTATCGTATGCACAAACTAGGACTCCTTTCTCAATATCGTCGTGATCTCCCAATAATGGTAAGAATTGCTCTTCTGCTTCTCTTTTATTAAGTAAAAGTCTATTCAAATTAACATTTAGATCACTATTCGTGAGCTTTTTCTTGAAAGGTTGACTATGATCTAAAACATATTTTCTAATATGAGCATTCTTTTCACAAAAACACAATTCTAATGATGAAGCATCAGCATTAATTGACTCCATATTTCCCTCCTTTTAAAACCTTCAACAAGAAAAATGTTTATAAGCATACTAACCAAAATTTATATATATATATATATATATATATATATATATATATATATATATATATATATATATATATATATATATATATATATATATTACATAATTCAGAATGTGTGTAATTTTTTTAAAAATCTTTTATCTATCAAAAATATATAAAAAAACATAATTGTGTTATAAGATGTTATAAATTATAAATAAACAATACTTATCTATTATAAATTTATTTAGATTGTAAGTATATATTCTTTTAAAAGATCTTTTAAAATATCAATTAAATATTAGAAACATATATTTATTAAGATACAATGCTATATATTAGAAATATTCATCTATTACAAATTTATATTTATTTAGAACGTGATTATGTATTTTTAAAACTTATTCAATATTACACGTATTTATACTAAAAACACTTACCTATTACCAATTTATTTAGAATGTAATTATATATATATATATATATATATATATATATATATATATATTAAAAAGTATATTAAAGCGTGAATCATATATTAAAAACACAAATTATCAAGATAATATATTATATATTGAAAACATTTATCTATTACAATTCTATTTAGATTGCTATTGTATGTTTCTTTAAAAATATTTCAAATTATCAATATTAGAATCGTGTATTTATCGTATAAAATATTGCACACTAAAAGCATTTATTTTTATGCCTTCCGGATTATGTAATTTTATTTAAAATATTTTTTAGAATGTTAATCGAATTTTTAAAGCATATATTTCAATTATATACCAAAAACATTTATATTCAATTATGATTGTGTATTTTTCCCATAAGAAATTTTTAAATATCAATTTAGTATTTGAAGGATAAAAAATCATATATTAGAAGATGTACTTACTAAATGAGTTGCTTAGTTGAGTAGTGGAAGAATTAATTTGTCTTTCTTAAATTTGTAAATTTGTTGAGGATCAATTTTGAGTAGAAAGTCAAAGATTGATCAAGAATCTATTTAGAAAAGACTTTTCACTATGAAAGAACTTTTGACTAAGAAAGATGAGAATGAATAAGTGATTTTAATATGCTTTTATAGCCTTTTATAAATAGATTGAAGATATAAAAGATAAAAGATTAAAAGATTTTATCATTATCTTAAAAAAAAGATTATAATATATTAATGATATTGTGTTATCAAAAACCGCTTTAACAATTCTATTTAGATTGTTATTGTATATTTCTTTAACATTATTTAAATTACTAATATTAGAATCAAGTATTTATTATATAAGAAATTGCATACTAAAAATACTTATTTTTATTCTTTCTTGATTATATATTTTTATTCAAAACATATTTTTAGAGTGTCAATCGAATATTTACAGCGTATATATAAATTATATATAAAAAATATTTACACTTAGTTATGATTATGTATTTTTTTAATAAGAAATTTCTAAATATCAATTTAATATTTGAGGAAAAAGAAATTATATATTAGAAGACGTACTTACTAAATGAGTTGCTTCGATTAGTAAAAGAAATAATTTGTCTTTTTCAAACTTGTAAATTTTATTAACATTAATTTTGAGTAAGAAGTTAAAAGATCGATTAAGAACTACTTAAAAAAAACTTTTCACTTTTTAGAAAAGAACTTTTCACTAAAAAAAAAATTTCAATGAGAATGTATAAATGACTTGCTTATTTATATAATAACTCCAATATCAATTTAATATTTGAAGGATAAAAAATCGTATATGAGAAGATGCACTTACTGAATATGAATTGCTTAGACGAGTAGCAGAAGAAATAATTGTTTCTCTCGAACTTGTAAACTTTGTCGAAGATCAATAGGAAGACGGAGATTGGTCAAGAACACACTTAAAAAAGGCTTTTCACTTGGAAAAAACTTTTCACCGATAAAGAGCTTTTGACTAAGAAAGATGAGAATGTATAAGTGATTTTAATATAGACTTTTATAAACAAATTAGAGATAGAAAAGATAAAAGATTAGAAGATTTTATCATTATCTCATATAAAGATTATAATATATTAACGATATTATGTTATCAAAACCACTTTAACTACGTTAACTAATTCATCATTTAAGATTTTGATGATATATAATTACGTATTTAAAAAAAAAAGAAACTTTTGTGTGGATAAAATATTAGAAATGAGATGTTTATTAACACAAGATAATTTGTCTGTCCAATTTTTTCTTAAAATTATTAAAGTGTCAATAATATATTAAAAGGACGCATTAAATTATATAGTAAAAAAAATTTCACCAGAATATTATATCTAAGAATATGAATTTTAATTGGTTCACTATAACTGCAACTGCTATCGGAACTAACAAATTGCAAACCGCAGAGTTAAATATAAATGAGCTCCTAAATATAAATAACTCCAATATCAAGATAAATATTATATCCACGATTAAAATCTATAAATTTGGCTTAATATTTTTTATTATTTTAATATTTATTTTATTAAATTAAGAAATCTTCACAAAATAATTAATTCTTCGTTTTTTATTTATTTTTCTTCAATTTGGATGCTTATCTAGAAGATAACACTACCGGAGGGTTGTCTACTAACGACCCTGGAAAATATTGATTTTAATCGGTTGTATTATTTTACTTTCTCAAATTAATGAAAACGCTGTAAATACAATAGAAAAATGTGTGTAAATGTGATATTATTTTTGAACAAAGCTAATAATATTGATCAATGTTATTATATCTAACAAACAATTTTAATCTTATTAACTTATTCAAAAATCCATAAAAAAGTATAAAAAAAAAATATTATAATTTAAATTGAATCAGGTTATTCTAATCTGATTGTAAATTTATATATTCATCCATTTCATGACATAATAATTATATTTTTTAAGAAAATAAAAGTCATATTATTTTTTAAAAGTAGTATATCAATTATAATTTATATTTACTTTTAGGCCATTCTATCTAAAATTAAAATTAATTTTACGAATATGACTTGAATTAAAAAAAAATATTTTTTTATTAATTTGTTTTTTTAGTCTTTTAAAGAGAGTTAAAATGACTTGTTGGTTTAGGATCGTAGAAGACCAAAACATTGAAACTCATTGAGTTGAATCGACATGTTATATATTGTTTAAATTACTCGTTATAGGTTGGCTTATTTTAAAATTTATCAACAATCCCTCACAGAAAATCTATGCTTAGTTACTCTTTTCTAGTCATAATATAAATTCAACCTGCACATATTTGTCACTACATTTTCTGACTCTAAATCGTACTTCTCGAACTCATGTAAGGTCTACTCCATCTTCTGTTTCATTTAAAAGAAGCCTTTTCCACATTTCTTTACTATAAAACCTTTTCATTCATTTGTAATTGTAGAGTCTCTTTTAGCCCAACCTTTTTCTCAACTATCCCTTTCCCAATACAATTTTTCAGAAAATCCAAATGGAACAACTTCCTACCTGTTATTTCAATAAAACAATTACAAAGCTTCAAACCTCCACCTCTTCTAAGTCTTCTACTTTCATGATATGTTATAGTTCTTAATATTTGAGTTTTGGTATTTTTTGTTTTTATATCCAAGTTAGACAACTTAAACAACTAAGTGTAAATTATAAGAGTTTTAGTTTTAATACACAATCTAATCAAAATATTAATCAACAAAAATTGTTTTAGAAAGGTTAAAATATGTGAAAAAGGTTTTAACTTTGTTTTGATCAATTAAAGATTTATGTAATGACTAAATTTTTCTTGATATGTTTCATAATATTATACTCAATTATTTGGTTTGTTAACCAATAAAAGTAAAGAAAAAAATTGTTTTTAATTGGTCTAAGAAAATAATTGACTAACATCTTTACTAATCAATTAACATCATTTTAAGTTCTCCTAAAAAATAAATGAAGAGAAAAAAATTGATTAACACATATAATAACCAACTAAAATAAAAAGCGTTTAATTGATTTTTATATTTTACTAAAAATAATCAATTACCTATACTTCGGTTAAAAATCAAATGTGTTTGAATAAGTTTTTAATAGTGTTTCATAAACTCTATAAATAAAACCTTTGATTCACTCTTTTAAATGTATGGTAGTACTTTCGTAAAGAAAATTCACTAGTAGAAAAATGACTTTTCTACATCTGTTTTGGAAGACATTTTACGAAGTAGAAAGTCTTGAACATACAACATCGGTTATGCAATCGACGTAATATATACGCCACTACGTTGGTTGCAAATAGAAACCGACATTATATACTCAACTAAAATAACTGAAAAAGATGGATACTACATCGGCTGGAGCTGAAACCGACGTAGAATAACACTTTTTACGTCGGTTGTAAGCTAGAGCTGACGTAAAAAGTCATCTATTACGTCGGTTGTAGCTTACAACTGACATAAAAAGTCATTTTTTAAAAAAAATAATGGGGTGATAAATCTCTAATCAATACAGAAAACACTACAAAAAATTTTAGAATTTTCTAGCAAGTATAGATATGTAAAATAAAAGGCTACAATCTAAAAAAATAGGTGAAAAGTAACAAAAAAACCCTAAACGATGGAATTTTGGAATTTCGGAGGCCCAACCGCCTTTGGTTGTTGGCTAGTGAATTCGTTATCCCATTTTGAGCAACTTTCATTTTTGAAGCGTCTCAATCCGAGCTCTCTATCAAAAGTTATGGTCGTTTGAAGTTTTTTAATCCTAAATTTTTCAAACCCTAAATCTATGATAAACCTATACAATATAAGAACTCTAACATCAAATATATATCAAATCAAGATACTGATAAAAAATTTGGGTCAAAAATAAATTTCTAACTATTTTTAATGAATTTTACAAAATTGTTAACCTTTTGTAAAGAGAAGAAGCAAGGGGTGTTGAACCAAGCATTCAACCTGCGCACACCAAACGAACATGGAAGAAGCCGAAAATGGAGACAAACGAACCTTAGCAAAACCAGTGAAAAACAAAGATGCAAATGAAAACCAATGAGAAGAGAAAGCAGCACCATGAGAAATACAAATGAAAACTGGTGAGAATAAAAGCGGCACCACACGAAGGTTGAGAGGAGAAGGCAACGAGGGTGAGGAGGAGGTAGCGAGGGTGAGGAGAAGGTGAAGGAGAAGAAAATGTAAGCGTAAGAGAAAAGTGATACCCAAGAGTTAATATCTCTCTTGAAATCCCTAATCTTAACTCGAGAGATATACTACGTCGGTTGGGTCCCAATTGACGTAGTATCTGACCAAATTTTACCAAATTTTCTTCAAAATTCACTCGTGCGTCAAGAGGAGGATATTACGTCGGTTCGAAAGTCTCAACCGAAGTACTATGGGCTACATACTACGTCGGTTGACACCTCCCAACCGACATAGTATCTTTAGTGCCATTACAAAGTTTTCAAATTTTGAATTTTTACTTTTTTTAATCATTTTTATGTCGGTTATAAGTGGCAAACGATGTATAATATGGTATACAACGTCGGGTTTGAGTTAACCAACATAATATCTTTTCAAATATTTACAAAAATGTCACCGCATTTTTGTTTACATAAGTTCTGTTTTAACCGTATTATCCTGACATAGAACGCGTTTCTTATACTAGTGTTTGCAAACGTTCATATAGATCTTTTTGAGCTGTTTCAAGTGTGCTTACAAGATTTACCAAGAATTCTTTCAACTATCTCTTGATCGAGTAAAAAAATACAAAGGTTGTGTATTGGTACTATAAATCTCTTGTGAATCCTTCTGATATGTGGTTGGTAACATTATCCTATTTTTGTGTTGCTAGATGTTGCGTTAAGAGAAGGTTTTAGACAAGTGTGACCCGTTTAAGTGTGTAAACAAAAATACAAGTGAGGGTCGTTTGGGTTAAAGGTAGTATCACTCCCTTGTATTAGTTAAATCCCTGTATCGAAAGTCTTCCTAACCAAATTTTTAGGCAAGCATGTCCCATTTAAGTGTATAAATGACAGTACAACTGAGGATTATTTGTGAGTGGGGTACACGTGTTTAAAAATGCTTCCGTTTGAGGGAGAGTGTAGTCATGTAAAAGAGGGACTCTCACTTGAGGGGGAGATTTTAGGTATTCAAGTGTGAGTCTAAGTCCCACATTGTATAGAAATGAGAAAGTTGATCAACATATAAGAAAGAAGACCTACAACCTTAATGCCTTAAGGTTTTGGGTTGAAGGTGGTGTCATCCCTTGTGTGGGTCTAATTCTTGTCTCATTCTTGTTTGATCTCCCTGGTGTTTCCCCTCTTGACTTTCCCAGCAAGTGGTATCAGAGTTGATGATTCGTGATAGTGACTAGGCTCAAACGAGTATAGTTTGATCCTATATCGAAAGTGTGAGTCTAAGTCTCACATTGAGTAGAAATGATAAAGTTGAGCAACATATAAGAAAGAAGACCCACAAACTTAATGTCCTAAAGTTTTAGGTTGAAGGTGGTGTCTTTCTCTTATATAGGTCAGACTTTTGTCTCATTCTTGTTTGATCTCCATGGTGTTTACTCCCTCGGATTTTCCTAACATGATGTTACTAATGAACATTTTTGTGCATAATTTTCTATGCTATTGTATATTGAGTTCAAAGCGAATATGATGGGCGACTTGAAGTTTTTCATAGGACTTTAAATTAAGTAGAAAAATGATGTCATCTACTTAAGCTAAATGCATGTAAGAGAGCTAAAAATTTAAATTAGAAGAAATTAAAGAAATAGATATGTATATGCATTTAAGAACTAGCCTAGAAGTAAAAGAAAGCAAAAGAAAGCAAAAGAAAGAAGACATTATACAAACAAACAATTTTACTTCTTTATCTTTCAGTAACTAGTCTTTAATATTATGTTCAATGTATGTTTATGTGACAATTTCTCATCTACCAAAAAGAAACTCACTTAATAATAGTTAAAATATTTTTTTAATATCTTATTGGAACTACTAACCTTAATATATGCTTTAAGAAAAGAGAAAGTTTTAAAAAAAATATTTTTTAATAATAAAAGAATGTTTTTTCCTACAATAATCACACAAATTATCCAAGCTCGTGAAGCATATGCTAGTTAATTATTATCAATCATTTTATAGATATATTTCATAAATTGTATTTTAAAATATTATTTCCATTCTAATTAGTTAACCATTACAAAAAGTTGTTATTTATAATAATATATAATATGATATTTTTGTTTGGTATACACATTATTTATTTTATTTTATTTTATTTTAAATTGTATTTAAAATTATAAAATCTCGAAAAACATTTTCTTTTATAATACATAATTCTTTTCTAGTATCCTAACTAACTAAAAGAATCAATATTGTAAAAGATTTTTTTAAAAATAAAACTACATATAATTTTGAACAATGATAACAACATATTCAATAATGATATATAAAATTAAAATTAAATCACATGCTAAAGAAAATGATATATTTATTTGACTAGTTTAAGTAGAATTCATGATATCAAATTATTCTAGCAAAAATATTATAAAAATAAATGTAGAACTTTCATATATTATAATAATATTGAATACAATTTTGATAATACTAATATAGTTCCAAACTCTCTCAGTTGAGTTGGTTGAGGAGGATTCTAATAGACATATATCTTGTTATTTTTCATTTTTCTCATATTCAATGGCCAGACATAACTTGCTTTGACTTGAATGAATAAACATCCACATTGAGATTGTATCATTCTTCTGTAATTTATGACTTTGAAATAGAGATCTCCAATCACCATTCAATATATAGTATTTGTTTGTCCACTTTTTGAATGTTAGAGAATAAATATTCCCATAATTATCGTAGGCACAAACTGGTACTCCTTTCTCGATATCGTCGTGATCTCCCAACAATGGTAAGAATTGCTCTTCTGCTTCTCTCCTATTAAGTAAAAGTCTATTCAAATTAACATTTAGATCACTATTTGTGAGCTTCTTTTTTAGAAGTTGACTATGATCTAAAACATATTTTCTAATATGAGCATTCTTTTCTTGAAGGCAAAAACACAATTCTAACGATGAAGCATAAGCATTACTTGACTCCATATTCCTCTCCCCTTTTAAAACCTTCAATAAGAAAAATGTTTATAAGCATACTAACAAACATTCATATATATTATATAATTCAGAATGTGTGTAATTTTTTTTAAAAATCTTTTATCCATCAATAATATATATAAAAAAACATAATTGTGTTATAAGATATTATAAATTATAAATAAATAATACTTATCTATTATAAATTTATTTAGATTGTAATTATATATTCTTTTAAAATATCAATTAAATATTAGAAACATATATTTATTAAGATACAATGCTATATATTAGAAATATTTATCTATTACAAATTTATATTTATTTAGAATGTGTTTATGTATTTTTAAAAGTTATTCAATATTACACGTATTTATACTAAAATCACTTACCTATTACCAATATTTTTAGAATGTAATTATATATATTTTTTAAAAGATATCTTAAAGCGTGAATCATATATTAAAAACACAAATTATCAAGATAATATATTATATATTGAAAACATTTATGTATTACAATTCTATTTAGATTGCTATTGTATATTTCCTTAAAAATATTTCAAATTATCAATATTAGAATCGTGTATTTATCGTATAAAAAATTACATAGTAAAAACATTTATTTTTATGCCTTCCGGATTATGTGTTTTTATTTAAATATTTTTTAGACTGTTAATCGAATATTTAAAGCATATATTTAAATTATATACCAAAAAAATTTATACTCAATTATGATTATGTATTTTTTCAATAAGAAATTTTTAAATATCAATTTAATATTTGAAGGATAAAAAAGCATATATTAGAAGATGTACTTACTAAATATGAGTTGCTTATTTGAGTAGTAGAAGAATTAATTTGTCTTTCTTAAACTTGTAAACTTCTTGAGGATCAATTTTGAGTAGAAAGTCAAAGATTGATCAAGAATCTATTTAGAAAAGACTTTTCACTATGAAAGAACTCTTGACTAAAGAAAGATGAGGATGAATAAGTGATTAATATGCTTTTATAGCCTTTTATAAATAGATTGAAGATATAAAAGATAAAAGATTTTATCATTATCTTAAAAAAAAGATTATTTAAAAAAAGATTATAATATATTAATGATATTATGAAAACCGCTTTAACAATTCTATTTAGATTGTTATTGTATATTTCTTTAAAATTATTTCAAATTACTAATATTAGAATCATGTATTTATTATATAAGAAATTGCAAACTAAAAATACTTATTTTTATTCTTTCTTGGTTATATATTTTTATTTAAAACATATTTTTAGAGTGTCAATCGAATATTTACAGCGTATAAATGACTTTAATTTATAATTTTAGACTTTTGATAAACAGATTGAAGATAAAAAAAATTAAAAATTAAAAGATTTTATCATTATCTTAGAAAAGATTATATTATATTATTGATATTATGTATCAAAAACCACTTAATTCATCAATTAAAATTTTGATAATATATAATTACGTATTTTTTAAAAGAAATAGTTTAATGAAGTAAAATATTAGAAAACACGTGTTTATAACACAAGATAATATACTAAGAAAATTTTATATTAAAAATTTATTTAGAATTGTGTGTCCAATTTTTTATTAAAGTTATTAACGTGTCAATCATATAGTAAAAGAACGTATTAAATTATATAATAAAAAATGTTTCACCAGAATGCGAATATGAATTTTAATTGGCTCACTATAACTAAAACTGCTATCGAAACTAACAAATTGCAAACTGGAGAGTTATAAATACAGATGAGCTTATTTATATAAATAACTCCAATATCAATTTAATATTTGAAGGATAAAAAATCATATATGAGAAGATGCACTTACTGAATATGAATTGCTTAGATGAGTAGCAGAAGAAATAATTTGTTTCTCTCGAACTTGTAAACTTTGTCGAAGATCAATAGGAAGCCGAAGATTGGACAAGAACACACTTAAAAAAGGCTTTTCACTTAGAAAAAACTTTTCACCGATAAAGAGCTTTTGACTAAGAAAGATGAGAATGTATAAGTGATTTTAATATAGACTTTTATAAACAAATTAGAGATAGAAAAGATAAAAGATTACAAGATTTTATCATTATCTTATATAAAGATTATGATAAATTAACGATATTATGTTATCAAAACCACTTTAACTAAGTTAACTAATTCATCATTTAAGATTTTGATGATATATAATTACGTATTTAAAAAAAAAGAAACTTTTGTGTGGATAAAATATTAGAAATGAGATGTTTATTAACACAAGATAATTTGTCTGTCTAATTTTTTCTTAAAATTATTAAAGTGTCAATCATATATTAAAAGGACGTATTAAATTATATAGTAAAAAAAATTTCACCAGAATATTATATCTAAGAAAATGAATTTTAATTGGCTCACTATAATTGCAACTGCTATCCGAACCAACAAATTGCAAACAGGAGAGTTATAAATATAAATGAGCTTATAAATATAAATAACTCCAATACCAAGATAAATATTACATCCACGATTAAAATCTATAAATTTGGCTTAATAATTTTTATAATTTTAATATTTATTTCATTAAATTAAGAAATCTTCACAAAATAATTGACTCTTCTTTTATTTATTTTTCTTCAATTGGGTGCTTATTTAGAAGACAGCACTGTCGGAGTGTTATCTACTAACCACCCAGAAAAAAATGTTATAGTTTTATGTTGATTTTAATCGGTTATATTATTTTACAATTATATTATTTTACTTTTCTCTTAAATTAATGAAAACACTGTAAACACAATAAAAATTGTGTGTAAATGTGACATTATTTTTTAACAAAACTAATACTGAACAATGTTATTATTGTAACAAATAATTTTAATCTTATTAATTTATTCAGAAAAATCCATAAAAAAACATATAAAACAAAAAATTATAATTTAAATTGAATCAGGTTATTCTAGATTTAGATTCACTTCATTTAGGTAGTGGTGTAAACAGGTTAGACTAATCTGACTATAAATTTATGAATCCATCCATTTCATAACATAATAATTATATGTTTTAAGAAAATAAAAGTCATATTAGTTTCGAAAAACATATATCTATTATAATTTATATTTGTTTTTGGGTCATTATATCTAAAAAGTAAAATTAATTTTATGAATATGACTTGAATTTAAAAAAAATATTTTTTTTATGAATTTTGTTTTTTGTTTTCTTTTAAAGAGGGTTAAAATAAATTGTTGGTTTAGGATCCTAGAAGGCCAAAAAATTGAAACTCAATAAAAAAATGAGTTGGATAGACTTATTATAAATTGTTTAAATAACTCATTAGGTTGGCTGGTTTTAAGATTTATCAAGAATACTTTACAAAAAAATCTATGATTAGTTACTTCTTTCTAGTCATATATATATAAATCCAACATGTACACATTAGTCACTACATATTGACTTTAGGTTGTACTTCTTCGACTCATGTAAGCTCTACTTTATTTTTTATTTCATTTAAAAAAAGCCTTTTTCACATCTCTTTACTATCAAACCCTTTCCTTCATTCATTTGTAATTGTAGAGTCTCTCTTAGCCCAATCTTTTTCTCAACTAACCCTTTTCCAATACAATTTTTTAGAAAATCCAAATGGAACAACTTCCTACCTGTTATTTCAATACAACAATCATAAAGTTTGAAACTTTCACCTCTTATAAGTCTTTTACTTTCATGGTATTCTAGTTTTTAATATTTGAGTTTTGATATTTTTCGTTGTTAGATCCAAGTTCATGAAAGAATAATTACTTATGTTCTTGCTATATGTAGATTATGCATTATTTTTAATATGAAGTGTCTAAGGATTCATCACTTAGTATATCATCTATATCTCATCACTTAGTATATCATCTATATCTTTATATGCATTGAACATGCATCATATATAAAAAGGAAAAAAAAAGCTCAAAATGCTAAAAAATTTCAATCCCTTTCCTACCACCAATTACACGAACTCGTCAAACTCAACAACTAACTCTACCACCTGACCAACTAACACAATAAGTACAAATTAATTGCCTCTCTAAAAGCTTCCACTAAAATAGTTCCTAACAGCTTTCTACTTAAGAAAAACACCACCAATACCATCAAAGGAACAACTACCTAAAACCAGTTTGCCATCATGAGGGGGATAATAAGTGATAAACAATTATTATGTAAGAATCATTAGCGATTATGTTAGAGTATATTAACAGATAATAAAT
>Ga0209700_106750_pt1 | contig 17279 bp, 11 predicted proteins | sample SiratroredBW_FD_187528 | JGI IMG/M metagenome (GOLD analysis project Ga0209700, IMG submission 187528) | Root nodule microbial communities of legume samples collected from California, USA - Siratro red BW (SPAdes) (version 2) | ecosystem: Host-associated > Plants > Roots > Nodule | place: USA...
TAGTATATATTATATATATATATTATATATATATATATATATATATACATATATATATATATATATTTGTCTATTTATTTATTTAGATCAATCTTTATTGATATAATATCTTTTTATAGAAACTAATGTGTTAATATAAATGTTATGAGTTTATTCTGATAATGTGATAGATCATATGTATTTTATATTATCAAATACATTAAATGTTAATGTAATATTAGATCACACCAAAATATGTATTAAACCTTAAACTTTATAAAAAAAAATACCAAAACTTTATATTTTATATATTATTGTTTGACTGATAAAAATTGGAAAGTGTTAATAAAAATTAATAATTTGGTGCAAGATCCAAAAATACATTGATAAATAATATACCTGACCTACAGTAGAGTCATCATATACTTATAACAATACAATTTATCTTCGAAAACTTCATGTCACAGAATCAAAATATAAAACTTGGGGTCTCTGGTTGTAAATTATGTTGTAGCAAAAAATAATGATAGAAGGAGATGTACGTGTTATATAATATTGATGTATGTGATGATAAAAAAAAATTAATGTATTAACCGTAAGTTAAATAGTACTGGTGTTCATATTGTGGTATTTATATCGGTATCCATAAATCTACTTTCTTTGTATTTATATATGGATTAACAGCATGATAAATACTTTTAATATTAATTTTTTTAATGATAAAAAATTATTCTGGTAAATCAGTCACTTATTTAAAATATATTTTACATCCTAATTTTTTTATTACAAAACAGTCTTTTCCTATTGGAGAATAATATTTTGGTTTCTAAGTTGACATTTTAATTTTTTAACATAATCTATTCTATTTTTTATTACTAATTAACATTTTTGGAGAAGTATTATTCTACGCGAATTAATATAAGATTTTTTTTTCAAGCGATTTGTTCAAATTTAATGGAGCAAGTTTGAAGGTGACCCAACTTTAGGTACCTTTGAGATATGAAAACATATTTGAAGCGAATATTACCAAAATAATGTTGATTATCACATTTTTTTTTCATTCGCCTTACATAACTTAAAGAAAGATGATGCAGAAAAGTTGATAATATAGAAATAAATTTTTAATGATTAATTTTTTATGGTTTGTAGGAAACATCACGTTACAAACATAATCGATTATAAAAAAATAATTAATTAATATACATTAGTAGAGAAAATTCTTTTTATATCGATTCTGGTCTATATTCTAAATTGGTTTCAGAATTAATGTAGATACAAAAAAGTTTTGGACTTTCTATATTAGTTCTATAATCGATGTAGTATGTATATATATTACATCGGTTGATAAATAAATCAATGACATAACATATCAATTCTTAGAGCACTCAAAAAGAGATACTACATAGATTATAACTCTCAATCGATGTAGTATTTATCTTATTACATCGGTTGGGCCACAATCGATGTAGTATCTACCCTATTACTTCAATTGTGGCTTCCAACCGATGTAACATCTCTATGTTTTGAAAAAAAATATATTACAATTTTTCAAAATTCTTTAATAAAATCTCTAATTCATACAATAAAACACCACACAAATTTTCAGAAATTTTTTAACAAGTATAGATAGGTGAAATAGAAAAAGGATGTCAAAAATACTAAAAAAATAAAAAAGAAATATAAACAATGGAATTTTGAAAAAAAAAATGATTTCAAATCCCCTCTAGGTATTGCCTATGAGCTTCGTTATGCCATTTCGAACAACTTTCATTTTTAGAACCTCTCAATCTGAGTTCTCTATAAAAAAATTATGGTCATTTGAAGTTTTTTCGTCCTAAAATTTTTGAAACCCAAAATTTATGATACAAGCATACATAAAACAGTCCAAACATACAAATAATACAGCATTTCAAAGATACAGAAAACATACCTCTTGTACATGGTGAGAGCAAAACCAGTGAACACAAATGGACCCAAATGAAATCTACCAAAACTAGTGAATGAAACCACACAAATAGTGAGAGCAAAGAAAAATGGGGGAGAACAACACATGACGTACTAGTGAGAGTTAAATCGAAAAGTAAACCAATGGCACCCAAACGCGAACCGGACATGTGAACCAATGACACCTAAAATGTGAATCGAAAACGTGAACCAATGGCACCCAAAATGCGAATCGAAAACATGAACCAGTGGCACCCAAACCGCGAACCAATGGCACCCAAATGCGAACCAGTGACACCCAAAGCGCAAACCAAAAACTTGAACTTAAGGAGTGCTTCAAACCAAACTTGAAGAGTGAACGAAAGTGTAGGAGTGATTGAAACAATGGCACACACAACAGTGAAGGAGAAGGCAAAGAGAACAGGGCTCAATGAAGGAAAATGAAGCATAAGAGAAAAAATTGTGCACGAGGGTACCATAAATCCCTAATTTTAACTTGAGGAAGATAATACATCAATTGGTAGCTCCCAATCAATGTAATATATAATCCAAATTTCACCAAATTTTTCCAAAAGTTCACTCGTAAGCCATGAGAAAGATATTACATCAGTTGGGATCTCCCAACCTATATAACATAGGCTACACACTACATCGATTGGAGTTCCCAACCAATACAGTATCTTCAGAAACTTTTAAATTTTTATTTTTTTGAGTATTTTCTACATCGGTTAGGAGTAGCAACCGATGTAGAATAGGATATATTATATCAATTTTACATTAACCGATATAATAACTCTTCGTATAATTTCAAAAATATCACCGTATTTTAATTTATATCAATTATATTTTAACTGACGTCGTTTTATCTTATTGTAATATATGGTTTTTCTACTAATGATAAAATCACATAATCAATTATCCTTAAAAATAAATAATAACACTAAAATTAATATAACATAATTCATAACGTTAATTATGAATAATTTTTTATACGTTACATGTAACCCATTATATATATATATATATATATATATATATATATATATATAATTGATTATATAATATAATAAAAAATTAAATAAGAATAAATAATATTAAAAATAAATAAAAATAATAATAATAATAATAAAGATGAAATAAATTTATATAATAAGATATTTAATAATATTATTAATAAAAATAAATAGTAATGGTTAAAATAATAATAAATATAGTTATTTATAATAATAAAAAATAAACTTATATAATAATAATACAAAATAATAGTATTAATTATAGTAAGAAAAATAAAGATAAAATAATAATATTAATAAAATTAAAATTTAATATTTAGTTATTTATAATAATAAAGATAATTTAATTATTTATAAATACATTATTTATAAATAATAGTAATAAAATTTTTAAATAATAAAATTATAGAATAATAACAGTTATAAAATTAATAATGAAAAATAAATTTATAAAATAATAATAATAATGAGAATAATATAGAAAGTAATAATTTTAGTTTTATTTTATAAAACATGTTTCTTTCCTCCTTAATAAGAGCAAATGTTGGTAAAAATATTTAATCACCTAAGTCAAATTCTAAGAGATGGGTTGACGAAGACTCGTGATAAAGGCTTGCGCAGTCCATAGGTTGGGAGTGTTCAATTAACTGTAAAGGAAATCGAAATCTATTACGATCTTCTAACCATCTATAAATAGTTGATTAAGAAACATTGTTCTGTTATTAATGTTATAGTTGAATATTATTATATTATAAAAAATGTCTGTGTAAAAAAAGCTTTAAAGTAGATGCTATTAAGAAGTAACTATTACCTAATTTATTTTATTTTTAGTCATGTTAGTTGAGAGGCCAGAGAGAAAAAAAAAATTATATAAACCATTAAATAGATATAATTTTTAAAATTAAATAATTCATTGTATTTTAAAAGTAATTTTAGAATTTTTTTCATAATTTCATAATTATGCTAAATTTTTTTAACATAATTACATTTTGAGAAAATTATTTATTGATAATATAAAATAATTTTATATCTAATCACAAGTCATGATAATTTTGTTGACTTATTTTTAATAATAAGTGATCATTTAATTTGATAAAATAACATGTGAACAAAATGAACTTCATCTTAATCTTTTAAATGTTTTATAATTGTTCAAAAATCTTTTCAATAATAAGAAAACTTTTAAATAATTATTTTTTTATCAATTTAAAAAGTAATAGTATATATTTATTTCAAAAGTGTTAATTATATAAATTAATCTTAATTGTAATTATTGGTTTTTTGGTTTTATAACTTCTATAATTTTAATTTTTAATTTTCACTTGACTTTTAATTTTTAATAATTAAACATAAATTTTTATTTTAAGAATAATGATTACTATTAACATTCTGATTAAACGTCTTGATTTAAAAATTGAAAAAGACAACTTAACCATAATTTAGTCGTGAGTGTGCCCCTCACCACTTAAAGATCTTTTCTATAGAATTTATGTTATAAAAGAATGTGATTGAATACAAAAATGAAAGTCAACTATAAAAGGTTGAAGAAGTAGCCTAATGAGTCAACTAAGCAAGATATTGGCATTGGTTAGATGCCATCTGGCTCTGGTTGTCTCCCATCATATTTTATGTAACACGTGGGCAGCCACAACATAAATAACAATCTTAAAAGTATCTATTATGTCACTAATTACGATAAAGATTTCTTAATCAAAAGTTTACGGATGAGGATAAATTTGTATCTTCACCATCATCAAATTGGTCTTTAAATTTTTTAAATATGTTAATTTAATATTTTGAAAAAAAATTATTTATCTCCGAAATATTCTCTTTTCTTATATACTTAACACATCAGTTAATTTTAGTCAGAATTTTGAAATGAATATTAATATTTTTTCTTCTATTATAGGAAATAAGATAAATAGAATAAATAGTAAGATTTTTGTATTAGTTAAAAGACAGTCAAAATTAGAAATGAAAAATTTGATGTGATGGAAAGAAGAAGAAAGGAAGCAAGAGCGTCCTGATTTGTGAATGGTAACTGTAGGTATAGAGACAGTATAAACATATGGTAGAGTATGGTAGAGTATATTCATGATTGTGAACATGTGAATTTCTACTAGCAGATGATATGAAAGAACCTGATTTAGTTGCAGATGGAAGTTTTCAAAAACATAAAGATAATTCTAATCATCAAGTGATCAAATGTGTCCAGTGAGATTGGTTTCTTCTGTACATGAATTTGAAATTGACATCAATAATGACTTTTTTTTACAGAGACCAGCAGAAATTATTTTCTTACAACAACCACCAGGTTTCTCCTAAACTAAAAAAAGATAAAATTTGTAAACTTCACATTTTCAATTCTTAAAAAGGACTTGTCTATGTCTAAGGTTCATGAAGATTTCTATAATTCTTATAGTTATTTGTGTTGATGATATAATAGTATTTGAAGTTTAATTCATTCACTTTTATTTGAACAAACTTTTTTGTTAGAAAGACTTGAGCCTATTACATTTTTTTTTTTTTTGAAAAAACATTATTCACCATGAAATATATATATATATATATATATATATATATATATATATATATATATATATATATATATGACAATTCTTTTTTAAGGTCAACACCATAAATTATAAACCTCAATAAACTTGTATGACTTTAATCCTAGAACATAAAAGAAAATGACTTCACTTTAGTACTTAATCCTTCTTATTATCCTCATATTATATACCTATGTGTAGGTGCATTTCAACATGTAACTATCATTTGATTAATTTAGTCTAATATGTCAATAAAGTTTGTTATTACATACATAAACCTTAAGAACATAATTGAAAAATATTAAAGAATATTCTCGATACCTACTTTTAACTTAATAGTTGTTGACAATTACAAATCATTAACTTTTGTGATGCAAATTAGAATTCAGATAAGGATGGGAGATAATTGTGTATATGTTGGTTCCAATATCATGGTCTTCTAGCAAACAAAGAATCAAATTCTAAGAATAGTGGAGAAGTTGAATACAAAGATATTACAACAATAAAAATAAATATTATATTGGTCCAATTACTTATAACTGATTGAAAATTATACTAATGAACAAAAACATTTTGAATTATACTTCCATCTTGTACATGTGATAAAGTTCTAAAAAAAGAAATTCAAATTATTTACTTCTTTCACAATATCAAGTGACTGATAAGTTATTGTTCTTCTCATACAACTTATTTTTTAAACTAATATGTTAAAATGTTAAGTAGTTAAAGTAGAGACTAATTCTGTTTTTATTAGTTATTTTTTATTTTCTCTTTCTTATATATATATATATATATATATATTTTAGGTGAAAAGAATTTTTTTTTCTTATAATCCTTTACTCACCTCACTTCCTATCTCTCATCAACCAGCCTCCATCTCTCTTGTACAAGAAAGGAGGCATCTAGAAATCCTTTAGGAAATTCTACCTCAGACGCATTAGTTGAATCCAACTCTTTTACAAAGAAACAGATTCAACTTTGGAAACATGTGGAGTAAAATGATCAACACAAGGCATGCAGAATCTATACAAGTAAAACGCTAGACCACCTACCTTGTGGTTTGAGAACATGAGGATATGGTGCATGCATGTGTTTGACCACCTTTGTATTTTGCTTACAAAGGAACTAACCCATACAAAAGTTATAACCTTTTGTGCATGTCTCTGTCGCAGCCTAAGAAGCTAAAGCAATCTTAGAACTCCATGCCACCAAATGCGAACAATTAGTACTCTGTTCAAATTATCATGCAAATTTTTTTATTGTACAGTCATCTTAAGGAAAATGAATTAATATTGTAGTGAGAAAAATGAATAAAATTTAAAACAAATATAAAGAAAAAAAAATTAGAAACATTAATCCATCTTCTTTTCTTACTAAGATTGCATATTTGTATAATAAATTCTACTCTCACTATAACTCAATATAAAATGAATGCTGTAAGATAAAAACAAAATTAGTAGCAATTGACTTCTACTTTTTTTTCACTAACTGAGGAAGAGGAAAACATAGTTTTATTTCATCATCATATCCTCTTTATTTTTATAATGCGAAATAGTTATTTTTATCACATATTTCTATTTTCAGGCTTTTTAGAATTGAATTACAATATATTAATAATGCAAAATATTTAACGTGAACAATCATTAATTATCCTGAAGAGTAAGTTCATTGATCTTATAATAATCACCTTTAAAGTTACTTATGATTATATATAATTAATTACCTGTATATAAATATATAAAATAATACTGTATAAAAATCAAAATTCCTTTTTATCCATCATCTTTGAGAGGGTGTGGGGTGATTCGGGAAGTCTTGATTTTTGTTTTGCTACATAAGTTCAAAATTATAACAGAGAAGGGAAAATGGGCTTGAGCCCAAAAACATAAACAGATCAAAGTAGAAGAGGTTCCGATACAATCTTTCCTCAACTCTTGAAGTAACAGAAATTATGGAAAGAGTTACCCGTAAATAAGTAACTTCCATTGTAACAAAAACATAACTCTTTTATTCCCGTAGTTCTAATTTATATTTTTTTTTTATCATTTATCATATATATTTATGCATTTAATTTATTAGTCAGATTTCAAAATAAGTTTGAACATACAAGATTTATTTAGACATGTACTTAATTTATGCTGTGCCTCAACTGTTCAATGACTAATCTTAGTTTAATAAACTATAATAAAACAAAATATTCCCCACAATACATTCACTCTAAACTTCCTCTAACATTAAAATCTAACATGAATGACACTCAACATGTGACAAAAAAATACAAAACTCATTTGAGTTTAATTAATTGTGTTGAAATTGTAAAATCAAATTTTCTCATCACCACTTTACAGAAAACACTGTAGAATACAATTGTTGTTGTATCTATTACACAAATATTGATAGTTCTACAAAAACTAGTTTGATTGTTTGATAGATTCAAGAGGACAAAATCTACATACATCATTGTTGCTACAAGATGGGTAGGCTGACGAGGCTATCACTACAAGGTAAAAAAAATGAATCCAAAAACAAAGTTCTTTAAGAATCTTTGAAAGCCATAATCTGCAAATTTCAAAATATAAACATATCTTCTTTAACTAGATCAAAGCTCATTAAATTTGCATTGCTTCAAAATGGGGGCCAAATTTGGTTAAAGATAGAACCTGAAAGGAGAATTTTACCATTTGATTAGATACCGAAGCCAAAATTACTAGATTTTGGTGCACATTCAGGCAAAATTTCCAAAGCTAATTATTCAAAGTGACCGAAAATCTCTCCCTAAAATTAATTTCTTTAATCTTCCATCTTTTCCCTTGTGACAAAGTATGTATAACCTTACTATTTGCAAAAGGGACAGACCAATATATTACTGAGTCACTCTCCCAAAAAAGTGTTCTATCTGCAGACACCCCTGGGAATGCAAACTACTTGTTTTAGCTCCAAGCTTTGACCTTTTTGAACTTGCTGAATTTTCCTTACCACCCTGCAAGACACAAAGTTCTGAAGTCAGCTTACAGCTTTAAGCAACATCAGAATGCTAATACGCAACTGGGTTGCTACCCTTCATAAGTGCATGCTTGAAAATTATTATTTTGGGGAAAATAAACGTTTATTTTGCAATTGTTTCTCCAATATAAGCTGAACCAAATAAACCAAGCGTAAGAGTGTTTAACTCATCAAGATACGATTGCAAAAAAATAATTACAAAATACCTCCAGTGCCCTTAGCACAGACAAATAATGAAGTGAAGAGATTTACAATCATTTGTTATACCTTTTGTCAAGTGATGTTGATGGTAAAAACGACACTAAAAGGTAAAAAAGATATAGAAGGAAAAGAGGGAAAACAGAAAACCCGTTTGGGGTGTAAATATTCAATTTCTACAGTGACAATTATATCACTGTCCACTGTAAAATCCACCACCTATTTGTTGGTTATAGAAACTTGTAAAAGATAACAAGCTTATTGCTGGAAGATAATTAAAATGAATCAGTTATGATTGAAAACATTTATAGCTCAAAAAAATCCACACTTAATTCGATCAAAATTGAAAACTACAGAACTCACCGAGAGGATTTGGTTAGGAGTCCTTAGAACTTTTATTCTGCCACCTCTACCATCAGCCCCGACAGCTATTAAATCCCCATTACTTGATCTTTTTGCAGATGATGATTCACTGTTCTGTCCACGCTTGCACCATTTTCCCAAAAACCGATGAGTTCCATCAGGACCAAGCAGTCCACCAGAAAAACAGATATTCTCTGAACCATAGGGTGGAGAAAAAACATGCCAGCATTTAAGTTTCGTTGAATAAATCATCATCTGTTTCTTATTTTTTTATCAAAATAAATATCTTCCAAACTCAAATAGCATCATACCTGAATTTGAAAGTGTAAATGGTGACTCCTTTCTAATGTTCACCACAGGTTGGTTAATTGTGGTTTGTAAAGTTACATCTTCATCCATTGGACCAGCTGAATTGTTAGTCATGTCAATGTCAACATCAACTCTGGCAGGCTCAGCCAAACTACATTTTCCTTGCAATAATGTTTCGGACTTTGTGGCAGACATGGTCTCTAGCTTCGCTAGAGAAGGCTTGCTACAAGCAATATCATTCAGGTCTCGGTCTTTGTAGTTGTGTTTTGAACATCCTTGCAAATCTTTAGTGCCTTCTAATTCATCTTCATCAATTGTGATATAGTCTCTCTTTTTATCAGGAGTTCCATTACTAATATTCACAGTCTTATTTGGAGTAGCATTGCAGTTCTCAATCTTCGAAGATTGAAAAGATTTACAATTGTCGTTTGCAGCCAGGTTTATTCCAAGTTCGGGATCTGAGATTTGTTTGCCTGGTTTTTCTACTGAAAATGTGCAAGCTGTCAATGCATCAGAATCACTATACTTATTTTCAAGATTCTTTGAACTCTTCGTTTTTTTTGAAAGTTTCAGAGACATCAGATATTCATTTTCTTTTGCTTCAGCTAATATCTGCAGTTCTTGTACCCTTGCCTAAAAATTCCCAGAAAACTCCAACAGTTAATATTCATTTAAAAATTGCTACTTCTGAGACTAGCATTAACAAGCTCATCATGTACATACCTTCAGTTTAGTGATCTTTTCTTTAGCCTTCTCAAGCTTTTTGCTATAACGAGCCTCACCTCTTCCAAGAACATTGCACTTGGCCATCAATTCTTTGTAATTCCTATCATAATAGTGCAATTTCAATTTACATTCCAGGCAAAGCATAACAGGTTTAGTCAAACAGACACAATTTTAAGCGCAAAAAGCCTACAACACAGAGAATAGTATCTCAAACAAAGCACAAAAAATTAAATTGATATTGATGGCTTCAAATTTCAGGAAGTTCAAAGGTGGAAAACTTTTTCAACCTATCTTATTCAGCAAAAAAGATTAGGGGGATAAACCTGTTCCGCATGACCAGAGATCTTTTCAATGTATCTATAGTGTCTTTACTGTTGGACCCATTACCGAAAGTGGCAAGCTTCAAAACCTCCTCTTCATCAATGTCCAGATCAGACACTCTACGGTGCAGGCCATAAACCAATTTAGCAAGAAGTAAAAGGATAAATAAATTCTATATCATAAACAAAATATGGTTACTCAACCAAAATGAAGCTCCACTCACAATTTTAATGCTGCAAGTTCTTTAGCCAAAGCCATATTTTTTTCTTTTAATCTAAAAGACTCCAAAGTTGACTTCTCAAGTTCCTAAATCAAATAAATCTCCACAAGTTAATTCAAGCTGTAAATAGTTAAATTGTAACAAATCAAAGAAGCTACAGAGTCACTCACCTCAGATTTTTTATGAAACTGGAATTTTATGGACGTTATTTGATTTAGAGCCTCACTCTTTAATGATGCTTCTTTCTTTGCCTGCTCCTTGCAAATACAAAGCTGAAGGAAGAAACATAAGAAATCAATAGCATTAACAAAACTTTTTTAAAAAATTACCAGTAAGAGTAATAGATAGGAGAAAGGTTGAATTCCTTTACTCTACTAAACCACTCATTCCTCTGTCAGAATGCCTCATTAATAACACATGAGGTTTCTTTAGTTTTTACAGCTTAAAGTAGCAGGTCACATAAAATGCATGAATCTCAAGTTTGTTTCTACTTCACCGATCATCAGAAATATAAACACGTGCAGATATTCATTGAGCTATAGTAAAATATAGCTTCTATATAGAACATTACAAAGAACAATTCATTTCAAAACAAAACCTAATTCTTCTTGTGACTTATTTTTAACCAATTAATTACTGGAAAAAACAAAAATCAACACTATCTCCAACCAGTAATCATCAACAACAAACCAATCATCAATTTAACTTTCCATTTACAATTCTAAACAACAAGTGTCACACACTCACTCACACCTCAACCTAAAGAATCACATTTATAATACAAACTAAGCTAAAAACAACAATAACAACAGGAAAAAAAAAAAAATATCCTGTTATTATGCCAAGTGAGCATAGGCAAATGGATTGCAAGGTATTACTGAATCCAATGAAAGATTACATTCTTAAGAATATTATCCAAGATTTCTCCTAACAAATTCCTGCAATGTCTTTCTTGGTCTTCCTATGACTCATATCCCCCTTGTGAACATCAAGTGTCACTCACACACACCTCAGCCTAGTACATCTCATTTACCCCACAAATTAATCTAAACACAACCAACAACAGTTGCAACAAAAGCCTTATCTCAACGTGTGAGGTCCAGCACAAGAAACACACAACATCATTAAATTCAATCAAAGAACAAATATTCAGAAATATTATTCACCACAAAATCCGCCAATGTCTGTCTTGGTCTTCTTCTAAACACAACCATATATAAAACAAAATAAATAACATAACATAAAATAGATAAAATGAAATAAAAATACCTCCTCCTTAACTCCTTCCAATTCTTTTGTTTGCCGTTCCAGCTCAGAAGTAAGCCCCGAAACCTTCACCTCCAATCTCTTTACTTCCCTACGCAAAACGCCAACATTTTCCTCAGACTCAAAGCTCTTCAGAAGCTTCCCACCATCGCTCGAGTCCCCCACTGACTGAAAATAAAGCCTGCACGCGTCGCTGGCCCTGCAACTCTGCTTGCAAATAGGGCAAGTGTGTTTCTTCCCTTTCGAACTGTACTCGAACCATTGCTGCAGACTGCAAACAAACACACCCAAATAAAAATTAAGGCAAAGAACGAAACTTTAACGGCGTTTGCGTCGACCAACGGAGAAAAAACGCAAGGGGGTCGAAGGGATTTACCAAAGCTCGTGAAAGACGTGGCCGCAGATGGAGACAGATTGGAGGTCCTCGCTGATGGGGTTGAGAGGCTCGTAACAGATCGAGCAAATGGTGCCGGCGAATTCGCCGCCGTCCACCATCGCGTGCGGTGGGTAGCTGAATTGAACTGAACTGAAGGAACGGTTCTTTCTCTCCGATGTTTTCTAGCCACGCTTTATTCCCGAGAAAAATAGTGGGAAAATGAAGGGGAATTTGAAAGGTGGCGCAAGGTTAATTTTTCTGAGGGCGGGAAAGAGAAAAAGGTGCTATCCTAAAAATCTTCATTCATCTTATTGAAAAGGTAGATTAATAAGTCAGTTTGTTAATTTTTTTTATTTTATTATATATATTTATATATATTTTTTAAAATGTACTTAATGTAAATATTTTCTCATTAATTGATTCACTAATTAATATTTTTTATTAAATAAATTAAAAAATTATATTTTTTATAAGCTAAATTATTTTATTATAATTAATAACTAATACTTAATTTATAAATATTAATTTTACAATATTATGATGTATTTACATCTTTTAAATATATAATATAAAAAAATTTAAAATTTTAAAATATCTTTTATTTTAATTTTTAATTTAAAAGCGAACAACGTGCTAAAAGAGGTTAAGTAATTGAAGATTCCAATCTAGTCGACAGAATTCACTCAACTTTGTCATCTTTAGCAAAACGAGTGACCTGAAATCTGAATTTTTTGCTAAAAAGAATTAGGTTAATTCCACTTCAAGTCCATGTCAGAGGGTGTTGGAATTTCTTAAGGACTAAAAAAAACTAGTTATTATAGATATAGAAAAAATATAAGAGTACTACACATTGCCACTCATTTTTAATTTTATAAAATAGTTTTTAACTTTTAATTTTAGAAAATCCTTATTATAAGTTTTCAATTTACTGATTGAAGTTTATATCATGATGGGTCTTTCCATTTGCAATGTAGAGTTAAGTGTCATCTTAGCTATGCACTCTGTTATAATTGAATATGAGTTTTGGTATAAGACATTATAAATTAACGGTTAAAAAATGTTTAACTAATTCAAATATAAGTTTTATTCAATGTTAGATATTGCCCTGATGACCCTACAAAATAAAAAAAAAGTCATAGTTTTGTAATAAAAAAAATCATCATTATCTCAATCCTTTTGTTTTGTATATTATATTGATATCATAATGACAAAACCATTCAAAATGTACAAAATATGCTTCAAATTTATTTTTTAAATCTTTTCCAAACTTATTGTGCCGTTATTCTTGAAATTGTTATATTTTTTTATTTCATAAACAAGTAAGTCACTTCTAAAAAAACTTGTATTAATTTGGTATATTTTAATTTGAATAAAATAAAGTTGTTTTAATTTAGCATAATTTCAAAGTAAATATGAAATTGAACAGTGAAATTGTAAATATGAAATTGAACGAGATTGTGACAATTTTCTTTTGTTAAGATTAATTGATGTGTACATTTTTATTTTTATTTAAATAAAGTCATGTTAAGTAATATAGTTTCAGTTCAAATAACATTATACTAAAATCATGGTAGGGTAAGTAAGACTATTTTAATGTAATGTTCAAACTAAAGTTAGCATGACTTATGTTCTTTTTAAATTATGCTAAGTGCCACAAATGCATAAACTTAAAAAGCGGCGAGAACAAAACTATCTGGATTAGTGATTTACAATCATTGATGGAGGAAAGTATCTCTATCATCTCTCACACCCTCAATGTCAATGTTACTCCTTCTGCCAGAGCTAAGTTTCTCAATACTTTATATGTAAAAGATTAAGAGTGTGATTAATATCAAGATACTAACCAATAATCACTTATATTCACATCTTCTAAAATTTATCCAAATTATACTTGATAATTTTTGCTTTTGATTATACACTAATATTTATTTATTTATTTTAATTTTAGATTAGGTGATACTAGAATTGATATTTTGTCAATAAGAAAACACTTATGCAGTTGTTCGCGTTTAAAAATAAAAAAATTGTGTTCGTGTTTAGAAATAAAAAATAAAAATACTTTCAATATATGGAATAAATAAGTAATTTTATTTTTCTATTTTACATAATTAATAATCATTAGTTTTAATTATTTAAATAAAATGACTAAATATTATAATAAAAAGGTTTAAATTCCGTAATAGAATTATATGTTATTTCTAAACCTATGTTATTCTTAACCAAAACGAGTGTTAAAACAATCTAAAGTAACCAAAAGATGAATATTTATGAATTATATACCTTAAAACTATCAAACTATTTAGGTTTGATTTTAACGAAATTTTTCTTTTTAATTTGTGTTTAACTCATATATTAAATTGTCCAGTTTATAAAAGTAATCGGTTTTTTTTCACCAGTTCCTCCAATGCCATTTGAATTTTTAAACAAATGAAAAATACAATTTTAAAATTTCAAGATCTCAATATGTCTCATTTGAGGCATGTTAATTTGGAACGCAACAAATGAAAAATACAATCTTGAAATGTCTCATTTGAGGCATGTCAACTTAAATTGCAAAAGCATGACCGCTTAGCATATTTGAAACGTAGAGACATGTCCTAGTGGCATGTCAATTCAGATCGCAAAGGCACAACCTCTTGGAATGTCAATTTCGATGGCAAAGACACGACTTCTTGGTGTGACAATTCATAGCACAAATGCACGTCCTCGTGGTGTGTGAATTCAGTCGCAAATGCACGACCTCATGGCGTGTCAGTTTGGAATGCAACCGCATACCCTTGTGGTGTGTCAATTTGGAATAAAAGACATCCCCTCCTTGGTCTTTGTGACATGTCAACTTGTTTCTGTAGAAATTCTGTTATCGTGAAACATCTACTTACAATTTCAATTATAAAAGTGCTGGAGAGCAAGTGGAACTCTTAAACCACGGGGAACATTGACGACATCGTGTTCGTGGCTTTTGCTAAAGGAATGAGACTTAAAGCAAAAGCTTTGGGAAAGCTAATGAGGAAAGGCCACCTATAAGGACGCTTAGGGTAAACGTTACGTTTAAAAAGACTTCTAGTGTCACTCGTTTCATGCAGGAAATATTAAAAGTCTTCTGAAGCATTTTCTCCAATTTAGCTTGAGGTTGGGGGCTTGTGTCCTCTCCTAGGAAAGAGGTAGTGTTTTCAGTAAAAAGGAGTTTTTCTTTTACTTATTTTTGAGTTTCTCTATACGTTTATACATTCATTTGCAAAAAAAAAAAACCCCACGAACGAAAAAGCCTAACCCTAGACATAAAAACTATGCCACCATGCGTCAATTACCATGCAGCTTACCACGCACTTTCATTGCACCCTGCAAAACAAGAAACTCCAACTCCTTCAGGACACCACCAAACGTTCAACCTGCACCACCGCGACCTACCCCTGCAACCGCCACCATGCTCCTCCGCTCCCGCCATCATGAACCCCTCGTCAACAACCCCTGCGAGGAGAACTGCCACCACGGCGGTGCCGCTCCCGCCGAGTTGAGTTGTGGGTTCTTACCACTACCTCACCCTCCTTCGCCACCGCAAGCCGCCACCAGAACCATGCCACCGTCACCAAACTCCGCTCCCAAATCCACCCTACGAAGCCATCGTCATCACCCTCCACCATGAAAGCCACCCCGAGCCTCTACCGACCTTCCAACGCACGCCTCCACGCTGCCGCCGTCATCGACGCTGCCGTCGGCAGCGCCTGCCGTCGTCGTCGTCGGCCACGCCCTCCCTTCGAAACAACACCTGTATTGCCTTCACTGTGCCATGTGTATTCCAAACCCTAGATGGTTCCTGATTAGTGGGAGTGCTCTTTGCACCCCACATGTTTGAGCCTGCACCCACACTCTTCACAATTTCTAAAATGTCTCTAATCATAAGTTGGGTTTTGGTTAGTAGAGATACTTCCTGCACCCCCATTAATTAAGTCTTGCACTCATACTTCTCTCACTTACCAAAATGTCCTTAACCCAATTTGAGTTTTTGATTGGTGGGGTTACTTCCTGCACCCCCATTAATTAAGTTCTGCACCCATACTCCTCTCAATTACCAAAAAATCCTTAACTTAAGTTGAGTTTCTGATATGTGGGTTTACTTCCTGCACCCCCATTAATTAAGTTCTGCACCCATACTCCTCTCAATTATCAAAATGTCATTAACCCAAGTTGAGTTTCTTATTGGTGGAGTTACTTCCTGCACCCCCATTAATTAAGTTCTGCACTCATACTTCTCTCAATTACCAAAATACCCTTAACCCAAGTTGAGTTTCTAATTGGTGGGGTTACTTCCTGCACCTCCATTAATTAGGATTTGTACCCACACTTTTTTGAATTCTAAAACTGCCCCCACAAATACCCAAAAAATTCACCGTGCACCACTTAAAACTCACATATCTAAGCTTTGCATTGTCACGAATTCATTCAGTCACGTTCCGTTTTTGCATGTATGATCCCGCTAAAATTAAAGTGTCAATTCCATGTTATATATAACTGTTACATGTTATTTTTCAACACCAAATTTGATATATACCCCAATGCCTAAAGCCCAGGCTTTAAACCTGATACTGTTTCTCTAAGCCCAAGCTTTAAACCTGGCACCATTTCTCAAAGCCCAGGCTTTAAACCTGGCACCGTTTCTCAAAACCCAAGCTTTAAGCTTGGTACCATTACTCAAAGCCCAGGCTTTAAACCTGACACTATTTCTCAAAGCCCAGACTTTAAACCTGGCACTGTGTCCCAAAGCACAGGCTTTAAACCTGGCACCTTACTCAAAGCCCAGGCTTTAAACCTGATACTGACGTCATTCACTTACCTTACTTTCAAACACAAGCTTTCAAAAATTTAAAAAAAAAATATCAAGACAACCAACAATCTTATCAACAAAGAACTACATAACTCTGATTCTCCATTCCTAATGGAGATATGTAGGAGCAAGGTCAAACCTTGTATGACTCCCTGAAAAAAAAGAAAAAAAAAAAAAATATATATAT
>Ga0209700_106751_pt1 | contig 17279 bp, 14 predicted proteins | sample SiratroredBW_FD_187528 | JGI IMG/M metagenome (GOLD analysis project Ga0209700, IMG submission 187528) | Root nodule microbial communities of legume samples collected from California, USA - Siratro red BW (SPAdes) (version 2) | ecosystem: Host-associated > Plants > Roots > Nodule | place: USA...
AATACACTTAAGGGACATGGAGTTTATGAAGCTAAAAATATGATTCCATATGTGTGTTTGAGCCCTAAGTAGTTTCGCAGCATGCTCTTCATTGTGGGATTCCATTATTTGCTGCCTAAACTACTTGTTCTATTTGGGGCATGAAACCTCACATTATTTGGCACTATTTATAAGCAGACAAATATGGAAGGAGCCACTTTATACAATGCATAGTATATGGCGGAAGATTATCGTGTCAAAGTTTTTTTTAACTAAAATATTGATCTTCCTATTACTGTGAATTTTATTTCCTTTGAGTTTTTATGAAAGAAAAATAGAGGTATAAGGGTTATATAATTAAAATCATATTGAAAAATGATACTTTGATATCATTGTTTACCTAACTCGCATTTGACACTCCTACGTATCACGTGGGCCCACCAACAAAAGAAAGATAATGTGTTTGCTTTTGTTATATATGAAAGAGTAATTTTGTCAATTTTATTAATTTCGTCAATTTTATCTAAGTGGATAGTCGTGTACATCTAAGTGGTTAGCGACATTAATGGGTGTCGTTATTATGAATGTAGCTAACCACTTATATGTACATGACAAACGACCTTGATAAGGTTGGAATAATTGACAGATACTGATTTAATATGAGTGTCGAAATTATGAAAGTAGCTAACCACTTATATATACACGACTAACCACCTTGATAAATTGGAATAATTGACAAACACTGATTTAATATGGGTATCGGAGTTATGAACGTAGCTAACCACTTAGATGTACACGTCTAACCAATCATTTAAGGTTAGAATAACTCACAGACAATGATTTAATAAGGGTGTCGGAGTTATGAACGTAGCTAACCACTTAGATGTACTCAACTAACCAGTTATTTAAGGTTGGAATAACTCACAGGGAAGTGATTTAATATGGGTGTCGGAGTTATGAACGTAGCTAACCACTTAGATGTACACAACTAACCAGTTATTTAAGGTTGGAATAACTCATAGGGCAGTGATTTAATATGGGTGTCGAAATTATGAACGTAGCTAAGATGTACACGACTAATCAGTTATTTAAGGTTGAAAAAATTCACACGCAGTGATTTAATATGGGTGTCGGAGTTATGAATGTAGCTAACCACTTAGATGTACACGACTAACTAGTTATTTAAGGTTGGAAAAACTCATTGACAGTGATTTAATATGGGTGTTGAATTATGAACGTAGCTAACCACTTAGATGTATACGACTAACCAATTATTTAAGGTTGGAATAACTCAAAGGCAATGATTTAATATGGGTGTCGCAGTTATGAATGTAGCTAACCACTTAGATGTACATGACTAACCAGTTATTTAAGATTGGAAAAACTCACAAGCAGTGATTTAATATGGGTGTTAGAGTTATGATCGTAGTTAACCACTTAGATGTACACGACTAACTAGTTATTTAAGGTTGGAAAAACTCACAGGCAGTGATATATGGGTTTCGGAGTTATGAACGTAACTAACCACTTAGATGTACACGACTAACCAGTTATTTAAGGTTGAAAAAACTCACAGACGGTGATTTAATATGGGTGTCGGAGTTATGAATATAGCTAACCACTTAGATGTACACGACTAACCAGTTATTTAAGGTTCGAATAACTCACAGGTAGTGATTTAATATGGGTGTTGGAGTTATGAACGTAGCTAACCACTTAGATGTACACGACTAATCAGTTATTTAAGGTTGAAATAACTCACATGCAGTGATTTAATATGAGTATCGGAGTTATGAACGTATCTAACCACTTAGATGTACACGACTAACTAGTTATTTAAGGTTGGAATAACTCACATGCAGTGATTTAATATGGGTGTCAGAGTTATGAACGTAGCTAACCACTTAGATGTGAACAGTAGTGTCAAAATAACATATTCCGACCATATATGACTCTGAAATGAAAATAATTTTTTAAGTGAAAGTGCTATTCGTATCAAAGAAAAAAGAAATTTAGTTGGATATGGAGTGTTTAACGTGAATTAAAGATAAATTAAACTTGTGGTGCTTTAGAGACGAAGTTTAAAAGTGGTATTTTGGAGTGGTGATTGGTCGTTGGGTCGCAGTTTTTCAATAGTGGTATGTTTTTATTTGCAATGATGTGTAGTGATTCTTGAACATTTTGGATAATAGTGTGCTTTTGACTTTTTCTTAATTATTCTCAGTTTACAGTAAAAAGTTAATTGTTTGAGTATAAACATATTATTGCAATCTGTTGACCTTCTTTCCAACTGCTACTTATTATCTTTGTTGTCTTCTTTGTCAAAACTCCGCCTTAAAGATAAAAAGCCTTAAACTCTTTTTTTCTTTTAACTATTTTGACTTTTTTATTTTCTTCTCATATCTTCTTTCTTTCTCATTAGGCTAAATTCACTTAATTTTTCCTTTAAATTTGATTTCATTGTGTATAAAATAGAAAAATATAAATTTGTCCTTGCAACAACTCAATGAAAGAAAGCCTCTGAGATAGTTGTTAAAGGGGCATATGTTTTCTACGGTTATTAAACCAATCTTTTGCTATTACCGATATATATCCATTAAAAAACCAATTCGTGGTTGTGTTGATGGTACAACTTTTGTTCACTGTCATCGAATGAATAAGAAGCAAGTTGAAGGTGAAAAGAATCAGCCTCAATGCGACCAAGCATCAGGATCCAACAGCAGCTCCAAATCGGGGAAGGCAGAAAATATTAATTTTCTGGAGGTGTATAAAATTTAGTGCAGAAACTAATGGAGGGCAATATAGGTCTACTTTCATTGTACATTGTTACATTGGTGGGCTGCACAAGACATTTTAGGATATAAAATATATTCAATTGCAAATGTGGAAAAAATGTTATTTTTTCTTGTTTATTTTCTATTTTTCTCTTCTTTTTTTTATAGGTTGAGACAGCCGGCTGTCTCTTTTAATATTATTCTTTATTGTATATAACTATAATCCTGTTTATATATCCACCGTCTTTCTGTATAAAAGCAAAGATGACAAGCTATATCTGATACTAATGCCGTTATTATTTTATTATAATATAAGATTTTATTTTAAAAAATAGTTGTTGGGTAACTTGTAATTTTAAAATAATGATGTCAAAAACATTATAAATGAAAACAGATAAACATTGATTAATTAAAAGTGCTTTGTTCTGACAATCAAAAGAGATGTTCATGTGCACTAAAAGGAGATACAGACCAAGATGATATGCAGCATGTGTTTATACTGCAAAATTTGTATCATTAGTCAGGTTTGGTTTTTATGCTTCATGAACATCTTCATTTAGCTCATAAGGTTATATGAATAATTTGTTGGGAATTTATGGAGATAAATAATAGAGTGATTATATCTTGACAATACAAAAGAATAATTACACGTACCCAACCAAGTCAAATTTTAATTATAATCTTTATTTTTTAATTTAAAATATTAATACATTATTATATTATTATAATGGGTAAAATGTTAATATACTTTTTATAAATAAATAAAAATATAAATCTATATTAAGTTTATAAGTTTTTTTATATATTATTTATCTTAATGTAGGATTTAGACTCCCATTACATTTATATAATTAAGAGTTACAAACACGGCATCGTACAAAATCGTTTTAAAATTACACTTTACAACAGAAATGTTAATAATATCTGTATATTATCATTATCGGACATAGTAAAATGAACAACTGCATGGTGCTGTGGATTTACTTTCTTCTGTAAAACCAACTAGATTATCATTACAAGTTGACGAACTTTTTATGAGTGGAGGATACAACTTTTTCTTCTGAACTTTCGACCAGTGGAAAGTGACACTGATGTGCCATTAGCACAATTTTGTTTTCCTTTTTATTTTTCCTTTTATTGATTGATTTGTTCATAAGATTTGATGGACTTTTATGAAAAAAATGTGGAGTGGATGATAAACTGAACAAGACAAATAGATTTGATTTGATGGTTTTTTTTTAACGACAAAGAATAAAATTAATTAAAGAAAACACTTTATACTTATTTCAACTTTATTTTAAAATCATAATTGACGTTAAATCTAATCAACTTTATAAAATAATTGATAGAAAGAATGACATGGTTTAGAATTTGTATAACAATATACAATACAATAAAGTATGTATCAATATAGAAAAATAATAATCAAACATAACACAGAAAAAAATTTGTTCATGCATTAGGTAATACATTACTTTCATGTCTCTTAAATCTTTTTCTTTGAACAATCATATAATCCTTATGGCTTCAGATTTGTCATGAGCTTTACTGCATTGCGCTTCTATCTTGACTTGTCAACGTCAGTTATTGTTCTATTCTTACCCTGACCTGTAAATTAAGTACAACAAAGTCTTAATGCCTAATAACCTTGATTTGATAGTTAATCCCCAAAAGTAAAATTTCAAACTTATTACCTAGATTCATTTTCAATTTTGGCTGCTAAATACCATGGAAATGCATATAATGTGTATGGGGAAATGCATATAATGTGTATGGGATCATATCATGTTTTTAATAGACTCCCAAATACACTTCAATCAACACGTGAAGCATAAGTAAACATTTTCAAAGACAAAACTTGGAAGATTTCTTTTTCCAATTGCATTTAGAAAGATATAAAAGATAAATGTTTGTTTGAGGAGTAGAAATTTTAATCAAAAAGATATTGTCTATTATTTAGGAAGTGATTTCTTAAGTGTATTTGTAGTGTATTTGTGACTAAAGATTATTATAAAAGACTACAAATTATTTTAATGATCTTACAATCAATCATGGTAGATAATGAATAATTTAATATCATTAATGGTGTGAATGTATGGTGGAATTCAAATTATATTATAATATTTTGTTTTAAATGAGAATCCTTGTTGTGGATAGATAATTTTGATGAACTGATTAATGTATAGGATAGGACGGAAGATTATCACGTCAAACTTTTTAAATTAATATTACATTTATCCAAAAAGTAAGAAAGGATTAACATTCAACTTTAAAATAAGTTATAAGTTCAACTGTTAATTAATTAAAAATCATAAATTTATTATAAAAATTCAACAAAATCAAATGAAGCAAGGTATAGTAAATTGTATTATTATTTAAATTTTTTATTAATATTTTTATAACTATATATTTATATTTTTAAAATATTATTAATTTTTTTATTAATATTAATGATTTATTTTATTTAATTTTCAATATCAGAATCTTTAAAATAATACTGACCGCACGACCATTTATTGTTATTTTTAAATACTTGTTTAGTTTAGATACTATGAAGTAGAATTATGTCTGATATAATATATTTATCTTTATAGTTTCTTGTAATTTTAAATGTGATGAATATTTTATATTTATATTTTATGTTTATTTATTTTAATTAATATGTAGTTTAAAATTTTAAATATAATTATGATATGATATTTATTACAAATTATCATAATTTCTAATATTAATAATTAAAAGTAATTGATAACTAATTGTTACAAAAATTAAATTTGACATAAATGACAACTAATTTATCACTATTATATTATATAATTGGGATATTTTATTATTGTTATAATTGTCTTTTATATTTATAATATTTTATTATTATTATTACTACTATTTAGAGTTATTAGTAATAATTTTGTTTGTCATGATAATACATAATTTTAGTAATATCTAAAATTATTATTATTGAAAGTATAATAGTGTTAAAAGTATTATTGACAGTTTAATTATTGTTTTAAGATATTATTATTAACATATTTATAATTTAGTAGTGAATATTTACGTTACTAAAACTAACTTTTAATGACTACAAATGAAAATTTTAAGTAACATAAAAAAGTTTATAAATTTATTATTTTAATATTTAAGTTTAAAAATAAGATTGCAATTATTTATTTAATTTATAGTTTATTGGTATCAAATATTTGCTATTGATATCCCTCCAAAATCTTAGTAACATCATCAAAGTTTATGTCTACATATTAGACTCACACAACTTCTTGATTTAGTCTTGTTGAGTTTATATTTTTATTTATTTAAATTATAAATTAATTTAAAAATAATGAAGTTTTATAATAATAATAATAATAATAATAATAATAATAATAATAATAATAATAATAATGTCCGACTCTTGGGACATAATGAGGGTAATCAATGTAAAAATGAACATTTATATCAAATGTCTTATAATTCGATATAAAAATAACCTTTTAACAATATATTAAAACTTTTAAATATATTATTATAAAAGTAAAGTCAACAACTTGTTATATATAACATTTTGTGATTAAACAGATATGTTAAACGTAAAAAATGTTATTAAGTATAAGAGAATGAGTTTAAACATAATTTATACTTATAAAATCGATTTGAAAGATGAATTTAACCTATATTTTTTATATTGTAATTTGACTTATTTATAAGAGATGTAAAATTTTCAACACTCCTTGATAATGTGTGATAGGTTTAATAAACTTTATTATAATATATATAATATCATATAGAAAGTAAATTTAAGTTTAATTTTTTTTACAAACCAACTTAAAAGATGATAATTTTTTCTGCTTATAAATTATATATTAATATTATATCTAGTGAATGTAGAATCTTTAACAATAAATACATTCTAATTATTTTATTTTATTTTATCTTGTATTAAAAGAAAAGGATCGATATCCTTCCTTCTTGAGCTAGGTTGGTTAAGTTTGAAATAAAATTAAACTTAAAATTTGGTTTAGTTTGGATTTACTAATATAATTAAATTAAGATCTAGTTCAATTAGTTGAGTCATAATAATGAAAAATCATTATACTTTTTAAAGTTTATTTCCACTTGTTATCTATTTTATATAAACAGGCATTGTTCTTTAATAATTAGTTATTTACTCTCATTCAAATATTTATTTGTTTTATAGTTATTAGTTTACGTATATCATTCATATTTTTTATAAAAAATATTAAGCAAGTAAGATATAATTTGTTTTTTATGGTTATGTACTTGAACTAATTTGTCACAATAGGCTTACATGTATTAGACCATAGCGCAGGAGGTAGATTTTGATTAACTCATTTGATTTATTATTTGATGCTTAAGACAGAAAATTAGGTATGAGATTTTATGTTAATTAATATTTATGGTTGGAGATCTTATATAATTTAAAGATATAATTGAATAATAGTATATTAGTGATTGTAAACTTCACTTATTGAATTGGTTTTATAAAATTAAATTAAACATAGAGTTTATAAGATGATATTAAAATTTATAGAAAAATCCATTCTAATGAGATTTCTTGAATAATAGATAAAGTATAAAAAGTGAGCATAAGTAAACATTAGTTTTTATGCCTACTTTGAAATAAATTATCATTCTTAGACTTTCTAAATTACATATTTATGGATATCGATTTTTCAAATAAATAGCGGTTCTAAATAAAGATAATAAAAAAATTCGTATTCAGGTAAAATTCGTAATGGATATTAAATAATATTTTTAATGAGTAGGTAATGAGAATGGGTATTTTAATTATCCAGTTTGTTAAAGGAGTGAGTACAGTTACCAGAGTATCTAACTTCGGGATATCTGCTGCTACCAGTTAACTATAGTTAGAAAGTTTATTTTTATATTAAAAAAAAAAATCAAATGAGCATTAATGAAAAAAATATTAACTATTAAAAATTTGTTTAGAATTTAATTTACATGGATATATATATATATATATATATATTACTTAAACCTATGAAATTGAAATTGTTTTTGAAAAGATTAATTTTTGAAAAACTTAAACCTCTCCAACTTAATTAAATTTATTTTTTAGAAGTATCAAATTTATTTGTACTTATATTTTATTATACAATTTTATTCAAATTATATTTTTAAATTAATTTTTTGTATGAGTTTATATTTCAAAAATTGTCTTTAGATAATTTTATTCAAAATTAAAAAAAAAGTATTGCCATACCTAAACATTTGCGGGTATAAAAAAAAATCTGCAAGTATTTTTTCACGGCAAGTAGTGAGATGGGTAATAAGAGGAATTTCTTTTAGACAAAGGCAGTTATAGGTACTATTCGTACCGGCCTTGTTACCATTACTAGTTTTAGATTAATGAATGTGCTTATTCCCAACAATGACTTTGGTGTTAGTCAAAGAATTCCGTATTGGTAGTCTAAAGTAATTTGTTTTCTAAATTTTAAGATTTCATATATTCTGACGGGTGCATTTGGGCAATCACTTAAATTTTTCAGGAGCTTAGCACGTGAATTGTTTAGTTATATGAAAAGTTCTTACATTATGTTGGATGGAGGTGTATATCACTATTTTTCTGTGTTATTAATTTTTAAATAGAGAAATTTTGAGAAACTAGTTAAAATTATCTAGTAGATTACATGACACCTACAATTATTATACTGGTGGTATAAATATGAAAAACAATTTAATTTAAAAGATTGGAGATTTTTATTCACTATATGCAAAATAACACTAAAAAACAAGAAAAACCATTTTGGACTATTATGGAAATTATCTTAAGAACAGTAACATTATGAATTGAATAAATAAGATATTAATGATAAAGGAACAAACAACATGATATACAATTATAGATAAAACTTTAACAAACCGAAAACAAGATGAAAGAATTGTGTGAGCTTTACACTGATGAAAAGATTTAAAGATCGAAGAAATTGTACCATTATAATATTTTTATCATAATTAAGTAAAATAAAAGATAATTATTTTGTATAAGGATTGAAATACTTTTTGAAATATTTTTATTTATTATATTTATTATTGCTGATAAAAAAAAAAATTTAACATTGATGAAATAACAACACGAGGGTCTCAATAATAATATTCAATAAAGAGGGATGCCAAAGAGCCGTTTTAGACAGCCCTTTATGTTGTCAACCATAAAAAAAGAGAAAAAAATAAAAGATAAAGAGGTACAAAATGAAGAGGCGGGGTCACAAAAGACGACAAATGAAAACAGAAAAGCAAAATGAAAAAATAATAATAATAAAAAAAAGTCCAACAGAGTGGGCACACTGCCTTCAGTCTTCACCCACGTTAGATCTCCACTCATGCAACTCCCCATTCAGGAAACCCTAGTGATTGTTTCCCCAGCTCTTCTTTCGTTCGCATTTTGAAAATACTACACAAGCTTGGCGTTTTGTAAAATGCAGGAACCACGTGAAAGTTGTAGTTGTATGGGTTTTTGCTTACACTTAAGTCATTCTATGTTCTGTAACTGCATTTTGTTCAATCTGTTTTGTGTGTTCATATTAAGCGGTTGTTCTGAGCGCTACAAAAGCCTTTCTGCATTTTGTTCACAATACGTAAAGACTGCACCTGTTTTGTTTTTTTCCTTTTTACGTTAGTGCCTTTCATGACTTTTGGTGGGTGCAGCTTTTATTCCTTTCCCTTTTGGTGGGTGCACCTATTTTTAGAAAAATCTGTAAGTGCCTCTGTCTTGTTTTATTTGGTGGGTTCTTTTCTAAAACAAAAATTCATGGTACATTTCACTTGCATACAAAAATATTCATATTATATTAAATCATGTGATGTGGAATCTTTAAGTGGTAGGAAACACTGAACACTTCAAAACTGAGGCCATTTTCTTGTGTAACATGTGAATTAGAGAGAGAATTTGCATTTCAGAAAAGCAGTGGGGTGAAGGTGTTTCTTTTATTTGCATTTCCTTTATCCATTGATGGGTCACATTTAAGTGTCAATTGAGCCGTCTCTTATCTTCCATTATATATATATTTTTTTACATCAATGGATTTGTTCAAAATAATAGAGCTTTGTTTCTAGGTTTCTTTAATTTTTTTTTCTCACCACCACTCAAATCGTGATTAAGTTGTGTTTAAAAATAAATATTTTTAAGCTTCATTTTGTATGCACCCATTTTAATTGTAATTTTCCCTTTTCCTTGGTAATTTTTTGCCATTGCAACCTTGAGTGGATATATTGTCCCCTCTCTTTTTATATTTGAAAACTTTGGATCATTTTAGAAACTCTTAAGTGAGTGATTAAAGATTTTAAAATGTTATCTGGTTGTTAGGAGATTCAATCATGGATGTTTATCTTAAAGATGATAATGAAGTCTTCACAAATAATATATCTTTCTTTTCCATCCAACTGTTCTCCACATTTTCTATTTTAATTTGTTCTTTGATTTATATTATAATCTTGTTTCATTTTTTGAATTCACATTTGTCCTCTTATTCATGGAGTTGTTTTCTTCATATTTTTGAGTTGTGCTTATGTCATTCTACTAATTATTGGTTCATATGTAATGTTATTTTGTGATTGGAATCTTTTACTTGTGGCTATTGATCTATTTTTTATTTTAAATGCTTCCAAGTGTTAATCTCTATCACTGGGTGACATGGGCAGGTGATGGTGATTAGAGTTAGTCTTTGTAATATGGATAGGAACAACCAGTATTAAATCATATTATGCTAGAGATTAACTGAAGTATTCCAAGGCAAGATGGAAAGTATCCATGGATACATAAAAGGGACAATTAGAGAAGTTTATTGTTAGCTTAGATTGCTCAATCGTGCAAGATAACTTGACAAGGGAGATAATGATTTCTATATATTTTTTTGGAGTGTAAAAGATATCCCAAAGGCCATTAACCTAATTTGGAGGTTAACTAAGGGTAAAATTTCGATTAAGGATAGTGCAAATGACAAGTACATTCTATGAGTGTGGCATTGCCACTAAAATATGGGATTAGTGCTGTAAATGGGTTGTAATCTAGTATTGCTACCCCTGTTCGGCTAAGGAGCATATATATGCAATAATTCTTCTTATTATTTTTTGACGAAAAAAAAATTAACAAGGTCTAGACAAATAATGTGTGTGGTGGTTGTAATGGCCCATATAGAGTTAGAGAAATGGTGTTCTTTTTGAAAATTACATAGTGAATGCAGAGAAGACTTTCATTGTGATCTAGTTTGGAGCTTGGCCTTCGAGTACTAATAGAGTGCCAAAACCTGATTTTATGTACTCAAATTGGGTATTTTTGCCTCATTTGTTACCTATAATATCTTCATCTTTAAACTTTGATATACTAAAGTATGAAAATGATGGTATATAAATATATCAACAAAGACTTTCAAAATGTTAAGAGGTTACACCTAATTATAGAATACGGTGATGGAGCCAGGTCGATACGGTAACAAACAATCTAATAAGTGTCAAAAGTTATGAGTTAACCAATGCTCACAAATTAAGGGTGACGGATTAAATTCATCTATTGTTTAAGGTAAGTTTTGAAGGATAAACGTCACCTCTTTATCTAGTTTAGCAATGGTCAAATTTAGAAAAAATACAGCTTGATTTGTGCGTTGTTAAAAAAAAGTAAGATGGTAGGAAATCATTTAGAGTTGCATTTAGATGTTAAACTGATACTAAGGTTGGTCTACTAAAGAAGAAGTCGCATTGATACATAGGTAACATTTCTTGTTTTCATTCATATTATTTTTGGTGGAATTGTGTTTAGGAACGACAAAGTGAAGCTAATCCGAAGGACCAACCCGCCGACTCATCCATAATTTGGTAATGACGCCTTCTTCCTGCTCTTCATGACCACTCTCATATTTTCTATTATGAATGAAATATAATTCTTTTTATATTTTGAATTATAAAATCTAAAATATATTTTTTATTTTGAGTGCTATAGTTTGAAATATATTTTTTGTATTTTGAATTATATAATTTAAAATATAATATTTTGAATTTAGGGTTTGGATTGTACAACCTGAAATATATTTTTTATATTTTAAATTATATAATTTGTAATATAATCTTTTATTTCGAATTATTTAAAAGATGTAAGATTTATTTATTTATTTTATTAAAGATATAATGGTCAAATGTAGGTGCAGAGAGAATGCATCTTTGGTAAGTATTTTCCATGTAAGTTTAAACACACTATAGGAAGGTTAAGGTCAGTAGGTGTGGTGCTTTTGTGACACTGTTGTGGTGCTTCTATGATATTATTGTGATGCTGCTCAACTTTGATGTTTTGGTCTAACCTTTTATGTTGTTGTGATGAAGTGGTTGTCGTGTTGTGGTTGGACCAAGTAACCCATTCATGGAATCACTATAAGAACTAAGGAAAAAACTCAAGACAGAAAGACGAGATTCCCAAGTCTAATATAGGTTTTCGCAAGAAAACAAAAGCTTAGAAACACTTGTCTAGAGATTAAAACTTCTAATATGAAAACACATATAAAAGTTATTTTTTTTTTCTGTAACCGGTGAAACTAATTTACTTGAATAAAGATAAGATTTAGGATTTAGAGTTTAAAATTTAAAATTAATTACAAATTAAAAATAAAATATATTAATCTTTAAAAAGAAGACGTTATAAGAAAAAAGTTATATTTAGAGACTAATATTTAATTATCAAATGAGATGGTTGTTAATTGTGATTAAAATAGTCACTAAATTAAATTTTGGTTGCTAAATAACTACAAAATAGAAGTAATGATGGAATTTAGTGACCAATTAAGTCAAATAATTAGTATCTAACATTAGATACCAAAGTTTTAGTGACCTATATCATTAGATTCTAAATTAGTCTCTAACTTAATTAGATACCAATTTAGAATCTGATTACATAGGTCACTAAAACTTTGGTATCTAATGTTAGATACCAATTATTTGACTTAATTTGTCACTAAATTAAATCATTAATTTTATTTTGTAGTTATTTAGCCATTAAAATCTAATTTGATAACTATTTTTATCAGTAACTATTTTATTTAGTAGTTAAAAATTAATCTCTAAATAACATTTTTCTTGTAGTGAGATGTTACAAACTTTAAAAATGATTTCCACAAATGGTAAGATTGAAGATACAATAAAGAAATCTAGCATAGAAATATTTTTACTATGTCAAAATCATTCCTATTCCACAAGTAAAATACAAAAATTTTATATTTTTGTAGTAAGTAAAATACCTATACCATATGTAAAGTTAATTTGCTTCACTAACTTGTAGCTCTTGGTTCATTTTACTTTTAGTTTTATTTCCTTCCTGCTAACTAATTTGCCTCATTATTCATTGGAGCACTTGCAGTTCTTGGGTTCATTTCCATTTAGTTTCATTTCCTTGTTTCTATCTTTCGCCTTTGTGAAAAACAACTTAAAAGCTCAGCCCTTCTTCCTTATCTTTGTCCGATCAAGAATCACCAAAAAGAGAACAAAAAACCCAAAATAAGTCTCTTTCAAGAAACCATAAAGTCCAACTCTCCACATTCTACCCAAAAGTATTCCATAATTCAAACCAATACCGAACTTACCTACACAAGACCGAAACATAACCCCACAATAAGACAACAAAATTTCCTCCCAAAATACCATTACCTTACCTTTTACATAGCTTCCGCCTAGTTTCTTCAAAAAGCCTTTCAAAAACACTCCAATAAACCCATCTCTGCCTAGAAACTTATCCCACAAGAGTACTCGAACCGCAACCTTATCTAGCCATAACTTCAAGAACATCAACCAATCAAACTTGGCCTTTAACTGCTGTTCTTTTCTTCTAGCATTGCCTTTGCTTGAGTGGAAAGAACCACCCTATCTAAGCCTTCATCAGAGTCTGATCTATTTGTTGCTCAAGAATCCACAGATCACAAATTGCTATAGTAGGATTGTCTTCATGTACTTCAATATAACATGTATGTGTGAATTTCTCTTTCTTTATGAATTTAATTATTTATGACATATTGAAGAGTTACTTCGTAACATTCATCACTATTTTATAACAACTTCTATAACTTTGAATAAAACATTTCTTTGTTGTATGTTGTATTACCAATTGTGCTTACATAGGGCAAGGTCAACTGAAGACCTAAACATGAACAATTTATAAAAAAAATTCAGAAAAAGAATTAAATTAAATATTTGATGATACGTGGAACTTCTTGTTATCCATATAAAATGTTGCAACCTATCGCACAAAGTGTTTATAAGCCCAACAAAAGCAAGCATCTAAAATAAATGGCAAGCGACTCCATTATTATATATGAACATGTAATACACAAAATGGTTCTTTATGACCTAAACTAGTGAAATTACAAAAATATCCTTAGAAATAAATATACTAAAAACTACTTCTCTACCGCTATATTTTGCGATTTATTCCAAATAGCTTCCAACTCCAAAATTCACATTCTAATATTCCAATTGAAGCTATGTGCGAAAGGATTCCACAACAACAAAACTCAACTTAATATGACATTTGCAAAAAAAATAAAAAATAAAACATTAACCAAACAATCAGTTGAGTTCAGTATAGGAAAAAGCGACCAAGGAGAATTGAAACCACAACAAAAAGTAAGTCATGGAATACACTAGAAGGAAATCTAACCTACCTAACACAGCCAAAGCAAAATACTTTTTCTCGTACTAATAAGTGATAATTGGTAAGCCAATAAATTTTAGCTATAAATAGCTGAGAAAAATCAACCAATTTAATATGTAAGATATAATTAGTTTAGTAAAAAGAATACAGAAGGATATATGGCTTGGATAGAGTTTCAATCTGAAAACCAAATGAAAACTGAAAGCATCACTTTAAGTCGTCAAAAATTATATTGAATTACACATCAGAGCACAAGATTTTACCACGCCCTTCATTAATAAATGAATATGTAAAATCTCTCGGTAATCCTATGGCTTCGGCCCACTTATTTAGACCATTTTATAACATTCACTTATGTGAAATAGCAAAAGATGATAAAACTTACTATACACATTAATTCTGATTTTTTTATTTGAGTAGAATACAATAATTCTCTTTTCTTTTTTTTGTTTTCATTAACGTTATATTGTTATGGGTGTTCACTTTTTTAAGATGGTATGAGAGCTCTTCTTTTGAAATGCTCTGCTACGCCTCTGGTTTTTTCTTTCTTTTTTTCCTTTCTTGTTTTCTTTCATCCTTTCTTGTTGTCTTTGTCTTATTCATATATATGACAGAAGACTCAATGCAAAATTTTCTATATCTACATCCTAACAAAAATCCATCCATGCCTCTTGTTTTACCAGTTCTGGATTCCTCTAACTATCATTCACGGAGCTTATCAATTATTATAGCCTTGAGCACCAAAAACAAAGTAGAGTTCATTCCTGTAACAGAAAGTCGCCCATCGAAGACTGATGCCACTTTCTCTGCTTGGACCTGTTGCAAAAACATGGTTGTGTCATGGCTTGTTCATTTAGTATCAATTCCTATTAGGCAAAGCACAATCTGGATGGACACGACTGTTGACATTTGGAATGACTTAAAGATGAGATATTTGTAAGGTGATTTAGCACGAATTTCCAATTTGCAAATGGAGGCTGCTTCTTTGAATCAAGGTGATCAATCTGTCATGGATTTCTTCACGAAATTGCGTATAATTTGGGATGAACTTGAAAATTTCAGACCTGATCCTGTTTGTGTTTGTAAAACTAAATGTACGTGTTCCGTTTCTTCCGTCATGACCAAGAGAAAGCAAGAAGATCAAGCAATTCAGTTCTTGCAAGGTTTGAATGATCAATACAACAATGTCTGATCTCATGTTTTCTTAATGGAACCTATTCCTCCAATAACGAAGATATTTTATGTGGTTGTTCAACAAGAACGTCAATTCGCTAGTAATGTTTTGGTTGTCAGTGTCAACAATGCAAATTCTAACTCCAATCGTAGCTCCACAGTATGCTCTTTTTGCAAAAGAAATGGTCTTTCTAAATCGGTTTGTTATAGAAAACATGGATTCCCTAATCAAGAGAGCAAGAATCTCAAAGATAGTGGAAATAGGAAAGTCTGCACTCACTGCAGAAGGAATGGTCACACCATTGACACTTGTTACAAGAAACGTGGGTATCCTCCTGGATATAAATTTACCAGTAAAAAGACTACACACTACACAAATAAACAATGTTGGAGTCACTAAAGAGAATAATAGTGAAGTAGAAAAAGGGATTTCCGAAGCTGATGGGGTTTACGTAACATCAGAATAATAACAAATTTTATCTTATCTCTTTAAACAAAATACAAAGTCTGTCAATCAAGCAAATATCAATCAAGTTGGCTCTTTCTATGCAAATACCAATCGTCAGATCACTCACAAATCCATAATGGTAATATTATTTCTTAAAAGCACATTTGAATTCTTGGTTCTGGTGCAACGGATCATATATACATTTCTCTTTCCCAATTTTCCTCTTATCATCAAATTGAACCTATTATGATAAGATTACCTAATGGACATTGCATATCTGCTCATCATTCTGGTACAGTCTGTTTTAATGATAAATTACATCTGAAAAATGTTTTGTACGTGTCATAATTTTCTTTCAACCTCATTTCTATATCAAAACTCACCTCTGATCTTTACTATAGATTATTTTTTTCTTTCAATGATTGTACAATATAGGACATGATCACCAACTAGAAGATTGGTATAGTTAGAACTTCTGTTGGCTTATATGTTTTTTATTCTCCTAATATTGCTAAAACTAATGCTTTTGCTATGGCACTGTAAAATGGGGCACCTTTCCGATAAAAGACTTGATATTTTGAGAAAGCAGTACCCTTATATCAATATTGAGAGACATTTTTTTGTGATGTTTGTCATCAGGCCAAATAAAGAAAGCTTTCCTTTACTACTAGTGATACTCGTACTATCAAAACTTTCCAATTATTGCACATGGATATTTGGGGACCCTCTTCTAACATTGCTATGCAATCAATTTAATACTAATGTTCAAACTATAAGAACTAATAATGGGGTAGAGTTTGCCATGGAAAACTTTTTCTTGATAAAAGGTATTATGCATCAAAAATATGTGTTGAAACACTTGAGCAAAATGGAATTTGTTGAAAGAAAACATCAACATCTTTTAAATATAATACGTGCATTGCTTTTTCAAGCTAACTTGCCTCCTATTTTTTGGAGCTTTGTTGCTCAAAATGTTGCCTTATTGATAAATTGCACCCTTATTGATAATACGCATTTTTAGATGCATGTGTTATTCTAACACTCTTGCTACAAATAGAAAATTTTATTGCCTTCTTTTGCTGATTGTTGGGTATTGTAGTGTTAAATGGAGTCTCTCTTGGCAAGGCTCTACATTCATTGGTTTATCCTATTGAGTTTAGGCTTTCTTTGTTTATGCCTAGTTGTAAGCCATAAGTGTTATTTGTGAAAATGTGGCTTTGGCTGCCTTGATGAAGGTCTTTCTGAG
>Ga0209700_106755_pt1 | contig 17261 bp, 5 predicted proteins | sample SiratroredBW_FD_187528 | JGI IMG/M metagenome (GOLD analysis project Ga0209700, IMG submission 187528) | Root nodule microbial communities of legume samples collected from California, USA - Siratro red BW (SPAdes) (version 2) | ecosystem: Host-associated > Plants > Roots > Nodule | place: USA...
ACTGATTTTGGGTATTTAAAGGAATGAGAATCATCACTTTCAGGATTATCAAAACAAATACTTTCGAAAAGCATTCCTTGAGTTTTACTAAGAGAGATATTGCCCCTTTTGTGCGATCATCATTTTTGCAAAGCTTTTCAAATCAAGAAACCTCCAAGAACGTGTATCTTTGAAGCATCCTTGAAGTGAGGTTCTTGCTACTTTGGTTCTGGACCAAAGCTAAGTCTTATACACCTGATCTTCATTCTGTGTAATCTGTTTTGTGTAGAAGCATTCTGTAATTCTTTCTGATCCTGTTGATTTGCAATCTGTTTGTTGTTTTCAATTGCTGGGTTTGTAATTGAGTTGGTGCAGTGGGTTCTGCACTGGTCTCGCATCTGCTGAAGGGTTCGGTAAAGAGTGAGTGCTGCTGGGAGTAGTGTTGCTTGCGGACTGCAAGTGTTGTGGTGCTGTGGGTTTCTGCACTAGTTACACACAAGCTGAGGGGTTCAGTGAGGTGTGGGTTTACTGCTGAGAGCAGTTTGTAACTTGCTGGGAGCAAGGGTTGTAAACTGATCTTGTGATCTGTTTTAGTGGAAATCTTTGCTAGTTTGCAAAGGACTGGACGTAGCCCTTGTGGAAGGGTGAACCAGGATAAAAATTCTGTGTTCTTGCTTTTCTCCCTACTCTTCTTGATTGCCTTTATTCACTGCTGCCATCTTTAAAATTAACTGGATTAAAATCTGGTCATACTATTATTCAGACTCTGAACATCTGTTTGCATAATAAACTGTGATTGTGGATTGTGTTTAATCTGCTGGATTGTGTTTAAACATCTTAAATCTGGGTTAAAACATTTTCACACTGCAAACTGTTTTCTGGGTTTAACTGAATTCTGGGTTTAACTCTGATATATTCCGCTGTGCACAATCGATTATTTACCTGACAGTTCAGAATTACACAGTCAATCGATTGAATAAAGAATTTTCATTCTCTACTTCAAGAATAAATCAGATTTGTGAAAAGTTTTCAAAGTTCAATTCACCCCTCCTCTTGAACTCGGTCTAAACCTTATTTTACATAATTATCTATGGTCTACTGTGTGATGTCCCTTAGCTCTACCAAGAGTGCTTTATTTATAAAAAATTTAACCTAAAACATGAAATGACTAAATAGCCCTCCATAAAGAAAATCTGCTCAAAATATCCAGGTGTCTCTTTGCCGTCCAACCTTTGTATACTGACTTTAGGTCCAATTTTAACAACTTTCCAATTCGAATTTGCTCTCAGTCCTTGAATAACATTTGTAGATCTTTAAGTTATCTGCAAAATAAAACAAGAATAAAGTAAATTCGAGTTTTGTGGCAAAAGTTATGGACAAAATACGAAACACACTCAGATGTGTTAAAATTCCGAAAATAATAACAAACTTTCAAGTGAAACCTAATTGACCCAATTACACCAAAACGGTGTAAAACCCTAATAATTACCAAATAATTTATCTTTATTGTTATAATTATGTAATCGAAAAGTGGTAAAAATAAATAATTATCAATCAGGAACTAAATTAAAATATTAAATGAAGGCTTGTGTATAGGAATAAAATAAGATTGGTTTGTTGCCTTAAGATCCTTGTGGATATTGCAAGATTTATTTATATAATTGATCAAATAATTGACGGTTAATAAATAATCTTAGGCTTTTCTGATTAGAAATTGGGGTTGAGTATTATTGTGGGTTAACATTGATTATTAATAGAAAAGAAAGTAAATATTTTTATACATGAGAGTAAGACTGGTGAGATCTAGCCCTAGAAAGTCTTACTACGAATATTAAATCCTTTTTTCTTTTTGCATTTCAATTGTTGATAAAAACTATAAATATTATTTTATTTTCTGCACTCAAAACCTAATTGGGGAATTGTTCTTGAATTTGAATTTATTATAGTTGTACTTATTGACATATATTGCATAAATCTCTTGAGAAAGAACGATATGTTTATTACTTGTTACATTGTGACTGGTGCACTTATTATCATAACAAATTAGGTTAACAATGATATGGATGGAGATTTCTAACCTTCCCTCAAAGTTGCTATATTCTGCCCTATAACATTTGAAGAAGGTATCTGAGCCAATCTGTATATGATTAATGTTAGGGAATGTGCTAAGATAAAGAGAGAAGCCTTGAAGTGACACATGGAGATGAAACACAAAAGTAAAGTTGTTCGAAGAGAGTTCAATATGTTGAACCTTTTACTTTGAAGAGTGCAACTTAACTAGATGGAGAATAAACTTTCACCGAAATAGGTTGGAACTTATAGGATACGAGGAGTGTTAGGAAACAGAGTGTACAAACTAGGGACATTGGATGGATGTTTAATCCTTTGGACATGGAATGAAGCAAGTTTTCACTTTTAGTTTAGTTTATGTAAATGATTTGGAAACATAGAGTGACATTCTTTTCCCTTGAGTTTTTTACATATATTCTCAAGTGTTTTTAACAAGGTCATCCCATTCAATAATTTTCTATGTTACTAATATCTTTTTTAGGATTATTAAAAAGTTGACCATGATCAATCTCTCCAACTGTTTGATCAAATTATTAGAAAGCAAATTATGATTTGCCTCACCACCGACTCAATTGAATTGTTGAAAAATTGACTACGATATGCCTTGCCATTGGCTTAGCTGGATTATTAAAAAGATGACTATGATTAGCCTCGCCACGGCTCGACCAAATTATTATAAAGATGGTTATGATCAACTTTATCATCAGCTCTGGCAAATTATTAAAAAAATTAACTATGATCAACCTCACCACTACCTCAAGTAGATTATTAAAAGTCTAACTATGATTAGCTTTGCCACCAATGATAACATTATTTCTTATGATAATTTTGGGTTAATTTTTATAACATGATCAACTATTCCTATGTTTGGAAGCTACTAAATTCTTTGATTTTATCTCTTTTTATAAATAAGTTGTTTCTTATTATAAATAATTGGTCACTTGAGTTTTTAATCAAATTATACTCAACATTCCATTAGTTTTTTCAAATAATTGAATATGAGGCATTTGGGTCAAGAAGAGAAAGATTAGAATCCCTGAGGAGCAAATAAGGGCAAACTTGGAATGTTGATGTTGATAGTTGAGCCGTGACTAATATACTTGAGTTGGGACCACTAGGTCAGGCCCTACTTTCTTGATTCGGCTCAGGATGTGCAGTTTGGCCAAGAATTTAACAAAATTCAATTGCGTCCTGTGCTACTTTAGCTGAGCTGGGCGTGGGCATCGTAAATCAAAATTTATTGAAAGGATTCTTTGCATTAGGGTTATCCACTTCTAGGCAGTCCTCCACTTTGGAGACGATTAGGGTTTGGAGAGTTTTTCTGTTCTCTTTGTATATTCATCTTTCTATCTTGTTGGGATTAGATGTAACCGTTTGAATTATTTGGTTTTCATAAATATGTGTTTACATAGATGATTTTCTTTAAAATTGTTATTATTTTGATTTTGTGTTAATGCTTGTTGTGTTGAATGATGGCATGATAATTGATTCTTATGGTATTGGGAAATACCAATCTGAATTGAAATACCAAATGAAAGTTTGTGTATAGGAATAGAGCATGATTCGTTTGTTGTCTTAAGACCCTTGTAGCGATTGCAAGTTTTGTTTATATAATTGATCAAGGAATTGACAGTTACTAGATAGACTTAGGCTCATTCACCTAAGGAATTAGGGTTTGGGTATTATTGTGGGTTGACGTTGACATTTGTTTGGAAAGAAGTTGATTGATTTTACGCATGAGAGTGAGGTTTGATGAAAGTTGAATCCTAGCAATTGCATTATATATCCTCTCCATTCTTTTCCTACATTCTAAGAGCTCATTAAAAATACAAAAATATATTTTAATTATTTTAATTTTTTTCTCGCATAAAAATTCAAAATTTTGAATTTTTTGTAGTCTAATTTTGTTATAATTGTATTTATTGACGTATATTACACAAGTCTCTTGGAAGAAAATGATATATTTATTTCTTGTTACCTTTGCGACTAATGCACTTGCTATCATAGCAAAAATATGCTCAACTCAACCAAATTATTGAAAAGTTAACTGTGATCAACCTCGCCACTAGCTCAACCAGATTATTAAAAAGATGACTATGATTAGCCTCGCCACTGGCTTGGCCAAATTATTAAAAAGTAGACTATCATCAATCTCGCCACCAACTTAGTCGAAATATTAAAAGGTTGACTAGAACATTGTAAACTTTAATTAATATATAAGCATTTCTACCAACCACATACATGATCTTATATCATCTTGGCAAAGCTACATTTCACTAGTTGATAATTGACATATTGATTGAGCAATTGTCCTTGATTGAGTTATTGAAAAATTACTATGATTAGCCTTGTCATTGATTTGACCAAATTATTAAAAAGCTGACTATCATTAACCTCGTCACCAGCTTGATTGAAACATAAAAAAGTTGACCAAAACATTGTAAAGCCTAATTAATGAGTATAAAAGTGTTTCTACCAAAGACATACATGATCTTATCATGTTGGCGAAGTTACATTTAACTCGTTGACCAAGGATTAAGTAATTATCCTTGGTCAAATTATTAAAAAGCCAACTATGACCAGTCTCATCACGATTCAGTCAGATTACTAAAAAGGTTGACTATGATTAGCCTCTCCACCAGCTCAGCTGAATTATTAAAAAGATAACTATAATAAACTTTGCCACCGACTCCGTCAAATAATTAAAAGTTGATCATGATTAGTCTCTTTATTGGCTCGACTGAATTATTAAAAGACTAATTATGATTAACCTCACCACCGGGTTGGTTGAAAGTTAAATATAAAGTTTAATTAATGAGTATATAAGCATTTCTACCATGTAGATACACAATTTAACTAATTGATAATCAACATATTGATTCAACAATTATCTTCTTCACTCTCATTGATCGACATAAAGGTAGATGCACAATTTTATTTATCTCACATACTCGACCTTATTAGGCTTTTTTTTCCATTTTGGTGTACTTTTTCATAATAATGCCCAAAATGGGCAGAAAAGTATTTATTTATCAAAATGGGTAAATTCTTCCAGCTAGATAGGATTTTACATTAAGAAATCCTTCAATGGAGGCATGATTTCAGGTTGGTCAAATATAAGTGACATACTGACAATTTCAATTAAAGACATTAATTAAAATCTCATTTCTTACTAAACTCATTTCTCAACCATTTTTTAATTATTTGACACTATATTTGTGAAGTTTAAAAATTAAAAAAAATAATAATAATTATCAAAATTGTTATAGAACAATTAAGACAAACAAGTTTATTTTAATTTAAAACAAAATAATATAATGATAATAATAATAGAAGAAGAATTTTAATTATATTCATATGAATTTAATTTAAATAATAATAATAATAACTTAATGATTATTGTTGAAGAAATAATAATAATAATAATATTCTAACAAATTTAATTAAAATAATAAAAATAATAATGATTATTATAATTATAATATAATAACTTTTTTAAATAAAAAAAATAACATTTAATAATGTAATATCAACTATTTATCAATTGATGATGATGGTGGTTTATTTTAATTAAAATAATAACAATATTAATGATTATAATAATAATAATATAATAACTTTTATAAGTAAAGAAAATAATATTTAATAATATAATATTACTTATTCAGTGACAATAAGTGAATCAAGTTGCAGTCATCATTATCATTTCACTTATCAGGAATAGACAATGAAGAGATTATAGTATGAACTAATAAGTGAATCAAGTTGTATTTGTCCACTATCATTTCACTTATTAGGAAGAGACAATAAAGAGATTATAATATGAATTATTTATCAAATTATAATAAATCACCATCATCATCAATTGATAAATAGTTGATATTATATTATTAAATATTATTTTTTATTTATAAAAGTTATTATATTATACTTATAATAATCATTATTATTGTTATTATTTTAATTAAATTTGTTAGAATATTATTATTATTATTATTATTATTATTATTATTATTATTATTATTTTTTCAAAAATAAGCATTAAATTATTATTATTATTATTTAAATTAAATTCATATGAATATAATTAAAATTCTTCTTCTTCTTATTATTATCATTATATTATTTTGTTTTAAATTAAAATAAACTTGTTTGTCTTAATTGTTCCGTAATAGTTTTGTTAATTATTATTATTATTATTTAATTATTGTTTTTAATTGTTAAACTTAACAAATATAGTGTCAAATAATTAAAAAATAGTTTCAGAAAAATGAGTTTAGTAAGAAATGAGATTTTAATTAATGTGTTTAATTAAAATTGTTAGCATGTCACTTATGTTTGACAAGCCTAGCATGTCACTTATGTTTGACAAGCCTGAAATCATATCTGGATTGAATGATCTCTTAATTTGAAATCCTAAATTTACCCATTTTGGTAAATAAATATTTTTCTGCCCATTTTGGATATTATTATGGAAAACTACACCAAAATGGACAAAAAGTCACCTTATTATCATGCCAAAGTTATATTTAACTCGTTGATAATCAGCATATTTTCGGAAAGTAATCTTATTATTAATAGGAATATGGACGTTTCCACTATCAGATATACGGTTTATTTTGGTGAAATCAAACATTTATCTCTTTAATTAGTGTTTCTATTAAATGAACATTTTATTAAAGGAATTATGTAGATAAGTGATCCATGTAGACAATATATCGATTAACAAGGGGATTCAAGTTACTATAAATTGGAAAAGCTAGTAATGGAAAAACTAGAATTTCTATTTTCGATTAGAAAAAACAAATAACATACACCTAGCCTATTTTTATATATAACTTAATTTTACTATAAGAATCCTGAAACGAAATTATCATGCTCAACATAATTGTGAATCAAATAATATAAACATGTTCGTACTCGTAAAGAGACACAAGGGGTCATAGGAAGAAGAAAAGAGTTACAGATAGAAAAAAAAAAAAGTTATAGAAAGAACAAAGACTCATATAAAGATGTAAACGAAAAATGGCAAGACCATATTGTTTTTCGTAAAACCTATGAGGCATTGATTAATTGTTGACTTGTTTCGAGCTACTTAGTATTTTACAATTTGCTTTATTTATAGAAAACAATACATAATTGTACCCACTTCCCATATTGGTTAGTTGCTTTTTAGATGATAATGCGTGTTTGCACGTTTTGGTAATTGCCTTTCAATTATATATTGTTACTATTGTGTGTTCACACGATGAAGTTCAGTATTGCATGTTTTGATTACTGCTATTGCATGTTCATGAAATGCTAGTTTCTGTGACTCTTTTGTTTTTGAACGTGTCTTTATATGTTTAGAGCAATATTAGTAATCATTTGCTTCCTTCCATTCATTATTAAAAAAAGCTTTTGTTAGCTCTTGTTTTTTTTAATGCAATAATATATCCATGTTTTAATTTGAATTTTGCTTGCCCCTTTTATCTTTTGAATTATGTCATTTTGAAACATATTATCTCTAATGATGTTGCATTCTTGTTTAACTTGAATATATTCATTTACTTCAAATATTGAAATTTGTATGAACTTTAAAAAATATGATAGAAATTGCTTAAAAAATATGATAGAATTGTTTTATTGCTTGTTTGGGCATTTAACATATTTGAATATAGCTTAACCTTAACAAATATATTATAAAAGCTTGTTGATGATAATATGCCATTGCAGATAATTTATTAATAATTATTAATTCATAGAGTTCATGTAGGAAACGCAATCGAAAGAGTCATTCCAAAATTTTCCTCTTCAATTATTGATGGATTTGTTCCTTATCCATCTCTGAGTATTAATAAACCTTCAACATTGATCAATAGAATGTAGTAAATATATGTATGCCAATGATTGGCTTATTGTCAACGTTGCACCTAATTTTAACATGTTATTAATGGTTACCATTTTAAAATATATATTTAAAAATACCTGTATCCATCAAATTAAGGTAGACTTTTTTAATCAAATACCTCCAAAGGTACCCTTACCTATTGATGAGTCAATTATTAGTTGCGTTGTGGATGACATGATAGTATCATCTATTCATTAAAAAACACGAACAATTTGATATAGTTGATACCGTTTTAAATGACTAGATAATGTTCTTCAGGTTTTGGATAGTCTTCAAAAACTTTCTTTTGCACTTGCAGAAGCAACGTCAACTTCGTGTTCCCCTAATTAAAATGTAAAATCTAGATCAATTTTTTTTTTCTTTTAAGAAAAACTCTGATATTGTTTATCTATGCTGGTATTTTAAATTTTGGTGCTATTTCTACTCGTTTGGTGAGAAGTTATTTTTCGACATCCACGAAGGTAGTGTTTTATTATATATTACCCTTACGATATTGGATCTAATAATGTTCTAATATATGTTGCGAAAATTGAGGAGAGAAATATTAATTTCTCAAAGAGATCTCACGTACCAACATAAGGAATTGACACTATCTTTAATCCAAAATTTTAAGGTTATGAGTTTATATATTTTTTTTCTTATATGTTACTCAACTTTTTCATTTCTATTTAACGTGAGACTTAGATTCATATTTGAATTCCTAACAATCTCTCTCTCAAGTAAAAGTCTCTTCATATTGGTATGTCCCCTTGGGCAAAAACATTTTTAAACATGAGTACACTAGTAGAAAAAACTTCTTCTATATCGGTGTTGGAGGACGCTCTATATCGGTTCCCGAATCGATGTAGATGTAGCCGATGTAGAAAGTTCTAGACTTTTTACATCGGTTCTATAACCAGTGTAGTATGCGCATATACCACATCGGTTGATAGATAAATCACCGATGTAAAATACCAATCCTAAGAGCGCTCAGGAGGAGATATTACATCAATTGGGCTCCCAACCGATATAATATCTACCTTATTACATCGATCCTGGTTGGGACAGATGGCGACTCCACTGGGGAATGCTGAGAGCCAGGCCAATTTAATTGAATAAGTTCAAATGAGTGTAATTTTTCTAAATGTTTATCTTTCGCTTTGATTTTGTATATGTGATTGTTATTTTGTTATTGTTGAATATTGAACCCTAGGTTAGATGACATGTCCTATCTGCCATATCTGCTATATATCTGCTTGGGAACTTTGTTGGTTGTTTTGCAGGTGGGGGTTGGGTGCATTTTCTCCCTTCACACACACACCTTTACTTTTATACATGTCATGAGAGGGGCCTTATACCCAGGTTTGAGTGAGCTTAGAAATAGAAAGGGGTTGTGTAGCAATACTGACAGGATGTACTTCCTTTCTCAGATTTTGTGATAACCCCAGCTAGAGTTTGTTTGCTTTATTCATATGCTCGTAAGCAAGTTGTTTACCAGCTGCTATGAGTAATGTGCTGAAGTGAGCCATAGCTCTGGTGGCCTTATACCTTAAGAATTAGGGACCATCCCCAGTGGAGTCGCCATCCGTCCTGACCGGGATCGCGACGGGGAAGGCGATCCGAAAAAAATTAATTAGTTTTCAAAACAGAGGAGTCACCACCATAGTTTTTATGGAAAACTATGAAAAAACAAAAAGAATGTTAAGGTTAGCTTGTGAAAACCGAATTTAGGGTTCGGGAGTCGATTACGTGTGGGGAAGGTGTTAACACCCCACAACTCTCGTCCTAAGACGGTACCTTTAATTAAATAAGTAAAATGAGTGTGGTTTTCACAATATTTATTTTCCAAAAAGAAACAAAATGCATATAAAACAAACAAAAATATTTTTTTTATTTTGGGGGACCCGACAAGGATTTGACCTTGCTCCTACGTATTTCTATACGAGATAGAAAATCAGGACTACGTAGTTCTTTGGATAGAAAATTGTTTGTTTGTGTTTAATATTTTTTTTACTTTTGAAAGTTGATATTTTCGAAAATTAAACTTCATTTTGGATATCGCTTGACGAGTATGGTTCTTTGAAATTCCAAATGAATTTTTTTTTTCGAATTAAATCCTGCATAACGCAAATGGTTATTTAGGAGTTTAATCAAATTTTATTAAAACATTCCTCTTCTTTTTTTTTTTTGAAAATGTGAGAAATAGACCAATATTAAATTTCTAAAGTATTTTATTCTAAGTAAAAAGATTAAAAAAACAAAATTAGGGGCAGTTTTGGAATTTAGGGAGTTGTAGGTGCAAACTCTAACTGCGGTGGTGTAGAAAATAGCTCCACTAGTCAGAAACCTAGTTATTACCAAGGGCGTTTTGGGGATTGAGAAAAGTGTGGGTGCAGATCTTAATTAATGGGGTGCAGGAAATATCTCCACTATCCAAAAACTCACTTATGGCCAAGGGTATTTTGGAAATTGAGGAGAGCTAGGGTGTACGCACAAACGCATGGGGTGCAGAGAGCAACGCTGCTAAACAGAAACCCATTAGGGTTGGTGGCGCACGCTTGGCGCCTTGGGAGGCCATGGGAGTTCTCTTTCGAGGCAGGGGAGGGCGTGGCTGGTGGCGCGAAGGCGGCGACGGGCGTTGCCGACGGCAGCATCAGCGGCTGCGGCGGCGTGGAGGCTCCTATGGAGTTACGATGCACGTGGAGAGGTTGAAGTGCAAAACCGACAGCGTCGTGGGGTTCGATGGCTCCTTTTAGGGTTGGTTGTGAAGGTGGTATTGGATGGAAAGGTGATGATAGGGAGAGAGAGGGTGGTGGCTGCTCAGTGGATGGTGGTCGCGTGGGGAGGCGTCGAGGCATGAGGTTGATGACTATGGTGGCACCATCGGCGGTCGCCGGATCCATGAGGGGAGTAGCAGCGAGGGTATACGAAGGCGCATGGGAGATATGGTGGGGGGTTCAGGCCACGCCGACGACAACCTTGGAAGAGAATAATGAGAGGAAGAAGGTGACGTGGTCTCGGTGGAGGAACAGGGAAGTGAAGGTTGGCTCGGTAGTGGAATGTGATGCTCGTATGGTAAGGGTGGCAAAGGGTTGATGGTTGTATCTAAAGCTAGGGTTGGAGGGTTAAAGTATGGGGCTGGTCATGGTGGTTTCCGGCGACGCATGGAGGGGCACGTGTTAGCGAGGTTGCATGGGTTGTGATAAGGGTATGCGGTTGTCATGTGCATAACGAATGTGTATGGGTGGTAAAAACAAGGCAAGAGTATGAACAGGAAACTTCTGCATGGCAAGAAAATAGAACTTTGTCTCTTTTAGCAATCATTAAGACAACATTTGAACAAGAAATGAACTGTAAATGCATGCTTACACAGAAATTGAAATGAAGCAGCAAAGAAATGAACTGTAAATGCATGCTTATACAGAAATTGAAATGAAACAGCAAAGCAAGTTAACTAAAACGTAACCTTCATGAAAATCATACTTCTCCAGTATTTTGTTACTCCTTACTTTGTATTTCACAAGCTCTTACGCCTCCCTCCAGATTGTTGATTTCCTTCCTTAAGATTATCTTCGAAAAAAAACCTAGCCGACCAGAGAATGTATCATCGACCAAAAGAAATATTGAGGGAATGTCTCCAAGGGAACCAAAATCATAGCCCCTATTTTTAGGCGACCAAACAACTTTTTCCATTCTCCTTCCGTGTGTCCGTAGCAGGATAGTGGAAGCAAAACGTCAATTGTTCCCTTCCATCTTACAGTACCACCTTTTTGAAGGCATGCGACGTCCCTTATCAATTTTTTATTAGAATTTTTTTTTTCATTTTTTTTACTTCCGCACCTGTGCCATTATCATGCTTTCTCATTTTTCCTCTCATCCAATCTCCAAATCTTCTCTCCTCTCTCTTGCACGAGAATATCAAAATCCGTTAAAGCATAAAGTAAAAGAAAGGAGAGTGAACCCATTAGAAGATTTTGTGAGATTTAAATTCTATTTTTTATTTTTTATATTATTATTTAATATTAGAAAGAGAAGAAAATAAAGTAAACAAATATGTCAACCATTTTTTTTCTTTTTAAATCAAACTTTTTATATCTCACTTTTTTTTTAACAAAATAAAATCAAAACAAATTATATTTTTTATAAAGTGATAAACAAGATAAAAATTCAAATCATATTTTTTTCTTAAAATGAAATAAAAGATAATGACAAACAAATTATATTTTTTTGCATTTTTTTGAAAATAAGAGAAAAATAAACAATGAATCTAAAAATGATTTTTTTATTTATTATTTATTTATCAAAAATATTTTTTATTTAAGAAAATAAAAAATAAAAGGATAAAAACAAAAAAAATCATTTTTTTATTTTTTTCCTAACAATAAAATTCAAATTTGATTAAATAAATTTTTGAATTTTCTTTAAAAATTAATTAGAAATAATTTTCATCATCATTTTTTTTAAATAAATTTTATTTATCCGGACGAAATTGGGTGTTGCACAACCGATGTAATATCTCTATATTAAAAAAAAAAAATACCAGAAAAATTTCTCTAATCCATGCAAGGAAACATCACAAAAGTTTCCAGATTTTTGTTAACAAGTATAGATATGTAAAATAGAAAACAATATGTCAAAAATACTAAAAAAATAAAAAACAAATAGTAAATAATGGAATTTAGGAAAAATTTTGGATTTCGAATCCCCTTTGGGGATTGCCCACGAACTTCATTACCCCATTTCGAGCAACTTCATTCTTGGAGCATTTCAATCCAAGTTCTCTATCAAAAGTTATGGTCGTCTGAAGTTTTTTCACCCTAAATTTTGGTAACTCAAAATCTATGATAAATCTATACAATGTAAAAACTTTACCATCAAATATATACTAAATCAAGTTGCGGTTAAAAAATTTAGGTCAAAAACAAATTTCTAATAATTTTTAAGGAATTTTACAAAAATGCTAACCTATTGCAAAGAGAAGCGACTAAGGGTGTTGAACCAAGAATTCATGGTGGACAAAAGCTCATGCATCAAGTGTATAGCATCCCTGCAACATAGAAATAAGTTAGCAAACCACCTATGTTGAATATGCTAAAAAAAGTGAATGAAGGAAACAATGAATTAAATGAACGTGAGTGAGAGTGAAAACAACGACAATAGAAGCAATATAGAACACAAAAAACTAGAGAGACCAGTGGCACGAGGGAAAGACTAATAATAAAAGCAATGGAAATTTTAGGTTAACAAAATCGCGTGTGCTTATTGAAAAATTGAAATTCTCCACACGCTGGAGCATATTACATCGATTGTAGTGAGAATCGATGTAATAGACATTTTCTACACCGGTTTTAAGTAACAATCGATGTAGTATCTAGCACCTATTACATCGGTTGCGAGCCTCAATCGATGTAATATATTCAGCACCAAACCAAATTTTGAATTTTTATTTTTTCAGTCTTTTCTACATCGGTTAGGAGAGTCAACCGATGCAGAATCGGGTATATTACATTGGTTTATGAGTAACCATATAACATCTCTTCGCATAATTTCAAAAATGTCACCGCATTTTTTGTTTACCTCGGTTACGTTTTAACCGACGTTTTATTCTGTTGTAGAATGGGTTTTTTTGTATTAGTGGTACCTCACAAACGATATTTACTTGTATCACCGTTCACACACACTTAACGTGACACGGTTGCCTGAAACCTCTGTCAAAAAGACTTTCAATACAGGAATCAAGTTGCACTCATCTGAGCTGGTCACCGCCACAAAGCTTATTCAACTTCAGGAAAAAAGTGAGTTTCTATAAATTTTTCAGAAGAAGAGTTATATTCATGATTGAAATGAAAAGAAATGTTCAAAGTATGGGAACCCCCTTTTAATCATTTACTATGATTTTAGGGAGTGTGATAAGATATTAATCTTCATTTCTAGATTTCTTTAACATTTCTTCTTCTTCTTCTTTTTCTTTTTCTTCTCTCTTATCTTTTCTTTCTCTCTTCTCTTTCTCTTCTTTTTCTCTCCTCGCTTTCTCTTTTTTTCCCTTTTCTTTCTTTTCTTTTATTTCCTTTCTTCTCTTTATTTTTTTCTCCATCTAAGATTTTTTTTTCCTTTTATAACAAGTTCTTTCATTTCTTCTATATATTTTTCTTGCTTTTTTTTGTTTTCCCTTATCCTTATGGTTCCTTAAACCTAGATGTGGAATTGGCAGAGTATCCCTCCTTATTAGATTCACGATTAGGTTGTGAAGGGTATAATATTGAGCATATTGTTGTATACCTTTACACAAAGCTGAACTAGTTCATAAATCATTATAAGGTTGTAGCTAAACTCTATTACTAATATTAGGTCAAAACCATTGAAAAACCTATTTATTATTTTACTAGGTTCTTCTTTAATCCCCGTCTTGATCATGAGTAACTCCATTTTTTGTCGATACTATTCCACACTCATGCTCCATTGTTTGAGTGTACGGAGTTGATTCATCAATTCCCTATAATAATAGGAGGGCACATGTCTTTTTCCTTAGGATAGCTTTAAGTTCATTCCAATACTGAATTTGGGGTTTGTGATAGATCCTAAGGTCGTGAACTAAAGATGTCCACCAACCCGAAATTGGTATTTGAAATTGTCAACACCCAATTTTGTCCGGGCAAATAAAATTATTTCAAAATAAAAAATATATAAAATTAAAATAAAAAATTTGTGTTATGTAGTTTTTATCATACTTTGTCATTTAAATAAATAAAAAAAAGAAGAAAAAATTTTGATTTCATTTTCTATTTTAATGAATAAAGTTTTGAAATAAAATTTATAAAACAAAGAAAAGGAAAAAAACAACAAAGTAAAATAAAAAAAAGAAAAGGAAAATAATAATAATAAATAAAATAGGAAAATAAAATAAATAAGTAATGAATAAAATAGAAAATATAAACATAAAAATAAGAAAAAAAAGTGTTGGGTCTGTTTTAAATAAACTGCAGAAAAACAATAAAAAAAATAAAACCCATTAAGAGATTCAGTCCGAAAATAATTTGTCCTTTGAATAAAGCCCAAATTAATAAAGGGTTCATTTTGAAAAAAATAAAGGAAATTAGTTTGTTGAGGTCCAGTCCATTAAAAGTGTGTTAAAAAAAAGAAAATAAAATTGATATTTTGCACCTCTTATTAAAGTGCTGTCACATCATACTTTCTCTTTCTACTAAATAATCTGACTGTCTTCTCAGGAACCTGTGTTTAATGCACAAAAATTAATTTAAAATTCAAAAGAAAAAGATTAATTAATGAAAAATTGAACAGATGGGCTAGGGGAATCTGATAATAATTGGTGATTATTCTGCTTAATTGTAAATAATGATATTAATTAGATATTATTCTACTTAATTACAAATAATGGTAATAATGGGTGGTTATGCTTAATTGCAAATAACTCTGATTGATTATGATTTATTCTTCAACATCAAACTGAAATCAGGGGCATATTCATTGGATTATCTAGTAGAGCAATGGAGGGGTCTGAAGATTTTTTATAAAAGAAAAAGACCAAAACAAGGAAGGGGGATTGAGTATGAGTAGTATTTTACACCCATCTTTACAAATATCAGAGAATAACACACATTTTACACACGTTTTTTAGAAAGCACTAGAATTACACACGAAAAAAATTACTGAAGATCTGGAGGCTTGGAATTAGAAAAAAAGGGGTGAATTTTGTTAAAGCTTATCTTCAACTGGTATGTCTTGATCACTCAGCCTCATGTGATTGTTCTATTTGTTCCTATTCTGTTTGTCCTTATTTTGTTTGTCTTGACTTGTTCAAATTTCAATATCATGAATATTAGTATTCTTTATTGCTTGTAAATAAATTTGCATTATAAATTTGCTTTTGTTATACAGGAGATGCTGCTCTACGCACTCATATTTGTTTTTGTTATACCGGAGATGCTGCTCTAAGCATGTCTCATATACTGGATGCTGCTCTAAGCACGTCCCATTTTTTAATTTAATTTTTTCTAGAGGCTGCTGTTTCACACGGTCTCAGAGGACCCAAAATAAAAAGAAGCCTAAGTCTCAGTAGATCATGGAAGCAAGAACATCATAGTACTCAAAAGACACTCTAATTCTTACCAAATCAATAAATAATATTTTATTTCAAGTAAATTTTGTAAAGATAAAAATATATTAAACATTTCCAAATTTTTAATAAAAAATAATAAATGTTTCCCCAAAATAAATAAAATATATCATTTTCGAAAAAGTCTATAAAATATTTTCCAAAAGTTAATAAAATATCAAAATTTCGAAATTAAAAATATATAAAAAGTTTCCAAAATAAAAAGAATAAATAAATCAACTTTCAAAAATAAAAAACATAAACTTTCACAAATAAAAATATTAGATTCAAAATAGTTTTAAAAATAATTAAAAAATAAAATATTTTCAAAAATAGTAAAAATGTTTACTTTTTAGAAAAAATAAAAATGTGAAACACTTTCAATAATATAAAATTTTAACAATAAAAAAATATAAAACTTTCTTTTAAAAACAAGATTAAATGAAATTTTCAAAAAAATAAAAAATAAAAATACCAACAATCATAACAAACCAATTCACTATATATCAACCTCCATTTTTGAAAATTCATTTTATTCCATTTTTTAAGAAAATCCAAGGTCATTTGAAGCTAATGTCAACATGGTGTAGCCATCAACCTTCCTTTTAGAAATACTGCTTAGATACATGCTTGAATCCATGGGTAAAAGGGTAAGTGTTTAGGGATTTTGAGGTATTTAAAAGATATTGGAGAGCAAATCTTCCGACGGGACTGCCCCCAATTAGGTGTCCCAATTTTGGGAAAGACAATAGGTAACAAACACCGTGTATGCAAATGTTTTCTTAGAAAAGTCAATTTTTACCTTTATTAAACTTCTCGCTTGAATGATCCCCATTTTATTATTATTTGCAAGCTTGTGAATTCAATGATCCATGAACAAATGACTCACCACATTTTTCCCTTATTTTTTATTTTTTTTTCTTTTGAGAAAACACATCTATGAAATTTCGGACCTTTTTTTAAATGCATTTATGAATGTATGCAATTTTTTGGGAATTCAAATATGATATATGTTTGAATATATGTTTTTTTTAGAAAATATATTTATGAATGCATGATTTTTGGGAATGCATATAATGTATGTCTGAGTTAATTCTTTTTGAGAAAATACATTTATGAATGCATGATTTTTTTGGAATGCATATATAATGTATGTCTAAATGCATTTTTTTTTTAGAAAATGCATTTATGAATTCATGGTTCTTTTTAGATTTGTTTTTTTTTAAATAT